>Ga0209498_1000665_pt1 | contig 21231 bp, 20 predicted proteins | sample WalLakDeSediment_FD_184131 | JGI IMG/M metagenome (GOLD analysis project Ga0209498, IMG submission 184131) | Lake sediment microbial communities from Walker lake, Nevada to study Microbial Dark Matter (Phase II) - Walker Lake 11/02/13 Deep... | ecosystem: Environmental > Aquatic > Freshwater >...
AGTATACCTGTAAACAAGTTCGTTAAGAAGTTCAACTTCTCCGGAGAAGTTGCCTTCTATACCCCAACTTCCTCACCCATTTCAACGTGACATAATCCTTGACTATAGATTAAGTCAAGTTATAATGGTGCGACTATGCCTCCGTCGTTGAAGGCGCTCCTATGGCCCGAATGGCTCAGCGCGTGGCTACGCTTCCAGGCGCTACCGGCGTTAGGGCTGGAAACGCAGCAGCTTACGTTAGGCGTCCTGAAAGGTACTTTTGATACGCTGTTGCTGTTATTATTAGGCCTTGGCATCTTGACCGGTGGTCGCATTTATATGGACGGTCAATATGCATTACCGCCCACAACGCAGAATACCGTCCTCAAATGGGCGCCCGTGGCCGAACAGATCGCACGTAAAACAGATATTCCGCGCGAAGTACCGCTTGTTTTATGGTTTAAGGAAAGCAGCATGCAGGCTGTTAATCCTGATAATTGCATTGGCATTATGGGAACGTATGATCTGGTGCGCTCCGGGGAACGGCCGTGTTTCACCCCCGGCCCCATCTCCGACCTGGAAGTGAGCCGGCAGATGGCGCTGGGCGCGGTGGAGTTCAAAAAGCGCTGCCCGGAGATTACCTACTGGACGCAAGATCCGGAGACGATCAAGCGCTGCTACCTGGCCTACAACGCCGGCGCGGGAGCAGCCAAAACGCGTGACCCCAACCGCTCGGCCTACGTGATGAATAATTTTGACGCCGCGCACACCAACATGATTTATGCGGACATTGAACTGGGCACGGTGCGGATGACGTCGCTGGGGGCGTGGCCGGCGCACCTGGCGATGCAGAGCCTGATTGTGTCGCAGTTGGATATGGAGAAACGGCCGTTTTCCATTGCCCTTGTCGACGTGAGTAACCGGCTTTATGATTGGGCGGCGTATACTTACGGCCGTTTACGCGGCGACGCGCTCCGCAGCGACGCCATGACATTCCCGGCCGTGCGCGACGCCAGCCAGTTTAGCTGCCTGAAAGAGCCCCGCATCGGCGGCCAGCTTCATTTGCGGCCACGCCTCAACCCCGTCACCGTTGACCCCATTTTGACGCAAGACGTGCACGGCTGCAGCTACAATTTGCCCGGTGTAGACATTTCCAGCCGCAACAGCCGGGCAACCCTGCAGGCGCCGCTCCCCGGTGAAGTCACCACCTACACCGACCGCTGGTATAACAGCACCATCCGCATCGAAAACGCGGAATGGATTGTGTGGATGCTGCACCCACGCTCATACATCGTGGGAGAGGGCGCCGTGAAGCGCGGCGACCCCGTGGGGGTGATGGGCGCCGTCGGCTATGCCACGGGCCCGCACGTCCATTATTCAATTTTTGATAAGCGCCAGGAAGCCTTCGTTGACCCCCGCTTTTTCTTACCCTAAAAACCGTCAAAACCAGCCACAGCATGAAGAAGAGATTCAAGGAGTAGTATGCATGGACCTCACACAACTAGCTAGATTTATCCCCCTGATCGCCGGCGTGGTTCTGGCCTACCACCTCATCTTTAAACAAAATCTGCCCTCGAAGAACCTGGGGCAAATTGCTACCTATTTTATCGGCATTCTAATCGTCTTCTTTGCGGTCAGCCTCATCATTACCCGCTTCTTTGCCGGCTGGGCGACAGAACTGCTCGAAGCCGGCACAAACTCCGACGAGTGGCGGCAATTCATTGAAGCCAGCGGCAACGTCGTCGAAGACACCTTTCGATCCGGCGGCAGCAGCGCCAATCAACTCCAGGCCCCCACCCCTGTCCCGCCACAATTCGTCATTGTGCTGACCCCGACCCCCATCCCCGGCAGTGTGGGTATACCGCTAGACCCAGGTGGACAGCCCGCGCGACCAGGCCAATACACGGTGGCGGCGGGCGACACGCTTTACGACATTGCCGCACGCTTTGGGACAACGGTGGACGCCATCATGCGCCAAAATGGGCTAACCAGTTGGACCATCTATCCCGGACAGGTGCTCAACCTCCCGGCCCAGTAAGTGCGCTGCGCCAATAGGAAGAATCAGCCCAATGCCTAGAGGAACTCCAAACATCCGCCACACGGGTCGTGGTATTTTGGGACGGATCAAGCGGTTGTGGAAAAAGCTGCCGCCTGGTTTTCGCTGGAACCTGGAAGATTCGTTTCAGCCGGAAGATATTACCGAGCGGCTGCTGCCCGGCGAAGAACCCCAGCTACAAATCAACCTGGCGCGGTACCGCGACATTTGGGCGACCATCATGTTTGATTTCTTCTGGGTCATGTTTTTTGTTACGCTGGCAATCACGCTCGTGCTGCTGACGCTTGGCTATTGGCAGCAAACCATCAGCCCGCTCTATGCGCTGCTGCCGCCGGCGGCTTTTGTGCTGTTATTTTTGTTTGCCGTGCGCGAGCATCTCGTCTATAAGCAGTGGCGCCTGGTGAAGACCAATGCCCGGCTAATTATTTCAATTCCCCAACCGGGCAGCACGTTTTTTGCGCCGCTGGTGGACAATATTGAACTCAAGGGGCTGCCCAGCGTCATTGATACGAACTGGTCCCGCAATCCCTTTTGGCGGTCTTTCCAATTCGCGACGGGCGCGCGCGACCTTTATTTAAGCCTGGCCGGCTACCGCTTCGTGGAAGGCACGGCGCGCGTCGGCGACGCGCTCGTTATTCCAGACGTTATGCCGGATGACGTGGTCCGGCTTAAACGGCTGGTGTTTAGCGTGCCCTCGCCCCCCAAACCGCAGAAGGTGGTTTTTGCCTCTCCGCAAAAAGTGATTGTCACGGAAGAGAACGAGTGAGAAGATAAGGTCCACGATAGACGAGGCGGCGCGGTCGGAGACCGGCCGCAGCCGATGAGAAAAATGCCCCGGCGGCGCGGTCAGAGACCGGCCGCAGCCAATTAAGAAAAAAGCCCCGGCGGCGTCGCCGGGGCTTTTTATTCATTTTAGCTGACCGCGGCTTTTACGGCCGCAATCGCCGCCTCATAATCGGGATGCTGCCCAATTTCGGGCACGTACTCCACGTAGGTGAGCGTGTCGTTTGCGTCTACGACGAAAATCGAGCGCTGTTCGATGCGCGTTTCCTGAATGTGGGTACCGTAGGCATTACCAAAGCTCATCGAGTAATGGTCCGAAAGCGTTTGCACACGCTCAACGCCGGCAGCCCCGCACCAGCGCTTTTGCGCCATGGGTAGATCGGCGCTCACCGTGAGCACAACGACCTGGTCGCCCAGCGCGCTGGCCTCTTCGTTAAAGCGGCGCGTCTGGGCATCGCAAATGCCCGTTTCTAAAGAGGGCACCACCGATATGAGGCGCACCTTGCCGGCGCTGTCGCTCAGGGTGACCGGGCGCCAATCGTTGGCGGTGAGCGTGAAGTCAGGGGCCTTATCGCCAACCTTGACAACTTCGCCCAAAACGGTAAGCGGCCTTCCCTTGCTTGTTACAGCTCCAAATCTACCTGTCACAATACCATTGCTCCTTTTTCAATGTTTATTAACTTCTCGGCCAGCGGACGCGGTCTAAAAGCCAGCCCGAGCGCCTGAGTCGTTGACTTTCTTCAGCGTTAGTCAAGCGGCGGCCCGTCAAAGGGCTCAACTTCGGCCGCTTCGGGACCCTTTTGCGTCTCTTCGACGTCGTACAAAATCCATTGCCCCTCCGCCAGCTCCAGCGGATCGCCAACGGAACCCGATTTGTGGAAGAAGATTTCCTCACCGGCGCCGCGCATGATGAAACCGTAGCCCTTACGCGCGTTATACCACTTCACCTGGCCGATATACTTGCCGGTTTGGGGATCGATTTGAATCGAAGCCGGTCCTTCTTCCTCCTGAGCTCGACTCGACGGCCGTTCCCGTTCCTGGAAGCGGTCTGACGGCCGTTCCTGGGGCCGACCCTGCGGCCGTGATTCCGGGCGCGGTTCGCGCCTTTCATAACTCGCTGTGGGAGCCTGCTTTAGTTGGTCGAGCGCGGCCGGCTCAACCGGCAGTCCGGCTTCGCTGAGCCGGCGCTGCATTTCAACCGTAAAAACAAACTCGTTCCCGTCTGCATCTTTTACCCACTTATCTCGGAAGTTCATCTGTCGTTTCTCCCTCTTGTATCATTAGGCGCGCGCTTTGCGTTTCCGCCTGGTAGTTTGTGTCTCGTCGTTTATTAAGGAGAGCTGCTGCGCCACGGCCGTTTCCTCATCTTCTATTTGAAAATCAGGGCGGCCCACAAATTTAACGGCGCCGGTCACCCGATTGCGCGCTCCAACCGTCAGGATTTCACGGGGCTTGATAGAACGGCTGCCCGTGTACGTTTCTTTCAGCTTTAGTTTCTTCGTTGAGCCCGTAGCCGTGTTGACGATGATTTGCGTGTTTTCATCGCCGATGACGGCCGTTACCACCTCGCTTGACTCGCCCCCCAAACGGACGTTGATTACGCCCTGACCATGGCGACCCTGCGTCGGGTATTCCGCCAGCGGCGTCGCCTTTGCTAAACCAGCGTTCGTAATGCTCCAGAGATAGCCATCCGGCTGGACCACCGCCATCACCACCACGCCATCGGCTTCACTGGCCAGCTTCACGCCCATCACCCCACCAGCGGAAAGGCCCATGGGGCGCACCTCTTCTTCCTTAAAGCGAATAGCCTGGCCGGCGGCCGTCACCAACAACACCTCATCGGCGCCGCCGGTCAGCGCCGCCCAGCCCAGCGCATCCCCGTCGGCCACGTGCATCACCGTAAACGGTTCGCTGGTGATGCCCGGCAAGGCCTCCAAAGCAATACGTTTCACCACGCCTCCCAGCGTCGTCAAGAACAAATACCCTGCCCGCTTGCTGGGCGGCACAACCAGCGCCGCTGCCAGATGGTTGCCGCGCCGCGCCAGGCGCGTCATCTCAGACCAGTGCGACCCCACGCCCAATTCACGCGCCTGCGGTAGTTGATAAACGGGCAGCGCCACGGCCTCACCACCGGCGACAAAAAGGTAAAGTACGTCTTGCGTATTGGCCTCCAGCAGCGCTTTGGGCTGCTCCGCGGGCTTAAGCGGCACGCGGATGGGTTCAGGCGTCGTTGTACGCGCAATTGTACCCTTTTCACCCACAAGTACCCACACTTGTTCATTCGGCAGCAAATCCGAAGCCGTAACGACCCGCGTATCCTCGCTGTCCAAAATTTGCGTGCGCCGCGCGTCAGCATACTTTGCGCGCACGTTTTGCAATTCGTCGCGAATTGCCTTGCGCATCAGGTCCGGACGGGCCAGCAGCCGCTCAAGACCGGCGATTAGCTCCAGCTTTTCTTTGTACTCATCCTGTAGTTTGCGCCGCTCCAGCGCCGCCAGACGGCGCAACTGCATGTCCAGAATGGCGCGCGCCTGGATTTCGGTGAGCTTAAAGGCGCGCTGCAGGTTGGCGCTGGCCGTCTCGACCGTGCGCGAACGCCGGATGGTATCGATCACCGCGTCTAAATTATCGAGCGCAACCAGCAAGCCTTCCAAAATGTGGGCGCGTTTGCGCGCCTTGTCCAGGTCGTGCTCGCTGCGGCGGCGCACAATTTCCAGGCGGTGCTCAAGGTAGACGCGCAGCGCCTGCTTGAGCGTCAACATGCGCGGTTCACCGTTCACCAGCGCCAGCAGCGAAATGCTGAAGGTGCTCTGCATGGGCGTGAGGCGGAACAGTTCCGACAAAACCTGCTCCGGCTCCACGTTGCGGGTGGTCTCTACGATGATACGCATGCCGTTGCGATCCGACTCGTCGCGCAGGTCGGTCAGGCCTTCGATTTTGCCATCGCGGTGCAGGTCGGCGATGCGCCCCAGCAGGTTGGTCTTGTTAGCCTGGTAGGGGAGTTCGGTGATGACGATGCGCGACTTGTTGCGCCCCATCTGCTCGACGTGGGCCTTGGCCCGTACGGTAATACGGCCGCGCCCCTTGGCGTAGGCGTTGGCGATGGCGTCGGTGTTGGCGTCGGCCGTTTCGCGGTAGCGGAAAATCAGCCCCCCGGTGGGAAAGTCCGGCCCCTTGATAAACTGCATCAAATCGGTCACCGAAATATCGTCGAGCTTTTTCCAATGGTCCAGCATGTAGACTAGCGCGTCGACCACCTCGCCCAGGTTGTGGGGCGGAATACTGGTGGCCATACCGACCGCGATGCCTGAACCGCCGTTAACCAGCAAGTTGGGAATGATGGCCGGCAATACGGCCGGTTCGCTAAGCGTGTCATCAAAATTAGCGACGTAGTCAACCGTTTCCTTGTCGATGTCTTCCAGTATGTCGAAGCCCATCGGCGACATGCGCGCTTCGGTATAGCGCATGGCGGCGGCGGCGTCGCCGTCGATGGAGCCAAAGTTCCCCTGCCCATCGACCAGCTTATAGCGCATCGAGAAGTCTTGCGCCATGCGCACCATGGCGTCGTACACGGACTGGTCACCGTGGGGATGGTACTTACCCAACACCTCGCCGACCACGCGCGCCGACTTCTTGTAGCCGCTGTCGGGGCGCAGCCCCATGTCGTACATGGCGTAGAGGATACGGCGCTGCACAGGCTTGAGCCCGTCGCGCGCATCCGGCAAGGCGCGCGACACAATCACGCTCATCGCATAGCTCAAGTACGACTCACGCATTTCTTCATCGATGTTGACTTGTTTGACTAATCCAACTTCCATAGTTTCGTTTTTTAGATTGGGCCAGGAGACCGGCCAGAGCGTTAGTAGTTAACCTATTTTTGAAATATTTGTTCTAGTCGCTTGTCGCCAACTATAGGCAATTATAAATCGTCTGTCAAACAGCAAAAAGCGCAGCCCGTGACTGCGCTCTTTTGATTTTGGCCCATGTCTAGCACAAGCGCCAGGCGCTTCACCGCATAACGCAACTTTGCCGCAAGATCGTCGAGCGCCGGGCACAGGAGCGCCGCAGCGGCCTACCAGGCGTCGGGCAACTCCACGCAGACGTAGCCGTCTTCGATTTTGACGGCGTAGCTGGGCACGGCCGTTGTGGCGGGCATCGTTAAGGCGGCGCCGGTGCGCACGTCAAAGGTGGCGCCGTGGCGCGGGCAGGCCACCGCGTGGCCGTCAAGCTCGCCATCTTCCAGCGGGCCGCCGTCGTGGGTGCAGAGGTCGGCAATGCAGTAAAAATCGCCGTCAATATTGAAAATGACGACGATTTCTTCTTCTAACTCAAACCACAGGCGCTCGCCTGGGGGAATATCTTCAACTCTGGCTACTTTGACAAAGTGGGTCACGGAATCTCCTAAATGGGGAATGCGAACGATTATTCATCGGCGCCGCGCAGGGCGTCGCGGTCGGGCAGGCCGTAGGCGCCGGCTTTGAGCACCTTGAGAGAAAGCAGGGCGCATTTGACGCGCGCCATGCTGAGCGGCACGCCCAGCAGCGCGAGCAGGCGCTCTTTGGAAAAGTTTTTGAGCTCATCCAGATGCATGCCCTTAATCTCTTCGGTGAGCAGCGAGGCGGAAGCCTGGCTGATGGCGCAGCCGTCGCCGCTCCAGGCTACGCCGGCCACGCGTTGATCGTCGTCAAGGCGCACGTCAATGCGGATCACGTCCCCGCAGAGCGGATTGTCTTCTTCGTAGCTGAAGGTGTTCGGGTCCAGCACGCCGAAGTTCAGCGGGTTCTCGTACAGGTCAATAATTTGTTCGCGGTATATGTCGCCATTCATAATCCACCCTACCTGAGTGGCGCCTGGCACGGGCCTGATGGCATTTGGGTATTCGGAAACTCTCCGGCCGGCGCCAGCCGCTTTTATCGTTATGATTATAGCCGAAAAACGCGGCGAACGTGATGCAGGCCTGTCACCAATTTGTCGATTTCGGCCGTGGTGGTGTACAGATAGAAGCTGGCGCGCGCGGAAGCGTTGACGCCCAGCTTTTTATGGAGGGGCATGGCGCAATGGTGGCCGGCGCGCACGGCAATACCGTCCTTATCCAGAATTTCGGCAATGTCGTGGGGGTGGGCGCCGTTGAGGATGAACGCCGCCAGCCCGGCGCGGCGCGAGGCGTCGGGGCCGAGCAGGCGCAAACCGGGAATTTCGCTGAGGGCTTCCAGGGCGTAATGGGTGATGAAATGCTCGTAGCGGTGAACGCGCTCCATGCCGAGGCCGCTGAGATAATCCACGGCCGTTCCCAGGCCAATCGCGGCGGCAATCGCCGGCGTGCCGGCTTCGAATTTCCACGGCAGTTCGTTCCAGGTGGAAGCTTCCAGCTCGACGCGGCGGATCATGTCACCGCCGCCCATGTAGGGGGGCATGGCCTCCAGCAAGGCGCGCTTGCCGTACAGGATGCCGATGCCGGTGGGGCCGCACATCTTGTGGCCGGAAAAGGCCAGAAAATCGCAGTTGAGGTCCTGTACGTCAACGGGCATGTGGGGCACGGCCTGAGCCCCGTCGACCACCGCCACGGCGCCGACGGCGTGGGCCGCGGCGACCAGCTCTTTGGTGGGGTTGACGGTGCCGAAAACGTTGGAAACGGCCGTAAACGCAAACAGCTTCGTCTTTTCCGTCAGCAAAGCGGACAGGTTCGACAGATCCAGCGTTCCGTCCGGATGGAAGGGCACGAATTTGAGTCGCGCACCCGTTTGCTGCGCCAGGATCTGCCACGGCACCAGGTTGGCGTGGTGCTCCATCTCGGTGAGCAATATTTCGTCGCCCGGCCGCAGGTTGGTGCGCCCCCAGCTTTGCGCTACCAGGTTAAAGCCTTCGGTCGCGTTGCGCACGTAGATGACCTCGGCTGGGTCCGGAGCATTGATGAAGCGGGCAATACGCGCGCGCGCGCCTTCATAGGCGTTGGTCGCCTGCTCGCTCAGGATGTGGATGCCGCGGTGGACGTTGGCATTGGTTTGCCGGTAATAGGCGTCCATGGCCTCAATGACGGCCAGCGGCTTTTGAGAAGAGGCGGCGCTGTCCAGATAGATGAGCGGCACGCCGGGATAAGCTTCGCGGCTTAATATGGGGAAATCTACGCGGATTTTTTCTACGTCTAGCATGGGTGAATTGTAGTGCTTATCGGCCGTTGCGCCAACCATCCGCAGGTAACTTCTCAATATTTCGGGGCTGTGGCCGGTCTCCTGACCGAGCCACCGGCGGGCGCCGGTCGGAGACCGGCCCGAGCCACCCCAGGTTATTGAGAAGATACATCCGCGGCAAAAAAAGGCGGGCGATGGGTGATGAAGTGACTTGCCGCCCGCCCCTCGCTACTGCTTCGACGGATTCTCAATCGGAACGCCGACCAGGTTGCCCCACTCCGTCCAGGAGCCGTCGTAGTTGCGCACGTTGGGGTAGCCCAGCAGGTAGGTCAGCACGAACCAGGTGTGCGAACTGCGCTCGCCGATACGGCAGTAGGCCACCACGTTTTGATCCGGGGAGAGACCCTGCTCTGTTTCGTAGATGGCGCGCAGGGCGTCGGCCGGTTTGAAGGCGCCATCTTCCGCCACGGCCTGGCTCCACGGCACGTTCACCGCGCCCTTGATGTGGCCGCCGCGCAGCGCCCCTTCCTGCGGCGAACCGGGCATGTGCAGCAGTTCACCCCGGTACTCCTGCGGGCTGCGCACGTCGACTAGCGGCTGGCTGGCGTTGACGTGCGCCAACACCTGATCCCGGAAGGCGCGGATTTTGTAGTCGGCGCGCGCGTTGGCTTTGTACACGCCCGGCGCAAAGGCGGGAACCTCCCTGGTGATTTCGCGCCCTTCGTCAATCCACTTCTTGCGGCCGCCGTCCATCACGCGGCAATCGGCGTGGCCGAAGAGCTTGAAGACCCAAAAGGCATAACAGGCCCACCAGTTGTTCTTGTCGCCGTAGAAGACGACGGTGGTGTCGTTACTGATACCGTTCCTGGCCATCAGCTCGGCGAAAGCGGCCTCGTCCAGGTAGTCGCGCCGAATGGCGTCATTCAGGTCGGCCACCCAGTCGATGTGGACCGCGTTGGGGACGTGGCCCATGCTGTACAGCAGCACGTCCTCGTTTGATTCAACCAGGCGGATTTTGCCGGTTTGCACCAGGTTATCGGCCACCCACTGGGTGCTCACCAGCACATCGGGGTATATGTAGCCTTTGTCAGCAGCCATAGCGGGAACCTCCTTTTCGGTAAACAGGTGTTGGACGCGCGCTAGCCAATTTTTTCAACGATGCGGTCGAAGATGCGGCTGCGGATGCCCTCGAACGGGATGCGGCGCATGAGCGGGTCAAAAAAGCCCTGCACCGACATTTTAATCGCCACGGAGCGCGGGATGCCGCGGCTCATCAGGTAGAAGAGCTCTTCCTGGTCCAACTGGCCGATAGCGGAGGCATGGGTACAGACCACGTCGTCGGCCTGGATTTCCAACCCCGGAATGGAGTCGGCGCGGGCGGTCTTGTCGAGCATCAGGTTACGGTTGGCCTGGAAGCCGTCGATCTTTTGGGAGCCGGGCAGCGCTTTGATCATGCCCTGCCAGACGGTGCGCGAGCGGTCTTTGAGCGCGCCTTTATAGAGCAGATCGCTGACGGTTTCGGCGGCGTTGTGGTTCTGTTCCGTGTCCAGGTCGAGGTGCTGACGGCCGTTAGTGAAGAAGATGCCGCTCATACGTCCCCAGGCGCCCGGTTTATCCAGCTCCATCGTCTGGAAGGCCTTGGTCAGGCGTGTGCCCATCATGCTCGTCACCCAGTCCAGCCTGCCGTCGCGCCCCACGCGGCCGCGCTCATGGTTAAACTGCCACATATTGACGCCAAAGTCTTGCAAGCCGGCGTAGATCAGGCTGGCGTTGTCACCCACCAGCAGTTCAATGACGCCGTTGTGCAGCGCCTGCCCCTCGCCAGTGGCGGAGGCGTATTCGTCCATTAAGATCGCCTCGGCGCTGTCGTCGAGCACGACCAGGGTGTGGGTGAAGGTACGGCCGTTGACCGACCACAACACGCTGTGCAGCGGGGCCGCGGCTTTGGTGTTCTTGGGCACGTAGAGGAAAGTGCCCCCGCGCCAGAAAGCGCCGTGCATGGCGGCGAATTTGCCCTCGGTAACCTGCACGCCCTGGGTCATGAAGTAGCGCTGCACCAGTTCGGGATGTTCGTTAACGGCCGTGTGCATGTCGCAAAAGATCACGCCCTGCGCGCGCAGCGCGTCGCTGAGGGTGTACTGCTGCACCACGCCGTCAATTTGCAGCATGTTGCCCCCGGCTTCATCGGAGGTCAACTGCTTGCCTAAAAATTCGGGGATTGCGGACTCGATCGCCGCGTCGCCGTTGACGGAAGGGCCGCTGTTTTCCAGCTTAAAGCGCCGGATGTCGGTGCGGCGCCACGCCTCGTCGGTGCTGCGCGGCATCGGCGTCTTTTCAAAGACCTCAAACGCCTGCAGGCGAAACGCGCGCATCCAGGCCGGCTCGTTCAGGCTTGTGGAAAGTTTTTCTACTGCTTCTCTTGTAAATCCGGACATAGGTGCCTCGTAAACCGGCGCGCGCGGCGGAAATTCCGCCGCGCGCGCCGCGCCTTTAGCCGATTGACCCTTCCATCTGGAGCTGGATCAGGCGATTCATCTCAATCGCATACTCCATCGGCAGCTCCTTGACCAGCGGTTCAATAAAGCCATTCACCACCATCGACGTGGCGGTTTCCTCGTCGATACCACGGCTCATCAGGTAGAAAAGCTGCTCCTCACCCACCTTGCTCACCGACGCCTCATGGCCGATGTTAACGGTCTCTTCGTCAACCTCGATGTAGGGGTAGGTGTCGGAACGGCTGTTTTCATCGAGCAGCAGCGCGTCACAGACCACGTTGGATTTGACGTGATGGGCGCCGTCGTTGACCTTGAGTAGCCCGCGGTAGGAGGAACGGCCGCCGCCCTTGCTGATCGACTTGGAGATGATGCGGCTGGTCGTGTTGGGCGCCACGTGCACCACCTTGCCGCCCGCGTCCTGGTGCTGGCCCGTGCCGGCAAAGGCAATTGAGAGCACTTCGCCATGCGCGCCTTCGCCCATCAGGTAAACGGCCGGATATTTCATCGTGACCTTGGAGCCCAGGTTGCCGTCCACCCATTCCATCGTGGCGTTTTCGTAGGCCATGGCGCGCTTGGTCACCAGGTTGTAGACGTTGTTGGACCAGTTTTGGATGGTCGTATAGCGGCAGCGGCCGCCTTTCTTGACGATGATTTCCACCACGGCCGAATGCAGCGAGTCGGAAGTGTAAATGGGGGCGGTGCAGCCTTCGACGTAGTGGACGTAGGCGCCTTCGTCAACGATGATCAGCGTGCGCTCGAACTGGCCCACGTTTTTGGCGTTAATGCGGAAGTAAGCCTGCAGCGGCATCTCGACGTGCACGCCTGGGGGGACGTAGATTAAGCTGCCGCCGGACCAAACGGCCGTGTTCAGCGCCGCAAACTTATTGTCATTATGCGGAATGATCGTGGTGAAATATTCCTTCACCAGGTCAGGATATTGGCGCAGCCCGTCGTCCATTCCCAGAAAAATCACGCCCTTCTCTTCCAGTTCCTTCTTGATGCTGTGGTAAACGACTTCAGACTCATACTGGGCTGCCACACCGGAGAGAAACTTCTGCTCCGCTTCGGGGATACCGAGCTTGTTGAAGGTGTCCTTGATGTAGCCCGGCACGTCTTCCCAACTGTCCTCCTGACGATTGGAGGGCTTAATGTAGTAGTAGATGCTGTCAAAGTCAATGCCGGACAGGTCGGCGCCCCAATCGGGCATCGGCCGGCTGTAGAAATGGGCCAACGCCTTCAGGCGAATGTCAAGCATCCACTCCGGCTCACTCTTCATGGCGGAGATGGAGCGCACGATGTTCTCCGTCAGCCCTTTCTCAGCTTTAAAAACGTAATCTTCAACGTCGGAAAAACCATACTTGGTAAGGTAATCTTCGTTGACGGAGGCAACAATCTCTTCTTCGGATAATTCGCGTTCAATCAATTCAGCCGTAGCCATCCTATACCTCCTCTAACAAACTGTACCGCTCACGGACCCAATCATAACCGCGCTCTTCCAACTGGAACGCCATCTCTGGGCCGCCGCTTTCCACGATACGGCCGTCGAGCATAATGTGCACAAAGTCAGGTTGGATGTAGTTCAAAATGCGCTGGTAGTGGGTAATCACCAGCAAGCCCATCTTCATCTCATCTTTCAGGCGCAGCGCCCCTTCGGAAACAATACGCAGCGCGTCAATGTCCAGCCCCGAATCCGTCTCGTCCATAATCGCAATCTTGGGCTCAACGGTCGCCATCTGCAAAATCTCCACGCGCTTCTTCTCGCCGCCGGAAAAGCCTTCGTTCAGGTAGCGGCCCGCAAATTTGTGGTCGATACCCAACATATCCATCTTTTCTTTCAGGAAACGGCGAAAGGCAGGGATCGAAATGCCCGCATCTTCCGGGTTTTCGGCCTTGCGGCGGGAATTAATCGTCTGGCGCAGGAATTTCGCCAGGGTCACGCCGGGCACGGCCGCCGGATATTGGAAAGCCAAAAACAAACCCGCGCGGGAACGCTCGTCAGCTTCCATCTCCAACAGATCCTCACCGCCGAAGATAACCTGGCCGGCGGTCGGTTCGTAGGCGGGGTGGCCGGCCAGCGTATAGGCCAGCGTGCTTTTGCCGGATCCATTTGGACCCATCAGGGCATGAACCTCGCCCTGCTTTATCAGCAGGTCAATGCCCTTCAAAATGGGCTGGTCGCCTACGCTAGCGTGCAAATTTTTGATTTCAAGCGCAATAGTCATGCGGTCTTACCTCTCCTATAAAAATAAAATGTATCTGTCGCCAACAACGTCATCGCGCAGCCGTACGCGCAATCATGATTGATTATGACGATTATACGGATAGACACATTTGAAAGAAGATAATCATAACGTTGTTAATTCTTGGCTAAACTCCTCGACAATAACTTGACAATTGCGAGTATAGCATATGCGCCCTGTAGCGTCAATTATTATCATAAATATAATAAATATATTCCAAATTGACAGAGCAGGAGAGTGCTGCTATACTCAAAATGTCCGGATTTAGGTTAGCATGATTGGAAATAGGATCAATCTAGAAAAGTAGCGGCGGTAAAAAGCTGCACGTTTCCTGGAAATTTTAACGTGAAAACTGCAACGAGCAACCGCAAAAAAAGCACGCGCGAGATCATCTTGCACACCATCCAAACCGCGCAGCATGTGAACGTGGAGGCGCTGGCGAAGGCGGCGGACGTCTCGCCGGTGACGGTGCGCCACCATTTGAACTCGCTGCAGGCCGGTGGCCTGATTGAGGCAAGCAGCGTGCGGCGTAAGGTGGGACGGCCGTATTACGTCTACAGCCTCAGCGAAAAAGGGCAGGAGCTCTTCCCCAAGCGCTACGTGCGGTTGACCAACCGCCTGCTGGACGAACTCAAGGCCCGCCTACCCGCCGAAGCCGTCCAGGCCGTTTTCAGTAGCGTCGTTCAGGGCGTCATTGAAGATCACGCCGGCCGATTTGAGCACCTCTCTTTCGAAGAGCGGCTTAACTATCTGGTTGACCTGCTCACTGAGGAAGGCTTTGTTTCTGAATGGGAACAGACCGCGGATGGGTACAAAATAACCGAGTACGGCTGCCCCTACCTCACAATTGGACGCAGCCATGCCGAGATTTGCAGCTTCGACTACGAACTGATGGTCAACGTGCTCCAAACGACCGTGCAGAAGCAAAGCTGCATGCTTGCCGGCGCCGACTGTTGTGAATTTATCATTACCCCTGAAATCAGTCAGGCTAATCTATCAAAGACCTAATTTCACGAGGTTATTATTATGTCTATTGCAACCAAAGAAGAAGAACTGTTGGAATCGCTGCGCGCCGTTGTGGATCCGGAAATCGGATTGAATATCGTTGAGCTGGGGCTGGTGCGCAACCTGGCGGTGAATGGCGATAAAGATTTCGCCAAAATAACCATGATTTTAACGACGCCCTTCTGCCCCTATGGTCCGGCCATCATTGAGCAGGTGCGCCAGGTAGGCGCCAGCGTGATGGGCGGCGGCGTCGAGGTTGAAATCGGCGCCGAGCTGTGGGACCCCTCCATGATGGAGGAAGGCGCCGGGGGCGATTGGGGCCTGTTTTAATCTGCACCTGAGCGAGCAAAAAGACCTTCAACCGAAGGTCTTTTTTATTGCAAAAGCATAACTTCTCAGACCCTTCACGTCACGTCCACGGCGCGCGCGCCGGTCAGCCTGATCAGGTCCGTCGTCGCCAGCCTGATCTGCAAGCCGCGCTCGCCCGCGCTGACCACAATCTCTATCTGGTCATGCGCGGAAATATCGATAAAATTAGCAAACCCTTTGTTGAGCAGGGCCAGGGCCGAAATACCGCCCACCTGCAGGCCGGTCAACGCTTCGGCCTCACGGTGGGTGGCCAGCGCCAGCTTTTTCTCCCCTAGCGCCCTGGCCAGCTTTTTGAGGTCAAGCTGGCGATGCGCGGGCAGCATCACCAGCAGCGGCTTGCGCGACGGCCGTGCAGCCACCAGCGTCTTGTATACCTGCTCCGGCGGCAGCCCCAACGCCGCAGCAATTGCTGCGGCGTCCCGCAGCGCCGCTGGATAGGAAAGCGCCGTGTAGGACACTTTTTTGCCTTCGAGCAGCTTCATCGCGAGCGTTTTCTTTATTTCCATGACGGACCCATTATGAATAGGAAAAAGATAGGATGCAAATCGGCCGTCGTAAAGAAAATTGTAAGAAAACCTGGATATACTGAGATGTCAGCCTGACAGTAGTTTCAACGTCGTCTGCACCGCAGCACGGCCGACGACCGGCAAGGAGCAACCAATCATGGTCTCGCGGCGCCTTGACACAACACAATCAACGCGGGGACGCATTCTGTACATCGAAGATGACAGCGCCAGCGCGCACCTCGTCGAACGCATCCTGACGAACCAGGGTTACGAAGTCACCACCGCCTGGGATGGGCTGGAAGGAATCACGCGCGCCAACGAAGATAGGCCGCAGTTGATTCTCATGGACATAAACCTGCCCAACATGAACGGCCACGAAATCACCACCCGCTTGCGCAGCCTGCCCAACTTTAGCAACATTCCCATCGTGGCCTTGACTGCCAACAACAGCCCCGGCAATCGCAAGCTGGCGCTGGCGGCCGGCTGCACCGGTTATCTCACCAAGCCTATTGACGTAAGCCGGTTTCCTCAGCAAATTGACGATTTCTTGCAGGGGCGCGTGGAGCCTCTTAGCCCAGACGAGAAACAAATCCACCTGGAGAAGCACGCGCAGCGCATGGTTGAACATCTCGAAGAAAAGGTGCGCGAGCTTGAAGCGGTCAACAAGCGTTTACAGCAGCTCGACCAGCTCAAAAACGATTTTATCGTGCTGGTCTCACACGAACTGCGCACGCCCCTCACCCTTATTAGCGGCTATTCCCACCTGCTCAACCAAATCTTTGCGGCGCCAGAAGCAGACGAAACGCAGGAGCCGGTGCGGGAGCTTGTGAGCGGATTGGATACCAGCGTGCAGCGCATGCGCGATGTCGTGCTGGAAATCATTAACGTCTCGCGTATTACGGCCGGCATCCTTGAAATTGTGCCGACGCAACTCAAGCTGCACAAGCTGGTGCAAAAAGTGTGCCAGAAATTCGAGCATGTCTGCCAGGAGCGCGCCTTATCGCTGCATATTGGCGATCTGAAGCATCTGCCGCCGATCGAAGGGGACCGGGAGCAGCTTGAGCTGGCGATCAGAAACGTCCTTAGCAACGCGATTAAATTCACGCCGGATGGCGGCCACATTTACATCGTCGGCCGGCGCCTGGAGCATGGCGTGGAGCTGCTGGTGCGCGATACGGGCATCGGGATTCCGCCGGAAGAGCACGCGCGCATTTTTGAGCAGTTTTACATGCTGGGCCCCATTGAAAAACATTCAACCAGCAAGGTCAGTTTCCAGGGCGGCGGATTGGGGCTGGGCCTGGCAATCACGAAGGGCATTGTTAAGGCGCACAACGGCCGTATCTGGGTCGAAAGCCAGCGCCGCGACCTCACCCATCCCCCCGGCAGCACTTTCCACATCTTTCTCCCTTTACAGCGATCTACCAGGCAAAAACCCAAATCATCTATCCAAAGCGATTGACGTCTTCAAATCTCCGTTTTTCGGCCAAACCGAATTTCAATAATTGGCCTACAGAACCGCCGCCGGTCGCGCTATAATTGAGCCTGTGCTTATACGCCGGCAAGCTGCCGGAGCGCGAAGCCGGGTGGTAAGCGCCGCACGGCTGTGGCCGGCTACCCGCACACATTCAATGCAAAGACAAAGACAAGGTAGCTTATGTTTACACAACGACTTGATGGTGAAAGCGTTTTTGAGGCGTTGGCGAATGAGTGGGATGCGCTCGCCGGCGCCGGGATGACCGACACCCCCTTCCAAACCCTGGCCTACCAGCGCGCCTGGTGGCGCCATTTGCAGCCGCAAGACGGCCGTTTACACACCATCGTCGTGCGCGACGCAGATCGAATGCTCAAGGCGCTGGCCTGCTTCTACCTGGACGCGCAGGGCAGCGTGCACTTCAACGGCTGCATCGAAGAAACCGATTACCTGGACCTGATTGCCCGCCCGGAAGAGGCCGAAGCCGGCTGGACGGCCGTGCTGGACTGCCTGCTGAGCGACGACTATCCCGCCTGGCGGCAGCTTGACCTGTGCAACGTGCCGGACGCGTCGCCCACGCGGGCGCTGCTGCCGCGCCTGGCGGCGGCGCGCGGCCTCAGCGTGCACGCCAGCGTGAAAGAAGTCTGTCCCGTCATCACCCTCCCCAAAACGTTCGACGCCTATCTGGAAAGCCTGGACAGCAAGCAGCGGCGCGAAGTGCAGCGCAAGCTGCGCAAAGCCGCCGGCGCCGACGCCGCCATTAAGTTCGTGGGACCACAAGATAATCTGGAAACGGCCGTGGACGACTTCCTGAAGCTGCTGCAAAAAAGCACCTTTGAAAAGCGCGACTGGCTCACCCCCGGACGGCGCGCCGTCTTTCACGCCGCCGCCCGCGCCGCGCTGGAAGCCGGCGCGCTGCAGCTTATGTTCATCGAGGTAGACGGCCTAAGGGCGGCGGCGCTCTTCAACTTCGACTACAAGAACCGCATCTGGGTTTATAACTCCGGGTTGGACCCGATGCTCTTCACCAGCCTGAGCCCCGGCGTCGTGCTGACGGCCAAAGCGATTGAGTATGCCATTGAAAACGGCCGTGACGCCTTCGACTTTCTGCGCGGCAGCGAAAGCTACAAATATCGCTTCGGCGCCGTAGACACCACCATCTACCGGCTGCAAGTCACGCGCCAGGCCTAATGCTTACCAAAGGACAGACGCCCGTGCTAAACCAACTCCCACCCCTCAAACCCAACCGCATTGCCATGCTCAGCGTGCACACCTGCCCGCTGGCGCTGCTGGGGGGCAAAAAAACCGGCGGCATGAACGTCTACGTGCGCGATTTCAGCCGTGAGCTGGGCCGCCAGGGTATCCAGGTGGACGTTTTCACGCGCTCCCAGGACGACTGCCAGCCGCGCGTCCGGCACGACCTGGGCTTTGGCGGGCGCGTTATCCACATTCCCGCCGGCCCCGAACGCCCTGTTCCCGTAGCCGACATCGAAAATTACCTGGACGAGTTTGTCGCCGGCGTCCTGGCCTTCGCCGCCGCCGAAGGCGCCTATTACGACCTGATCCACAGCCATTACTGGCTCTCCGGGCTGGTGGCCGAAAAGCTGCGCGCCGTCTGGCCCCACGCGCCCATCGTGCACATGTTCCACACCCTGGGCCACATGAAAAATCGCGTCGCCCTAAGCGAGCACGAGCGCGCCTCCCAAACGCGCATCGACGGCGAATACCGCGTCATCCAGGCCGTCGACCGCATCATTGTGGCTACGCCGGCCGAGCAGGCCCAGCTGCACTGGCTGTATGGGGCCGACCTGGGCAAGGAGGCGATTATCCCGCCCGGCGTCGATTTACAGCGCTTTCACCCCATCCCGCCCGACGAGGCCAAAGAACAGGTCGGTATCCCCAAGCAGGATAAAAACATCATTTTCGCGGGACGCATCGAACCGCTCAAGGGCATTGACACCCTGCTGCAGGCGATGGCCCTGATCCAGTTGCGCTATCCGGAGACGGCGCGCGGCGTCTGCGTGGCCATCATCGGCGGCGACCCGTGGAGCGACAGCCCGGATGCGGAGATGGCGCGCCTGCAAGAGCTGCGGCTGCGGCTGGGCATTCACGACATCGTCACCTTCCTCGGCGCCAAAGACCAGGACACGCTGCCCTATTACTACGCCGCGGCCGAGATGGTGGTGATGCCCTCCCATTACGAAAGCTTTGGGCTGGTGGCGCTGGAGGCGATGGCGATGGGCGCCCCGGTGATTGCTTCGGAGGTGGGGGGGCTGGCCTTCCTGGTGCGGGACGGCGAGAACGGCTTCCACGTCCCTTCGCGTAACCCCGAAGCGCTGGCCGAGCGCATCTACGAGCTGCTGACCAACGAGGCGTGCCGGCGGCGGCTGGGGCGGCAGGCGCACGCCCACGCCCAGCAGTATGACTGGTCGATCATTGTGCAGCGCATGCTGAAGGTGTACAGCGACGCGCTGGTGGGCCGGGCGCAGTTGCCGGCGCGTGCGGGTTGAGCGTCCCGTTTGCTCTGCGCCCGGCCCTGTTGTTAGCGAATGCGGTCGACGCCGCCCATATACGGCCGTAACGCCTCCGGCACCACCACGCTGCCATCCGCCTGCTGATTATTCTCCAGCAGGGCGATCATCACGCGCGGCAGCGCCAGGCCGCTGGCGTTGAGCGTGTGGGCAAAGCGCGGGCGCCCGCCCGCGGCCGGCCGGTAGCGCACGTTGGCGCGTCGCGCCTGGAAGGCCTCGCAGTTGCTGGCGGAGCTGACTTCCAGCCACTCCTTACAGCCCGCGGCCCACACCTCCAGGTCAAACTTCTTAGTCGCCGCAAAGCCCAAATCGCCCGTCACCATCTCCACCCGCCGGTAGCGCAGCCCCAGCGCCTCGCAGATGTCGCTGGCGTGCCGCACCAGCTCATCCAGCGCCGCGTAGCTCGTTTCCGTGGTCGTGAAGTGGTACATTTCGACCTTGTCAAACTGGTGGCCGCGCTTGATGCCGCGCACGTCGCGCCCGGCGCTCATCTTCTCGCGCCGGAAGCAGGGGGTATAGGCGACGTATTTGCGGGGCAGGTCGGCCTCTTCGAGGATTTCGTCGCGGTGGACGTTGGTGAGGGCAATTTCGGCCGTGCCCAGCCACATGTAATCCTCCTCGGCGTCGCGGTAGATGTTCTCCGCAAACTTGGGCAACTGCCCCGCGCCCACAAACATCTCTGAGCGCACCATGAAGGGCGGGTAGATTTCGGTGTAGCCGTGGTGCGTCACGTGGTAATCGAGCATGAACTGGATGACGGCGCGCTGCAGGCGCGCGCCCAGGCCGCGCAGCAGGTAGAAGCGGCTGCCGCTCAGCTTCACGCCGCGCTCAAAGTCGATGATCCCCAGTTCAGGGCCCAAATCCCAGTGGGCCTTGGGCTCAAACTCAAAGACCGGTTCCGGCGCGCCCTGCGGCTCGTAGGCGATGTTGTGGCTATCGTCCGGACCGTCGGGAACGCTCGCGTGGGGCAGGTTTGGGACCCACAGCATGTTCTGCTCCAGCTCCGCCTCCACCCGGCGCAGCTCTTCGTCCAATTCGCCGATGCGCTCGCCAATCTGGCGCGTTTCTTGCCGGGCTTCGTCGGCGTTGAAGCGCAGGCTCTCCACCTGGGTGCGCAGCGCCTCCAGCGGCTGGCCGACGTCCTGCCCGGCCTCAGCGCGCTTGAGGTCGGCCTCCAGCTTGCCGAGGCTGCCCATCCAGCGGCCGATTTGCTTTGAGCTTTCATTGCGCCGGCGGCGCAGCTCCTCGACTTCCAGGATAATCTCGCGCCGGCGCGCATCTCCGGCCAGGATGGCGTCGATGGGCGCCGTGTCGTTGAGCTTGGCGATTTGGGCCTTTACCCATTCCGGTTTTTCGCGAATGATGTCAATGTCGATCATGGTTACAGTTCCTCGCAATGTAAAATAAAAAAGCCCCCTCGTCGTCCAGGACGAGGGGGCCCCGTGGTGCCACCTGGTTTCACTGCCGCCGCAGCGGTCAGCCTCTCCTGCGCGGTAACGGGCGCACCCGGCTCATCTTGGACTACGGCCGTTTTCACTGCCGCCATAGGTTCGATCAGCAACTCCGGAGGGGATTCGGGAAGCCGTGGCGTTGGCTCGCAGCGGCCGCCAACTCTCTGAAACCCGCCACTTCCGTACTACGCTCTTTCGTCGTCGTTGGATATGGGCG
>Ga0209498_1000666_pt1 | contig 21183 bp, 20 predicted proteins | sample WalLakDeSediment_FD_184131 | JGI IMG/M metagenome (GOLD analysis project Ga0209498, IMG submission 184131) | Lake sediment microbial communities from Walker lake, Nevada to study Microbial Dark Matter (Phase II) - Walker Lake 11/02/13 Deep... | ecosystem: Environmental > Aquatic > Freshwater >...
CGATCCTGCCGCCGTCGGCGGACGCCACGCCCCGCCCGGACCCCTTCAGATAGGGGGACACTGCTGCAGATAGGGGGACACTGCTGAATCGGCCATTTCAGCAGTGTCCCCATTTTCCCCCATTTTTCAGTTGAAGCGGCCGGCGCCGGCGAAGCGCGCGCGGTAGTAGCCCTCGGCCAGGCTGCCGATGGTGACGTAGCGCCCTGCGTCGGGCGCGTGCACGAATTGCTGGTCGCCGAGATAGATGCCGACGTGCGAAATCCTGCCGCGCTGGCCGAAGAACACCAGGTCACCGGGCTGGGCGCGGTCGATGGGCACCGGCGTCGCCGCACGGTACTGCGCCTGCGAAGTCCGCGGCACGGACAGTCCGGCCTTGTGGAAGGTGTAATAAACGAGGCCGCTGCAATCGAAGCCCGCCGGCGTCGCCCCGCCCCACTGGTAGGGCGTGCCGATCAGGCCGGTGGCGTACTCGACCGCCTGGACGGCGGGCCGCTGCAGGGCATCCTGCCCGTCGAGCTCGACCCCGGCGCCGCCGCGGTCACTCGTGCCCCAGCTCGACCAGTTGCTCCCCGTGCCCTGCTCCTCGCCCGGCTGAACCGGCGCCCAGGCGCAGCCCGCTGCCGCGATGCCGAGGATCAAGATGGCGAGCGCCCGGCCCATGCCCGCTTCAGCCACGCCCGTAGGTGTCCTCGAAGCGGACGATGTCGTCCTCGCCGAGGTAGGAACCCGACTGCACCTCGATCAGGTGCAGCGGCACCTTGCCGGGGTTCTCGAGACGATGCGTCGTGCCCATCGGGATGTAGGTCGACTGGTTCTCGCCGAGCAGGAACGTCTCCGTGCCGCGCGTGACCTTGGCCGTGCCCTGCACCACGATCCAGTGCTCGGCGCGGTGATGATGCATCTGCAGCGACAGCTGCGCGCCCGGCTTCACCACGATGCGCTTCACCTGGAAGCGCTCGCCGTTGTCGACGCTGTCATAGCTGCCCCACGGGCGGAACACCTCGCGGTGCAGGCTGCTCTCGTAGCGGCCCTCCGCCTTGAGGCGCTCGACCAGTTTCTTGACATCCTGCACGCGGTCGCGCGGCGCCACGAGGACGGCGTCCTTGGTCTCGACGACGACGCAGTCCGCAAGGCCCACGACCGCGACCAGGCGGCTCTCCGAATAGAGGTAACAGTTGGTCGCGTCCTCGAGCAGCACGTCGCCGACGGCCACGTTGCCCGCGACGTCCGCATCGCAGGCGTCATGCAGGCTCGCCCAGCTGCCGACATCGCTCCAGCCCGCGTCCAGCGGCACGACCCAGGCGTGCGCGGTGTTTTCCATGACGGCGTAATCGATAGAGTCCGCCGGACACTCCTCGAATGACTGCCGGTCCACGCGGATGAAGTCGAGGTCGGCCTTGGCGCCGGCGATCGCGGCGACGCAATGCGTGACGATCTCGGGGCGATGCGTGCGCAGTTCCTCGATGTAGCGGCCCGCGCGGAACATGAACATGCCCGAGTTCCAGAGATACTCGCCCGACGCGACGTATTCCTGCGCGAGCACGGCGTCGGGCTTCTCGACAAATTGCTGCACGGCTGCTGCGCCGTCCTGCGCCGCGGCGCGGATGTAGCCATAGCCGGTCTCGGGCCGGTCGGGGACGATGCCGAAGGTGACCAGCTTGTCCTGCTGCGCCAGCTGCGCGCCGGCGGCGACCGCGGCGCGGAAGGCGGCGGCGTCGCGGATGACGTGGTCGGCCGGCAGGACGAGCAGCACGGGATCGTCGCCCTGCTCGCGCGCCTGCAGCGCGGAGGCGGCCGCGAGGGCGACGGCGGGCGCGGTGTTGCGCCCGGCCGGCTCGAGCAGGATTGCGGCGGGTTTGACGCCGATCTGCCGGAGCTGCTCGGCGACCAGGAAGCGGTGCGCCTCGTTGCAGACGATGATCGGCTCGGCGAGGCCGTCGACGCCCTCGAGTCGGCGCAGCGTCGCCTGCAGCATCGTCTCGGTGCCAAGCAGCGGCAGGAGCTGCTTGGGATACAGCTCGCGCGACAGCGGCCAGAGGCGCGTGCCGGAGCCGCCGGAGAGGATGACGGGTACGATCATGGTGCAGACCTTCGCATCAGCAAGTGGGTCGAAGTTTACGCGAGGCCGCGCGGGCGGGGACAGGGACGCGGGTCACAGTGTGAAAATGGCACGGCATCGAGGTGGGCGCGTCAGTCGATGCGCAGGGCGGCACGCAGTTCGGCCGGGGTGAGGATCTTGACCTGCGGGAGGTCGGGCGACGCATGCCGCAGGGCGGCATCGCCGCTGACGAGCGCGTCCGCCGCCGCGGCCAGCGCGAGATCGAGGAACATGGCGTCTGCGGGATCGCGCAGCCGCGGCCATTGCCCGGCCGGAGGCGTCTCGATCGGCTCCACCCACGGCAGGTACTCGGCGAGCAGGGTTTCCTGCTCGTGCACCGCGAGCCGGAACCTCGGGTAGGCCAGCACACGGATGAGCTCCTCTACCGTCGGGCGGCTGGCGAGCGGCACGATCGTCCCTTGCTGCCAGGCCTGCCGCAACCAGGCCAGGCGACCTGTCTCGAACAGCAGCGCAGAGAGCACGCAATTCGTGGCGAGAACGACGCGCGTCGGCTTCAATCGCGCTTCCGGGCCCACTCGATGGCAGCGCGCACGTCACCGTCGGCGATGCCGAGGCGCTCGAGCTTGTCACGCACAGCCGTGGCGGACTGGATTCGGACCGGCGTCAGCACGATCCGGCCCTGCTCCACGGCGACGTCGTAGTACTCGAATTCACCGACCGCCTCGACGATCGCCTTCGGCAGGGTCAACTGGTTTTTCGAAGTCAATTTGGCGAGCACGATGCTGGTTCCATGTTAAGGAAGTAAGGATTCCTTACTATAGGGGTTCCGGGGGCGAAATCCAGTCTTCGACCAGCAGGCCCGGGACGCGGCCGAATTCACGCGTGTTGTGGGTCACGAGCACCAGGCCCACGCTCCGGGCGTGGCCCGCGATCATGAGGTCATAGGGGCCGATCGGCTGCCCTGCCCTGTGTAGCGAGGCCCGGACCTGGCCGCTGTGGGCCGCGGCGGCGGCGTCGAACGGGAGCACCTCCAGCCGGGCCGCGAAGCTTTCCAGGACCTTCAGGTTGTCATCGGGGCGCGCGGACTTTTCCACGCCGAAATAGAGCTCGCTGAGTACGACGGTCGAGACGGCCAGCTGTTCCGCGCGGCGATTGAACGTGTCCTGCAGGGCGGGGAACTGGTGCCGGAGGGCGTAGATACAGGTGTCGGTATCCAGCATGTACCGCAGCATCAGAGCGGGTCCCGCTCCTGCATCGGCGGCTGGTCTCGCTCGACCATGAAGTCCTCCGACACGCGGGGGCCGGCAAAGAAATCGTCCCAGCGGCGCCCCGACGGCACGATCATGCGCGCGCCGCCGATGCACAGGATATCGACCTGGCGGACGTCATCCGGGAGCGCGACGTCCTTGGGCAGGCGGACGGCCTGGCTGCGATTGCTCTTGAATACGGTGGTTTGTTTCATGGGTCCTGGCCTGGGTCGGCGACGGTTGAAGTATTTGCCCCGGATTGGGATATGTCAACGGGATATACGCTGGTTGCGGGGTTCCGGCGAACGGGGCTCGGGCACGGCGAGGCGAGCCTGGGGACAGGTTCTCATGGGGCCGGGGGGCGCGGGAACGGCCGAAATCCGGCCGGAATCGCCGGCAAGGCGAAGGGAGCCAGGCTGGCGGCGGGTCGCCAACGGCGCCGGCGCCCCCGCGGGGGATCGCGACGCCCTTGCATCTTCCTTAGAACGCGGTTTTCGGGCCGAAAAACGCGTTCTAAGGGCTTATTCAGGCTGTTTTTAAGGCCGAAGCGCTTTATAAACAGCAGGTTATAGCGGTCCGACCCCGCGGCCAATCCCATAATAGGTGAAGCCGAGGCGCTTCATGAAGTCGGGGTCGTACACGTTGCGACCGTCGAAGACGACGGGGTCCTTGAGCGTGGCCTTGATGGCGTCGAAGTCGGGGCTGCGGAACTCCATCCACTCGGTCACGAGCGCCAGGCAGTCGGCGCCCTCGAGCGCCTCGGCCGAGGACTTGCACAGCACCAGGTCGGGGCGCTCGCCATAAATTCGCCGCGTCTCGGCGCGCGCCTTCGGGTCATACGCCCGCACCTGCACGCCCGCCTCCCACAGCCCCTCCATCAGCGCGCGGCTCGCGGCCTCGCGCATGTCGTCGGTGTTCGGCTTGAACGCCAGGCCCCACAGCGCCACCGTGCGCCCGGCGAGCGTGTCGCCGTAGTGCGCCTTGATCTTCGCGAGCAGCACCTGCTTCTGGCGCGCGTTCACCGCCTCGACCGCCTCCAGCAGCGTCGCCGGGAAGCCGGCCTTGCGGGCCGAGTGCGCCAGCGCCTGCACGTCCTTCGGGAAGCACGAGCCGCCGTAGCCGGCGCCCGGGTAGATGAAGTGGTAACCGATGCGCGGATCCGAGCCGATGCCCAGGCGCACGTGCTCGATGTCTGCGCCGAAGCGCTCGGCCAGGTTCGCGAGCTCGTTCATGAAGCTGATCTTGGTCGCCAGCATCGCGTTGGCGGCGTACTTCGTCAGCTCGGCCGAGCGGATGTCCATCGCGATGAGCCGGTCGTGCTGGCGGTTGAAGGGCTCGTAGAGGAGCCGCAGCAGCTCGGTGGTGCGCGGGTTGTCGGTGCCGACCACGATGCGGTCCGGGCGCATGAAGTCCTCAATCGCGGCGCCCTCCTTCAGGAATTCCGGGTTGGACACGACGTCGAAGTCGATGCTCGCGTCGCGGCCCTCGAGCGTCCTGGCGATCTCCGCCTTGACCTTGTCGGCCGTGCCCACAGGGACCGTCGACTTGTCGACGACGATGCGGTAGTCCTGCATATGCTCGCCGATGGAGCGCGCCACCGCGAGCACGTGCTGCAGGTCCGCCGAGCCATCCTCGTCGGGCGGCGTGCCGACCGCGATGAACTGGAACAGGCCGTGCGCGACGCCCTGCGGGATGTCCGTGGTGAACTTGAGGCGGCCCGACTCGCGGTTGCGCGCCACGACGGCGTCGAGGCCGGGCTCGAAGATCGGGATCTCGCCGGCGTTCAGCCGGTCGATCTTGTCCTGGTCGATGTCCACGCACAGGACCTGGTTGCCCACGTCCGCCAGGCATGCGCCTGTCACGAGCCCCACGTACCCCGAGCCAAAAATCGTAATCTTCACGTTTAATCCTTTAGTTACCTGGGTCGGACCGTGCCAAGTCCATGATCCTGCGAAATTATCGCAAATAAACTAGCCGGATTCCGGCCTTGGAAGCGTGATTTGGGTTCAAAAAACGGGCCCTAAGGGAAGGGAGTGGCGAACTTGCCGGCGGGAGGGATCGCAGTCATGCGCGCGGCGAGACGGCAGCGCACCGCTTCGACCGCGCGTCCCGCGACTCGCCGGACGAGCAACCGCCGCCCCAGCTGCGTCAGGCGGATTCGCCGGAGGCGCTCTGCCCGTGATTCGGGTTCCGGGTCGGCAGGTCAACCACCGAGGCGCTCTTCGGGGGCGTCTTGCGCATGGCGCGCCAGACCTGGTCGGCCAGCATCGGCGGCGGCGAGTATTCATGCACCACGTCGAGCAGGATGCGCCGCATCTCGTCGCAATCGTTGGCCACCACGGCCTTGCTGATCAGCTCGATCGCACCCCTGACCTCTTCCCACGACGTGCCGGCCTCGCGCGCCTTCCAGATGCGCGGGTGCTCGGTGCCGACGGCATTGCCGGTGATCAGCAGCTCCTCGAAGAGCTTCTCGGCCGGACGCAGGCCCGTGTAGACGATCTCGATGTCGCCGTCCGGGTTCTTCGCATCGCGGACTTCGAGCCCGGTCAGGCGAACCATCTTGCGGGCAAGGTCGTCGATCTTCACCGGCTCGCCCATGTCGAGCAGGAAGACCTCGCCGGTGCTCCCCATCGCGCTGGCCTGGATGACGAGCTGCGCGGCCTCGGGGATCGTCATGAAAAAGCGCACGATGTCCCGGTGCGTCACCGTCACGGGCCCGCCGTGACGAATCTGCTCGCGGAACAACGGCACGACCGAGCCGGACGACGCCAGCACGTTGCCGAAGCGCACCATGCAGATGTGCATCTTGGTGCCGCGCTGGCAAATGCCCTGCAGGATCATTTCAGCGAAACGCTTGCTGGCGCCCATCACATTGGTCGGGTTGACGGCCTTGTCCGTCGACACGAGGACGAAGTTCTCGACCCCGGCCAGCTCCGCCGCCCGGGCCGCCCGGTACGTGCCGATGACGTTGTTGCGGATGCCCGCGCCCATGTTGTACTCGACCAGCGGCACGTGCTTGTAGGCCGCGGCGTGGTAGATGGTGCGCACGGCAAACGACTTCATCACCTGCTGCAGGAAGTCGCCCTCCGTGACCGAGCCGAGCACCGCGACCACCTCAACTACCAGGCCGCGCGCATCGATGAGCAACCTCAGCTCCTGGTCCACCGCGTACAGCGCCGACTCCGAGTGATCCACCAGCACGAGGCGCGTGGGCGCGAGCTCGACGATCTGCCGGCACAGTTCCGAGCCGATCGAGCCACCGGCCCCGGTCACCATGACGCTGCGCCCCGCGATGCAGGCGCTGATCAGCTCCGGCCGCGGCGGGACCGGATCGCGGCCCAGCAGGTCCTCGACGTCAACCTCCCGCAGGTCGTCGAAACTCGCCTTGCCCATGACCAGGTCGTTCATGTCCGGGACCGTCTGCACGTGCAGCGGGCTCGACTCCAGCTCCTCGAGGATCTCGGCGCGACGCTTGCGCGAGACCGAGGGCATGGCCAGCAACAGTCCGCTCAGGCCCAGGTTTACGGTCAGCTCCGGCAGGGCCGATGGCGGGTACACCGGCAATCCGCCCATGAGACTGCCGTGCAGCGTCGTCGAATCGTCGACGAAGGCCATCGGCAGGCATTCGCCGCCGCTGGCGAGCAACCCGGCGAGGCGCGCGCCGGAGTTACCCGCGCCATAGATCACCACGCGCTCGCGGGGCTTGCGCGTGCCATGCAGGAAATCCCTGACCATGAAGCGGGAGCCCGCCGTATGCAGCAGGCCGAAGGCCCAGAACGTCACCGCCGTCCCGAGGTCGATGCCATACGCCGGGAACGCCAGGCCGTACCCGTACAGCACCAGCGCCAGCACGCCGAGCCCGATGGCCACGTGCCCCATGACCCGGCTGCGCAGGAACCGCACCACGGCGTGGTAGAAGCCGAGGAACCAGAACAGCGGCAGCATCACCACCGCCAGCAAGGCCACGACCTGCCACGGGAAACCCGAGCCGAGGGACTGGACCGGCGTGGTGAAGAGGATGGCGATCACGGCGGCCGCCGCGAGGCATGCCAGGTCGACGAGGACCATGACGAGGCGCTTGAGGGGCCGTGGCCATCCGATCAGGAAAGCCCGGAGCCGGTGAAACGACTCGTCCGCAAGTTTTCGCATGGTCCCGGTGATCCAACCCCCTGAAGGCATTGAGAAATCCGTTTCTCATTTCAAAGATGTGCCGGAAGCTTATAGGCTAAAGTGACAGAAATCTACAATTGCCGAAAACTGTGCCGTTCGTAGCGGATAGCGGCCTTGAAACCCGCTAAGCTGCGCGCCGATGCATCGTATAAAATCCCAGCCGAAACCTCTCATGGATGTAACCACCCAAGTGAACTCAGCCCATGTTCTGACCCACCTCGAGCAGCTCGAGGCGGAGGCCATCCACATCATGCGCGAGGTGGTCGCCGAAACCGAGAACCCGGTGATGCTCTATTCCGTCGGCAAGGACAGCGCGGTGATGCTCCACCTCGCGCTGAAGGCTTTTTATCCCGCCAGGCCACCGTTTCCGCTGATGCACGTCGACACGCGCTGGAAGTTCAGCGCCATGTACGCCTTCCGCGCCGAGATGATGGAAGAAACGGGCATGACGCTCATCGTGCACACCAACCAGGAAGGCGTGGCGCAAGGCGTGAACCCCTTCACCCACGGCTCCGCCCTGCACACCGAGATCATGAAGACCGTGGCGCTGAAGCAGGCGCTGGACAAGCACGGCTTCGACGCCGCGTTCGGGGGGGCGCGCCGCGACGAGGAGAAGTCCCGCGCCAAGGAGCGCATTTTCTCCTTCCGCACCGCGCAGCACCACTGGGACCCGAAGAACCAGCGCCCCGAGCTGTGGAAGCTCTACAACACCCGCAAGCGCAAGGGCGAGTCGATCCGCGTGTTCCCGCTGTCGAACTGGACCGAGCTCGACATCTGGCAGTACATCTGGCTGCACAACGTGCCCATCGTGCCGCTGTACTTCGCGGCCGAGCGCCCCGTAGTGGAACGCGACGGCACCCTCATCATGGTGGACGACGATCGCATGCCGCTGAAGCCAGGCGAGCAGCCGATGATGAAGCGCGTGCGCTTCAGGACCCTCGGCTGCTATCCCCTGACCGGCGCCGTCGAGTCGAACGCGACCACGCTGCCGCAGATCATCCAGGAAATGCTCCTCGCGCGCTCCTCCGAGCGCCAGGGACGGGTCATCGACCACGACGACGGCGCCGCCTCGATGGAGAAGAAGAAGCAGGAGGGTTACTTCTGATGGACCAGATCACCGAGGACCTGCTGGCCACCAACATCGAGGAATACCTCCGGCAGCACGAGCAGAAGGGGTTGCTCAGGTTCATCACCTGCGGCAGCGTGGATGACGGCAAGAGCACGCTCATCGGGCGGCTGCTGTACGACTCCAAGCTGCTGTTCGAGGACCAGCTCAGCACCATCGAGAAGGACTCGAAGAAGTGGGGCACCCAGGGCGAGGAGATCGACTTCGCGCTGCTCGTCGACGGCCTTTCCGCCGAGCGCGAGCAAGGCATCACCATCGATGTCGCCTACCGCTTCTTCGCCACCGAGCACCGCAAGTTCATCGTCGCCGACACGCCCGGCCACGAGCAGTACACCCGCAACATGGTGACCGGGGCCTCGACCGCCGACGCCGCCGTGATCCTGGTCGATGCGCGCCAGGGCGTGCTGACGCAGACGCGCCGGCACAGCTACCTGGTGTCGCTGCTCGGCATCCGGCACGTGGCGCTGGCGATCAACAAGATGGACCTCGTCGGTTACTCCGAGGGACGCTACGGGCAGATTATCGACGACTACCGCAAGTTCGCCGACCAGATCGGGCTGCAGGAATTCACGCCGATCCCGGTATCCGCGCTGAAGGGCGAGAACATCGTGCAGCCGTCGGGCGAGATGGGCTGGTACCACGGCCCGACGCTGATCGGTTACCTCGAGACCGTCGAGCTCGACGAGATCCGCATGCAGGAAGCGCCGTTCAGGCTCCCGGTGCAGTGGGTCAATCGTCCCGACTCCTCCTTCCGCGGCTTCACGGGGATGATCTCCAGCGGCGTGATCCATTCCGGCGACAAGATCCGCGTGCAGCCCTCCGGCAAGGAAAGCACCGTCGCGCGCATCGTCACTTTCGACGGCGACCTCGAGCAGGCCGTGGCCGGCCAGTCCGTGACGCTCACGCTCAGCGACGAGATCGACATCTCGCGCGGCGCGATGATCTCCGCCGCCGACTCGCCGGCGCAGGTCGCCGACCAGTTCGAGGCCAAAGTGGTTTGGATGGCGGATGAGCCGCTCCTGCCGGGTCGCAGCTACCTGATGAAGGTCGGCACGCAGGCCGTCACGGCGTCCGTCACAGAGATCAAGTACCAGGTCAACGTCAACACGCTCGAGCACATTGCTTCGAAGAAGCTCCAGCTCAACGAGATCGCCTTCTGCAACCTTAGCCTCGACCGGCCCATCGCGTTCGACCCCTACGTCGAGAACCGCGATACCGGCAGCTTCATCCTCATCGATCGGATGAACAACAACACCGTCGGCGCGGGGATGCTCGACTTCGCCCTGCGGCGTTCGCAAAACATTCATTTGCAGCCCACCGACATCGACAAGGCCGCGCGCGCCGCTTTGAAGGCTCAGAAGCCGTGCGTGCTGTGGTTCACCGGATTGTCAGGATCGGGCAAGTCCACGGTCGCCAACCTGGTCGAGAAGAAGCTGCATGCCATGGGGCACCACACCTACCTGCTCGACGGCGACAACGTGCGCCACGGGCTCAACCGGGATCTCGGCTTCACCGAGGAAGACCGGGTGGAAAATATCCGCCGGGTTGCCGAGCTCGCCAAGTTGATGGTGGATGCGGGGCTGATCGTGCTCACGGCGTTCATCTCGCCGTACCGCGCCGAACGGCGCATGGCGCGGCAGCTGCTCCAGGACGGCGAGTTCATCGAGGTGTTCATGGACACGCCGCTGGAGGTCGCCGAGGCGCGGGACCCGAAGGGGCTCTACAAGAAGGCAAGGCGCGGCGAGCTGAAGAACTTCACGGGCATCGATGCGCCTTATGAGGCGCCGGAGGCTCCGGAGCTGCAGATCGACACCAGCGAAGAGGCGCCTGGGGCGGCTGCGGAGCGGGTCGTCGGCATCCTGGATGAGTTGGGCATACTGGGGTGATGGCAGTTCCGGGATGAGCACGGCCTGTTGAGGCGCCTTTGGCGCAGCCGACCAGCTGGCCCTTGCCTGTCGCCTTGGTGGGGCTGCCTGCGCCATACTCTGGCGCCATGATCCGGATCAAGTTTCGCCCGAAACCACAGGCGGTTGGTTAGATGCCTCGAGAAGGGTCCTGGACCGCATTATTGCGGAGCCTCTGGCAGCACATAACTCCACACAGGCGCGTGCAACTCGCGTTGTTGCTCGCCCTCATGGTCGCCGCTTCCTTCGCCGAAATCGTCAGCATCGGTTTGGTTTTGCCGTTCGTTGGAATCCTGGCTGTTCCAGAACAAGTTTTCGCACATCCGATGATGCAACCCATCATAGGAATGCTCGGCGTTCAGAGTCCGGATGAACTGGTTCTGCCGCTGACCGCCCTGTTCATAGTCGCCGTACTGTTCGCTGGCGCCATCCGCCTGTTAGTACTCTGGGCCTCGACCCGTATTTCGTTCGGCACAGGGTCGGAGTTCAGCCGCGAGATTTATCGCCGCGCTCTGTACCAGGATTACAGCGTGCACGTGGCGCGCAACAGCAGCGAGGTAATCGACGGGATCACGACGAAGATCGACTCGGTTATCTACGATACCGTGTACCCGATCCTCACGATGCTCGCCAGCGTACTGGTCATGGTTTTCATCCTGGCCATGCTGGTAGCCGTGAACCCGAAAGTGGCGTTGTCGGTCCTGCTGGGATTCGGCTCGATGTACGTTCTGGTGGCTTACGCCACGCGCAAGCAGGTGGCCGCGAACAGTATTCGGGTTGCCGAGCAATCAAGGCGCATCATCAAGATGCTGCAGGAAGGCCTGGGGGGAATTCGGGACGTCCTGATCGACGGGACACAGCCGACGTATCTGAAAATGTACCGCGATGCGGACAGTTCGCTCCGCCGTGCGCAGGGCAGCAACCAGATCATTGCGGCCAGCCCACGGTTCGTCATCGAGGCACTGGCGACGGTGTTGTTCATCCTCCTGGCATTCGTGATGTCGCGTGGCGAAGGCGGGCTGGTCGGCGCAATTCCGGTACTCGCCACGCTCGCAGTGGGTGCGCAACGCCTCTTGCCCGTGATGCAGCAAGGCTACGGAGCCTGGAGCAACGTACAGGGTTCGCGGGCCTCTCTGCAGGCGGCACTCGAACTGCTGGATCAACCGGTCCATGGCGACGTTTCAGCCGCACCGATTGAGCCAATCTCCTTCGAAGCGTCGATCGTCCTCAAGGATGTGTACTTCAGATACGCTCCGGAGGCGCCCTGGGTGCTTCAGTCAATTGACCTGAACGTATGCAAGGGCTCTCGCATTGGTATCGTGGGCCCGACCGGGTGCGGGAAAAGCACCCTCGCAGACATCATCATGGGGTTGCTACCGCCCACTTCGGGTGCGTTCGAGGTTGATGGCCAGCCCATCACCCAGCGGAATCGGCGGGCCTGGCAGGCACGCATTGCGCACGTTCCGCAAGCGCTGTTCCTCGCTGACGCCAGCATTGAGGAAAATATCGCATTCGGCGTTCCCGCCGAGCACATTGACCATGCTCGTGTCAGCCAGGCCGCGACGCTGGCGCAGCTTTCAGATCTGATCGAGACTTGGCCCGATAGATACCGGACAGTGGTTGGCGAGAAGGGTGTGCGGATATCCGGAGGGCAACGCCAGCGAATCGGCATAGCCAGGGCGCTTTACAAGAATGCGGACGTGATCGTTCTCGACGAAGCGACCGCAGCGTTGGATGAAGACACCGAGAGAAAAGTTACGCAGTCGATTGGGAATCTCGGGGACAATGTCACGCTAATTGTGATTGCGCATCACCGCGGCTCATTGGCAGGCTGCGAAGACATAGTCATGTTACAGAACGGCCGAGTCGACGCGGTGTCGCAGCAGGCATAGTTGCTTGGATTCGTCGACCTTGACGGAGCGTTTATGTTTCCGGCTGATTTACTAGAAGTCGTAATCCTTTCATTCAACCGCGGTGGTCATCTGCAGAATTGTGTCGACTCTGTGCGCGAATTCATGCCGAACTCGCGAGTCACTGTCTTCGATGATGGAAGCACCCACGTTGAAACCTGCGCAGTGCTCGATCGCCTACGGCAGGAAAGCGCCGTATCCGTTCTGGCCGCAGATGAATCCAAGGGAAGCTCAAGATCACACGCTCAGTTGAATGGCGGTTTGCACGCAAATATGCAGACGGTAATCGACGACCATGCATGCAGCGCAATGGTGCTTTTTCTCCAGGACGACACCCAGGTGGTGCGCAAGGTTACATCGCAGGACCTCGAGGACATCACACGAATTTTCCAGCACTACCCGCGAGCCGCGTTCATCTATCCCGCATTCTTGGCCAACCGGACCGCGTGTACGAGAGGCTTCGTCGATTTTGACTCATTCAGGAATGGGGATCCGAGCTTCTCTTTTTACTACGACTACGAATACAGTGGATTTTTCGATATTTGCATCGCGCACATCGGGCGGCTGCGTGCCGCAGGTTGGAGGTTTGGCAACGAATTGACGACGTCGCTTGAGGCTCGCGAGAGGTTCGGAACCATGCGACTGATGCGTAATCCCTTCGTTGCGCTTCTGCCTGCGCCGCCGACGTATGCTTTTCGTGGAAAAACCTGGATCCAGCGTATCTGGGAGCGTTATAGAGCCGGACTCTATCCGGTTGACCCGATGAGTGAAGCTGCCGTGGAGCGGATGTCTGCATTGAAAGCGGACTATCCTACGGCGGATGAGTTCTTGACCAGCAGGAGTTTTCAGGGCGAGCATCCCTGGCCATATACGAAGATGGAGCGCGCACCTAAGCTCATCATTCTGCTCGAACGAATCGAAGCCTGGGTCCGACGCAGGCTCAGCTGGCAAACCGGGAAGTAGCACGAGTTGACTGCGGCGAAGGTTTCAGTGGTGGTTCCGTTTTACAATCCGGGTTCATTCCTGCGTGAAGCTATCGAGAGTGTACTGTCGCAGACCTACGGCAATTGGGAACTCATACTGGTTAATGATGGCTCCAGTGACTTTAGCGTGAATGTCGCCCAGGAATTCGCCGCAGCATATCCCGGGAAAATCAAGTGTGTTTCTCACCCGAACAACGTAAATAGGGGTATGGCCGCTTCGCGTAACCTCGGGATGGCGCACGCAAGCGGTGAATTTGTAGCTCACCTCGACGCAGATGATGTTTATCCGCCGGACAAAATTCAGCAGCAAGTGGATATTTTCGAAGCCAATCCAGAAGTGGCCATGGTGTTTGGCAGAATGCTCCTCTGGCACAGCTGGTCCGGAGGCGAAGATGCTGTCCAGAGGTTCACCTGCCCAGTGGACACAGTGCTTAATCCGCCAAAGTTCTTCCGGCTACTGCTCTCGGGGAGAAACGATCCTGCCGGTTACCTCATGCGCAAATCTGCGATGAACGAAGTCGGGGGGTACCCGGTGGCGTTTGAGATGTGTGAAGACTGGGGCTTGTACGTCAAGATATGCCTGAAGCATCCTGTTTATGTTCAGTCGCACTGGAACTACAAGTATCGCCAGCACGAAAACCAGACCTGCAGCATCGCGCGCCAGCAGGGCACTTTTTACGCCCAGTTCGCGCCCTTTCTTGCATGGCTTGACGAATACACTCGTGGGAAAGGTGCATACATCCGCCTTGTCGTCTGGTACGCGATCGGCAAGTACAAGGCGCTCTCTTTGTATGAGAGAGCGAGGGCGAAGATTCGCAACCTTGTCATCGCAATACGGGATCGGGGCGCTGGCAAGCGCTCATTGAGACGGTAACCAGGTGCCCCTCAAGATCCTTGTCACCGGCGCTGCAGGCTTCGTGGGTTCAGCCCTCGTTCGTCACTGCCTGCGGCATACCCAGCATCAAATCGTCAACATCGACGCCCTGACCTATGCGGCTCACCCCGCCGCACTCGAGAACGCCATCGATAACCCGCGGTATGTCTTCGAGCACATCAACATTTGCGATGCCGACCGTGTCAGGGCGGCATTTTCGCGTCATCAGCCGGACATGGTCATCCACCTGGCGGCGGAAACGCACGTCGATCGATCGATCGACAACCCGGAGGTGTTCGTGGCGACCAACGTCAGCGGGACCTTCACGATGCTGGAAGTGGCCCGCGGCTACTGGCAAGGCTTGAGCGGTGAGCGGCGCGACCGGTTCCGCTTCCACCACGTCTCCACCGACGAGGTCTATGGACCAGTCGGACCTGCGGAAAGATCCGATGAGCATGCGCCCTATCGCCCAAGCTCTCCTTATGCCGCGAGCAAGGCCGCGTCTGACCACCTGGCCAGGGCCTGGGGCCGAACCTACGGCCTGCCGATACTGGTCACTGCCTGCGGCAATAATTTCGGCCCTTACCAGTACCCGGAAAAGCTGATTCCGTTGATGATCCTGTCTGCGCTGAGAGATCTCCCGCTGCCAATCTACGGTGACGGCATGCAGGTCAGGGACTGGATTCACGTCGATGATCATGTCGAGGCCCTGCTTGCCGGCCTGGAGCGGGGCACCCCGGGGCGCACCTACAACATCAGCGCCGGCAATCTCGTGGCGAACCTCGACCTGGTCCATGCCGTCTGCGAAGCGCTGGATCGCCTCGCGCCCAGGTCCGACGGGCAACCCCATCGGAATCGGATCGAGTTCGTCCAGGACCGGCCCGGCCATGACCGGCGATACGCAATCGACGCCACCCGTATCGGCAAGGAACTGGGCTGGCTTCCCAAGCGCACCTTCGAGACCGCCCTGGAGGATACCGTGGCCTGGTACATCGCCCATCAGCAGTGGTCTGACGCCGCCATCGAGTGCCGCAGGGGGCTGGGATCATGATGCGCAAAGGCGTCATCCTGGCCGGCGGGACGGGAAGCCGCCTGCATCCCGTCACCCAAGCCGTCAGCAAGCAGCTGCTGCCGGTATACGACAAGCCCTTGATCTACTATCCACTGTCGGTGTTGATGCTGGCGGGCATTCGGGAAATCCTCCTGATCTGCCGTTCTGCAGATCAGCATCTTTTCCAACGACTCCTCGGTGACGGGTCAAGGCTCGGTTTGCAAATCTCCTATGCCAGCCAGGACGAGGCGCGCGGCGTCGCCGATGCCCTCCTCGTGGGAGAGTCCTTCATCCAGGACGCGCCGGTCTGCCTGATCCTCGGGGACAATATTTTCTATGGAGACTCGTTCTCAGCTCTTGTCACAGAAGCCACGGCCCACGTGACTGGGGCGCAGCTGTTTGCATACTACGTAAGCGACCCGCAACGGTATGGCGTGGTTGAGTTCGACCGGGCGGGACGGCCTGTGGCGCTGGAAGAGAAGCCGGCACACCCCAGGTCGAACTATGCGGTGACCGGCATGTACTGGTACGACGGCCGAGCGGTCGAACTCGCGCGCACCCTGAGGCCATCTGCCCGCGGCGAACTGGAGATCACCGAGCTCAACAGGCTGTATCTCGATCGCGGCGAACTCGACGTCACGCTCCTTGGTCGAGGCATTGGATGGCTGGACGTCGGGACCCACGACGCGCTCCAGGAGGCCTCTGCGTTTGTCGCCGCCATCGAGCGGCGCACCAGCCTGAAGGTCTGTTGCCCCGAGGAGATTGCTTTCCGGAAGGGATATATCGACCGCCGGGAACTGGCCGCTCTCGCCGTTGAGATCGCGGATACTGACTACGGGCGGTACCTTGCGGGGCTGGTGGAGAGCCTCGATGCCGGTTGATTCGTTACTGGACTATTTTCGCGCGCGGCGGGTCATCAACTTCAAGGGCCCGCATGCCTCCTGGGCGGAAGCACGCAAGCATGTCACCGGGTACGACGATAACCGCATCCTGGAAAAGGTTCGTGCGAGTACGCTCAAGGTCCAGGAGGGCACTGCGGTCGCAGAGCGCGATGGCGTGGTGTTAAGCCAGGTCGATTATTACTGGGCCACCACGGCCGCGCTGATGTTTTCCGCAGCCCGCGCCAACGGCGTGTTGAGCGTGCTCGACTTCGGCGGATCGCTTGGCAGCAGCTATTTCCAGAATCGCAAGTTCCTGGCGCGCCTCGCGGAGGTGCGATGGGGCGTGGTGGAACAGCAGAATTTCGTCGCATGCGGCCGGCGCGATATCCATCAGCCCGGGCTGAGCTTCCACGAGCGCATAGACGAATGCGCTGCGGCCATAGAGCCCCAGGTCGCCTTGCTGAGCGGCGTGCTGCAGATGCTCGAACATCCGCAGGAGATCCTGCAGGAGATCGACGCGGCAGGCGTGAGGACGATCGTTGTCGACCGAACCCCGTTCTCGAGACTCGATCGCGATGTAATCTGCACCCAGCATGTGCGGGAACCGATCTACGACGCATCCTATCCCGCCTGGATCTTTTCGGAGGGACGGATCACCAGCATGCTCGGGCCCCGGTGGGAACTGGTCGAAAGTTTCCTGTCGAACGACTACCAGGGCTTCCGCTGCGGCCGCATAGGTTTCCAGCTGCATGGCATGATTTATTGCCGGCGCGAACCTGCTTGATGGCCACAGATAACATGATCGACGATCATTTTACGTCCACGCAGGTGGTGGTCACGGGCGGGCTCGGATTCATTGGCTCGAACCTGGCGCATCGCCTGGTGTCCGCCGGGGCAACGGTGACCCTGGTGGACAGCATGGTCCCGACGCAGGGCGCCAACATGTTCAACGTCCATGGCATCCGCGACCGGTTGCATGTGGTCGAGGGCGATGCCGGCGACACGGAACTCATGCGGCCCATCATCTCGCAGGCGGACTACCTGTTTAACCTCGCCGGGCAAAACAGCCACCTGGATTCCATGACGCACCCCTTTGACGACCTGGCCGGCAACGTCACGACCCAGCTCGCGCTGCTGGAAGTGTGTCGAGCGGTCAACCCGGCGATCGGTATCGTGTTCGCCAGCACCCGCCAGGTATACGGCAAGCCGGATGCCCTTCCGGTGGCAGAGACGCACCCGGTCAGGCCGGTGGACATCAATGGGATCCACAAGGTGGCGGGCGAGCAGTACCATGCGCTCTATCACCGCGTTTACGGGCTGCGTGCGACCGTACTGCGGCTGACCAATACCTACGGCCCCAGGATGCGGATCAAGGATGCCCGCCAGATATTCCTCGGCACCTGGGTGCGGCAAATCCTCAACGGTGAACCCGTGACGGTATTTGGTTCCGGCGAACAGCTGCGCGACTTTACCTACGTGGACGACTGCGTCGAGGCCATGCTGCTCGCCGCGACTGCCCCGGTTGCCGGCGGGAAACTGTATAACCTCGGCGGTGATGAGGTGGTCAGTTTGCGCGAACTCGCGGAACGCATGATCAAGCTTGGCCACGGTGGAACCTGGCGCACCATGCCGTTCCCCGCAGACCGGAAGAGCATCGATATCGGCGATTACCAGGCTGACTACTCGCTGATCGAACAGGAGTTGGGCTGGGAACCAACCATTGGTCTTGACGAGGGCCTGCGGCGGACCCTGCGTTGGTTCTCCGAGTTCGGCCAGCATTACCTCGGAGCCAACCGTTGATCCGCATGAATGCCTTTGCCGATGAGCCCGCGTCGCTTCATGAGGAGTTGCTGCGCGCGGCAAGCCGGGTCATCGCGTCCGGCAGGTATGTCTTGGACCGGGAGGTAGAGGCATTCGAAGGCGAGTGGGCAGCGTATTGCGGCGTCGGGCACTGCGTGGGGGTTGGCAACGGCCTGGACGCCATCGAGATCGGCCTGAGCGCGCTGGAGATCGGCAGCGGCGACGAAGTCGTGACTACCCCCATGACGGCGTTCGCGACTGTCCTGGCGATCATTCGGGTCGGCGCCACGCCGGTGTTCGCGGATATCGACCCGGATACTGCGCTCATCGATCCGGAAAGCGTGCGACGCTGCCTGTCACCTCGGACACGGGCAATCATTCCAGTGCACCTCTATGGGCAAGCATGCGCGATGGACCGGCTTGCTGAGCTGGCAGAGGCTGCAGGAGCATTTGTCCTGGAGGATTGCGCCCAGGCGCATGGGGCTCGGCACAACGGCACTCCCGTCGGCAGCACCTCTGCCCTTGCGGCCTGGAGCTTCTATCCGACGAAAAACCTGGGTGCGATCGGTGACGCGGGCGCCGTCACAACCCGGTCTCCGGAGCTGGCTGAGCGCATGTCTGCGCTGCGGAACTATGGACAAGTCGAGCGTGGACGCCATGAATGGATCGGCCAGAACAGCCGGCTCGACGAGCTCCAGGCCGCCCTGCTGCGGATCCGGCTTCGCCAACTGGGACCGTGGAACTCAAGGCGGCGGGAGATTGCCCGCGCCTACCAGGAGGGCATCGATGCGGCCGCAGGCGTCGAGCCACTGCACCGAACCCCGCAAATCGACGACGACGTCTGGCACCTGTTCGTCGTGCGTTGCCGGGAACGGGATGCCTTGCGCGAACACCTGCTCACGCACGGTGTGGAGTCCGGGATCCATTACCCCGTGCCGGCGCACCTGCAGCCGCCTTGCAAGGGCATGCGCCATGACCCGCTCGGATTGAGCAACACGGAAAGCCATGCACGGAACTGCCTTTCCCTCCCCTGCCACCCCCAGCTGACGGATGACGATGTGGCACAGGTGATTGACTCCGTTCGAAGCTTCAGCCTGGGGCGGGCGTGATGGAGCACTTCGTCACCATCTGCGACAGCCGCTTTCTTCCGCAGGGGCTTGCCCTGCACAAGTCCCTCGAGCGCCACTGTCCCGAGTTCACGCTTTGGGTCGTCTGCATGGATGAGGCGGCGCATGAACTGCTCAACGCCCTGGCCTTGGCCCTGGCTAGTCTTCGCCCGCTCAAGGTGAGCGAGCTGGAGACCCCGCAGCTGCTGGAGGTCAAGAAAAGCAGGACCGTTGCAGAATACTGCTGGACCCTGTCGCCGGTGGCCCCGCGCTGGGTTTTCGCCCTGGATTCCAGCGTGGATCGCGTGACCTATCTCGATGCGGATATGTATTTCATGAGGAGTCCCGCGCCGATCTTCAGGGAGCTCGAGGCTTCCGGGAAAGCCGTGTTGATCACCGAGCATGCATACGATCCGGAGTACGACCAGTCCGCGGACAGCGGCCGTTACTGCGTGCAGTTCATGACCTTCGTGCGCGATCACTCCGAGCCCGTCCGGCAATGGTGGGAGGAGAAGTGCCTCGAGTGGTGCCATGCGCGGGTGGAGGACGGCCGCATGGGCGACCAGATGTATCTCGACGATTGGCCGGAACGTTTCCCGGACCATGTTCACGTCCTGTCACAGCGGGAGGTGCTCATGGCCCCATGGAACGCGCGGCGTTTCCCCTACTCGGGAGCGATAGCATGGCACTTCCAGGGTCTTCGGCTGCTGTCCGAGGGGCGAGTCCTGCTCTACCGCACCTATATCGTGCCAGACGTGGTCCTGGAGCAGGTCTACAGACCCTACCTGCAGGCCTTGCGAGCCGCACTGGATACCATGCAAGTCAGCTGGGTTCAGCAGTCGACGCCGGATGGATTGCTGCGCCGCCTGGCCAGGCGCGCATGGCGGCTGTTCAGGATGCTGAGGACCGGGACGCGCACCCTGGCTCCGGAACGCCGCGTGCGGATGTGATGCGACCCCGGCCGTCTCGTTCATGAAGATCAGCATCGCTGTCCCATCCTTCAACTACTGCCGCTACCTTGGCGATTGCCTCGAAAGCATACGGGCGCAGACCCACCGGGATCTCGAGGTGCTGATTGCTGACGCTGGTTCGTCGGACGGGTCAGTTGCGGTCATCGAGGCGTTTTGCGCCAAGGACCCGAGATTCCGCCTTGTGAGCCGGCATGACGAGGGCCAGGCGGATGCCGTCAACAAGGCGCTGAAGCACGCTTCCGGCGACGTGCTCTGCTTCCTGAACGCAGATGATCTCTACATTACGGACACCGCGCTTGCTGCGGTGGTCAAAGCATTCTCCGCGACGCCGGAAGTGGATGTCGTAACGATGGGAGGATGGTTTGTAGACAGTGGCGGGGGGCGAATTCGACCGGTCAGATACCGTTACCACCCCCTCGACAGCATGAAGCTGATGAAATATCGGACCATAGTCCTGCAGCCAGCGACCTTCTGGAAACGCCGCGTTTCCGACCAGCTTGAATTCGATTCCTCCTTCCACTTCGCGTTCGACGTACTTTTCTTCTACCGCGCGTGGTTGGAGTTCGCCTGGCGAGAGGCGGACGTTGCGGTAGCAGGTTATCGCTGGCACGGCGAAAACAAGTCGGCAACGATTTCCGAGCAGCGCATCCGGGAGCTTGCGGCCCTGGAACGATACAAGTTTGGCGCAACCCACTGGCGAGGGGCCTATCTCGAGTGGATCGCGACGCTGGTTGGAACGCTCAACCGGAGCCGACCCGGCAAAGTCGCGAACAGGCTGGTCAGGGTCCTGGTGAATGGGATGGCTTACGCTTCCGTGTACCGGATGCCAGGCATCTAGATTCGCGCGACGGCGGCTGCATCAATCGTGCAGTCGATCAAGATTGTCGAGGAACCACTCGTAGGTCCCGTGGACGCCCTCTTCCAGCCCTGTCTTCGCCTTCCAACCGAGTGACCACAGGCGGCCGACGTCGAGCAGCTTGCGCGGCGTACCGTCCGGCTTGCTGGTATCGAACGCAAGCTCGCCACGGTAATCGACAACCCGGCCGACAAGCTCCGCAAGCTCCCTGATGCTGATGTCCTCGCCGACACCAACGTTGATGA
>Ga0209498_1000668_pt1 | contig 21145 bp, 34 predicted proteins | sample WalLakDeSediment_FD_184131 | JGI IMG/M metagenome (GOLD analysis project Ga0209498, IMG submission 184131) | Lake sediment microbial communities from Walker lake, Nevada to study Microbial Dark Matter (Phase II) - Walker Lake 11/02/13 Deep... | ecosystem: Environmental > Aquatic > Freshwater >...
CTCCCCCTGACAGACCTTATATTCCAAGACCTGATCCTTATACCCCTCCCCCTGACAGACCTTATATTCCAAGACCTGATCCTTATACCCCTCCCCCTGATGTACCAAAAATATTTAGATTTAAAACAGATATACCAGAATTTAGAAAACCAAAGGTATTACCAAAACAAAAACCAAGAGAATTATTATATTACACACCTGATTTTACAGCAAGAGCATTAGGAATAAAACCAATTAAAGTAACACAAAAACAAGCAATTAGATTATTAAAGATGAGATTAACAGGGCTTGAAGTAAGACCTGCTGTAATATTAAAAGATAGAAAGATTCCATTTGAAAGAACAAAAAGATTACCCATTGAAAAATCATTATTAGTTAAAAGCAAGAAAGCAAAAAAAGAAGAAGAGAAGGCGAGGCGAAGAATGAAAAAATATATTAAAGGATTGATTGGAGGTAAAATTGGTTGAATTATTTGAAGGGGATATATATAGAGATTTAAAAGAAAGGGGATTTACAGAGCAAGAAATTCAACAGGTAATAAATCCAAATTATACTACAAACCAAAATTATCAACCTGCGAATACTATATTTTCTCCCTCTGTTGATAATAATAACCTTGTTCAATTCCAACTTGAACTAAATGATATTCTTGAAAGGATAGAACATATACTCCGTGGAGATAAATTAACTTTTAGCGAGGGGAGAGAAATATGGATAAGGTGTGAGGAAAATGAGAAAAGGTTATTTAATGATGAGGGTGTTGCAGAAATTATGGGTATTATAACAATGGAAATAAATCGTAATACAATTTTATCTAACTTTGATGAAAAAACAATAAGAAATACTGTTTTTGATTTAGGTGTACGATTAAATGATTTAATCTTTATGAAGTATGAAAAGTTTGGGCTTGATAATCCAGATAAAAGGAAAAATTATTCAATGGTTCTTGGAAATATAATTGATATGGTTCGTGCTACATATTACCGTGCCTTAGAGGGAGGAGAAAGATTATCATTAAGGGAAGCGAGAAGCGTAACTCAAAATGAAGTAATAAATCCTTATGAAACAATAAATCTAAAGAATAAAAGAAGATCTGTTTTTGATGTCTTTGGAGGGAGATAATGAGATTAATATATATATTAATTCTATTATTTATTATTTTAATAATAAATGTTTCTGCTATACCTATAATTAATTTAAACCAATCTCAATCATCATTAACAATTATTAATAATGCAATACCTACGGTTCAATTAAAGAGTATAAATTATACAGGGAATTTATCAGACCTTTATGTTAAAAAATCAGGCGACACTATGACTGGAAACTTACAAGTTCCAGAGATAACTCTTGAAACAAGCACAGGTGGAATGCTTACATTTAATAAACCTGCCCCTTTTGCTTCTGTCGCAAGGCTGAGAATGACTGAATTAGGAACATCAGATTTAGCAGTTGATGATAATTATTTTGTTCCTTATACTGATAACTATACTTCTCTTGGAAGAATAGGATCATATAATTATAGATTCAAAAACGCATATTTTACAGGCAGGGGGAACTTTGGAGAAATACGGGCTACAACTGGCACTTCTTATTTTTTAAAATTAATTACATCTGGAGGGCTTGTTTTATATAACCCGCTTGATGAAGGAATAATAGTAGATAGTTTAAGAAGTTTTTGGGCATTTAAATATGATAATGATGTTGTATCTAATACAGGAATGTATTTTGATTTGGCTAATACAAGATTATCTCTTCTAACATATTTAGGAACTAATTTAGCACACGTAGATTTGCCTGGTAATTTATGGGCTTCTAATAACGTTCAAGCAAATAATAATGTAATAGTTGGAAATAATTTAATCGGTGCAAATAATACAGATATAGGAACTCATATTGTTAGAATAAAGTCTGGGGAGAATTGTATAAATGCGTGTGCAAGAGCAAACTCTGGATGTCTAATGGGTATGGATATAAACATTAATTGGCAGTTCCAAAATTGCACTTATGGAAGTTATGGTGTAGGAGATGATTGTTTATGTTTAGGGAAGGTAATATAAAATTGTAAAAAACAAATTATTAATAATATTTTGTATGCTTATTTTGATAGTTACCCCTATGGTATTTGCTGAAGATTTAGTATTCAAAAAAGATAATACCATTGATTTAAAGGTTAATTGTTTTGATGTTGAGAATGATGTTTGTGCTGGAGAGTGTTCTTTATCTGTTTTATATCCAAACAATTCGTTATATATTAATTCAGTAAAGATGAGTAAGAACAATTTGTTTTATAATTATACATTACAAGATAGTTCAATAATAGGTAAATATTCTGCTGTTGTTAATTGTTCAGATACATCTGCATCAGGTTATACTAATTTTAATTTTTATATAAATGCAAGGGGAGATAAACCAGATATAGCTCAATCAATAATATATTTTATATTATTATTGTTGATTGGTATATTTCTTATACTTTCCGTGTATGGTACATTTGAAGTTAAAAATAAATATATTGGTATGTTTTTATTTGGTATAAGTTATATATTATTAATCTGGCTTACTTCAATAATTCAAAATATTTCCATTGCATATCTTGAAGGTGGTTGGATGATAAATATAATAGATGTTTTCTTCAGAATATTATTAATTGGAAGTTTTCCCCTTTTAATCTTTATCTTAGCAATGATAATTTATAATGTTATAACAGATAAACAAATAAAGGAACTTGTTAGGAGGGGATTAAGGTGAGGATAAAAACATTAAGTCAAAAAACAATGAGGTGTGATATTGAATTTATAAAAAGATTAACAAAACTTAGGGCAGAGAAAGAGATTGAAGATGGGAGAAGAATATCTATGTCGGATATAACCAAACAAATAATAAAATGTGATGCTTTTAATGATCTTGAAAAAGAATTGTTAAATAAGAAATTAAAATTAAAATTTGATGGGAGGTTAAGACTTTGAAATTAATTCCAATAAAAAAATGTAAAAAGGGAGCATTAAGTGATTTGTTTGTTTATTTAGTTATTGGAATAATTCTAATAATTACATGTGTTATGTTTTTATATATGGCTACATTAATAAAAGATGAGCTTCATGAAAAAACAGATATCCCAAGTGAAATAATAAATCAGAGTATGGGGAATGTTGTTTGGTCTTATACTTCTTTAAAATGGATAAGTTATTTTCTTTTAGTTGGAATTGCTCTTGCAATATTTGTAAATAATTTTTTGGTTCAAACACACCCTATATTTTTTGGTGTATATGTATTTATTGTGATCATTGCTGTAATCGTCGCCGTTCCAATCTCAAATGCTTATGAAGAATTATATCATAATGAAATATTAGGAGATACATTTCATGAATTTAAAGGTGCAAGTTGGATATTTCTTAGACTCCCAACATGGATTACCATTATAGGAATTATTGGAGCAATGATATTATTTTCAAGTTTATTAAAATCAAGAGGGGGTTATGGAGGATTATGAAAAACAAAATAATCTTCATACTATTACTTGCATTGGTATTATTCATTCCTTCAGCACAAGCAGGAATCTTCTCTGATTCTGTTGATTGGTTTAAAAAGATATTTGGTTTTACAATTACTATTTCAGATACTAATTATGTTGAGTATAAAGGTTATGAATATTTTTCAGATAAGGATTTATATTTATGTGGAGTAATGAATGGGAAATTAAATGCCTGTCAGCAACCTATATTTGTTTTAACAAATAATAATGATTTTACAGATTTTATTTCTGTTGAGCCAGACTTTTCAGAAGATGTTATAATAGAGAAGATTGAAAAGATTAATAGTATTGAGAAAATTATAAAGGCAAATGGAACAGGGGAAGAAATAATAACTTATGAGCAAGAATATGAAGAGATAAATATAAATGATGCTTCAACATCAAAGAGAAGCAGGAAGAAAACAAATGAGATAAAAATAGAAAGTGGGGAGAGTCTTGCATTTAGAGTTACTTTTAAACCAACTGAAATTTATTCAGGAGAGTTTTATGGATGTTTTAATTCCCAAAAGTATGGAAGGATTTGTTTTGACCCTATTTATAATCAAACAGATGGGTTTTATGTTGGTGATAGAATTTCTGCTGGTTATTTTGGTGGTGTTGCTACTGATGGAAGTAATATTTTAGCTTTTGATATAGAAAAAAGAGCTTATGCTTATGATATGAGTGGGGTTTATGTTACAACTTACCAAACGAGTGCTGTTGGGACAAGTCCTGATGGAATTTTATTTAATGGAACTGATATCTGGGTGATTGCAACTAATCCGGGAGTAATTCATAGATTTGATTTAAGTGATAACCAGAGACAGGCAATTGGTTTATCTGATTTAAATAATTGTGATAATGGTATGTCAGGAGGAATAGCATACAATGGAAGCTCTTTCTTTTTAAAGTGTTATAATACTCCAAATTATCTTTGGAATGAATATAATACCTATTGGAATTTTATAAGACAGACTAATATTCCAGGTGGACATAACGATATGTATGTTGATGATAATAATGAATTCTTTTTTATTAATACTACAAATTTTTTAATAAATTATGATGCACAGGGAAACAGGCTTGAAGTGAGTGAAGATTTAAAACCTTTTGGTATAAGTTTAGTTACTAAAACAATGGGGGGAACTGGTGGAAAAAATTATACTGATAATTTAAATTTATGGATTGGTGATAATAATGATAGATTTGTTTATCATTTGTTATATGAAACTGGTGATGTACCACCGCCCCCTCCTCCACCAACAGATAGAACATCAACTAATATTACATTAATATATAATTATACTTTAAAGCCAAATCCATTATATCTTAATAATACAGGTATGAATTTAAGTTTTAGATTGTTTGATGGATATTCTTATTTTGTTGGTGGAGGAGATGTTTTAAATATGCCTTTTGAGATTAAGGATTATAATTATGAGATTGCGGATTTTTCTGGATGGAAAAATAATGGAACTATAATATTTGGGGCATCTGGGGCTACTTGGTGCGAAGATTGTGGATATGATAATAGTGGGGCTTATGAGTTTGATGGTATAAATGATTTTATAAATGTTTCAATAGATAATACAATTAATTTAACAAATCAATTATCTTTTTCAGTATGGATTAATCCAAAGAAGTTAGATTATACTAATGGGCATTTATTATTTATTAAGGCAAGTGATGGTAATTGGGTTGATGGGTTTGGTGCTTTTTATGAAATGGATTATATGTTTTTTTATGTTGGTGAATATGGAAAATTTGCTAGGAAAAGTTTTTCTTCTATAAATACTTGGTCGCATATTGCTGGAACTTATGATGGAAGCACAATAAGAATTTATGTAAATGGTGTAGAAGGAACTTCTTATCCTTTATCAAATGGGCTTACAGGTACATCAAAGAATTTATATATAGGAAATGAACCAAATACTTTCCCAACAGGATATTATAAATATAATGGAACTCTTGATGAATTAAATATATGGAATAGAAGTTTATCAAGTTCAGAAATACAAGCTTTATATAATGATGATGCTTATGATTATTCTTATTTAACTTATAATGCTTCTGTAAAAAAGAATGATGTCTTTGAATTTGAAAATATAATAACACCTACAAAATTATATAATTCTTTTTTCATACATCCATCTAACTTTTCCAAGAATTCTGTTGGAGAGAATTGGAGTATTGAATTAAGTTCTAATGATGCAAGTATATTTATGAGTAATAATATAAGTAGTTTGATAATTATAAATGAAGAGATTTATGATTCAATAGCCTATGAAGGACAAATAACAACTTTTTCAGTTAATCTTACTCTTCTTGAAGGAAATATTATTGAAGGAAATCTTACTTATAATAATTCTTTATATTTAGGAAATATAAATAATGATGTAATAAGCAAAACTATCAATGTACCAATTTTAGGTGAAGATGGGGATGTGCCTTTCTTCTGGGATATAAATACTTATTATGAAATAAAAAATACAACATTAAAATATCAAAGTATACAAGCAATAAAAATAGATGATTGTACCACATATTCAAATTTATTTATTAATTATTCTTTAAAGGATGAGGGCTCTCAAAAATTAGTGGATAATTCTACACTTGCAACAAAAATAGAAACAGATATTTTATTATACTCTCCATTAAATAGTTCAATAAATTGGAAATATAATAATACTCGGATAAATCAAACAAATATTTTAGTGTGTATAAAAGCAAATATAACTAATAGTTCAGGGTATTATATTTTAGATAGTACAACAAAATATTCTGCAAATACTTATGTAACTGAATATTGGTATTTTGATAATTGGATTTTAAATAATAATACAATGTCGCAACATATTAATCTCTTTATTCTTTTAGCATCTGAAAGTACATCTTTCTTAATAACATATTTTGATGAATATTATATGGGATTGAAGGGTGTTATAATTGAAGTGTGGATGTATTATGTTGGTGAAGCAATATATAAACCTGTGGAACATGCACTTACAAATGATGATGGACAAACGAGAGTTCATCTTGTTTCAGAGGATGTTCAATATTATCTTATTGCAAGAAAAGATGGAAAGATATTATATACAACTGAACCAAGCTTTGCGTTATGTCTTTCAGCACCATGTCAAATAAATATTTATTCTGCTGGGGATGTTGGTGATTTTGGGAATCTTGAAAAAGAAGAAAATATTGTTTATAGTTTTACAACTAATGATGAAACAGGGTATATATATTATTCTTTTGCAACTGATGATGGAAGCCAATCAACATTTAATTTAACTGTAAAAAGACTTGATGCTTATGATAATTATACTGTTTCTTCACAACAAATCACATCATCAAGTGGGATATTAACATATACTCTTGCTTCAAGTTTATACAATTATACTTATATTGCTGAAGCTTGGAAAGATGGAAAGATAATAAAATATGGTTTTATAAGTGTTCGTGAATCTCCTTCAAGTTTATTTGGTGGGACTGGAATGATTCTGGCTACAATTATGATAATAACTATTCCTTTAATGGGAATATCTAGCGGTGGTGTGGCTGTTATTTTACTTACACTTATTGGATTAATAGGGGCATCATATTTTTATATAATTAAATTGTCGTGGGTAACTTTAATTTGGATAATGTGTGTAGGGGCTATTATAATTTGGAAAATATGGAGGAGAAGTTCAACACCATGAGATTTAGATTTGAGGATTTCCCAGTAAAGTTTTTGTTGGTTGGTTTATTTGCAACCTGTTTAATAGCATTTGCTATATCTCTTGCGGTTGAAAATGGATTTACAGATTCGTTTGTATTAGATAGTCGTATTCCTTATTCATCAATATCAGATCAAGTTAATACAACATCAGCAAAATCAAGTTTATGGAAGGATGGGATGACTGGGGAAAATGTACAACAAGAGAGTGGTTTATTGGTAATTAAATCTATATGGGGAATAATGAAATCAATCTTAAATTCATTTTTAATATTACCTATTTTAATTTTAAGGATGATGCAAGATGTATTTGGAATACCCCCTATAATTTCATCAACTATAATTGCAATATTTACCATAATGATTATATTTGCAATGTGGAGGGTTTTAAAAGGAGCTGATTAAAATGGCATATCCATTACCAACACATGAAAGTTTAAATGTAACTGAAGGATTGCATACTATATTTATTTATGCAAACTCTGTAACAGAGGGTGGAATTTTATTTAATCTTTTATTGGTTGCAATTCATTTTATTATAACTATGGCCATAATAAATCAAACTAAAAAAGATTATCCTATGGCTTTTGTTGTTGGAGGATTTGTTACATTCATTATTGCATTATTGATGAGGTTGGGTGGATTAATTACACAGCTTCCATTAACAATGTTTTTAGTATTGTTAATAATTGAATTTTTAGCATTATTATTCACAAGAGATTAAATTGTTGCATTATCACAATTTAAAAATAATTTATATATTAATTAAATATTATATTTTTAGGAGTTTTTTAACTCACTAATCATGGAGGTGAAAAATTGAAATCTTTTAAGTTAAGGAAAATTTCTAATAAGAAAGGGGTAGCAGGTTTAGAAGTATTATTAAGTGTAATTACGATGCTATTTGTTATAGGATTATTGGTTATGATATTCTCCTATATGAGTACCGAATTAATGGATCAAGTAACTGATACTACATCAATAAAAGTAATGAATGATACAGCTGTTGCTATTGCTGGATCTACTGAGTGGTTTGGTATTATTATTGTTATAACAGCAATGGTAGTATTAATCTTGTTAACTACTTTGATTATTAGAGCAATTAAGGGTTCTGGTCTTGGAGGTGGAATGTAAGGGTGTCTTACAACCCTAGATTTCATCAACTAAAATGAAAACTCTTAATAAGAAAGGACAGGCAGGGCTTGAAATACTTTTAAGTGTAGTTGTAACTCTTTTTGTTATTGGGTTGTTGGTGTTTATATTTACCTATATGGGTTCACAAATAGAATCTGAGGTATATTCAACAACATCTGAAAAAGCAAATACAACTGCAACAGGAGTATTAACACTTTCAAATTCCATAGCTCCAAGTGGAAGTTATACAGCCTATAATATAACAGATGGATCTTCGGCAGTATTAATAAGTTCAACCCATTATACTGCAAGTGGAAATACAGTAACATTTACAAGTGGGCATTATAACTCCTCCGGAATATTATCCGAATATGAGTATTTAGGTACAACAGCTATTTCGGTTAATGAAACAAAAACAGCATTGAGTAATACATCTCAGTGGTTTGGTATTATTATTGTTATAACAGCAATGGTAGTATTAATCTTGTTAACTACTTTGATTATTAGAGCAATTAGAGGTGGTGGATTAGGCGATGTTGGTAGAGGAAGTGGAGAAAGTGGAGAAAGTGGTTCTGCGTAAAAACATTTTTTTTTCTTTTTTTAAAATTAAAAAAATATATGTGGGGTGATAAAGGTGGCTAAAAAAAGGAAAGCTAAAAAATCCAGAAAAAGAAAGAGATAATCTCTTTCTTTGATTTTTGCTTAAAACTTTTAAGTTTTCTTCCGAAAGGTTTATATACTTACTTACTTAGTTATTTCTAACATGAAAACAATAAATGAAACCTTTTCTGATGAAGAATTTGAAATGTTAAGAAAAAAGAAAGGTGATTTATCTTGGCATGATTTTATTTTGAGTTTGGTAAATAACAAAGGAGGAAAATAAAAAGATGGTAGAAAAAAAAGAAGGTTGCGACCTAAATCTAATTAAAGAAATAACTAGCAACATATTAAGAAAATTACCAATGGAAAAACCCAGAATCAATATTAATTTTAATTGATATTGCTGGAGGGTTAATTGGTAAGTTTTAGAAAGCATTTGGCGATGCCTTCTAACACCTCTTTTTCTTACCAATTAACCATTGTTGTAGAAGATGGAAAACCAAGAAAATTTAAATCAAAATGTAAAATATGGGAAATGTAAACGTTGTGGTGAAGAAATTATTGAAATAAATAAGGCTGGTATGTGTTTTACTTGTGCTGAAGGAATGATTGATATTGAAAAAGCTAAAAACAAATTTTTAGAATCTTTAAATCAAAATGTAAAGAAAGAATCAACAGAAGAAGAAATTAATGAATACCTTGAAATAATAAAAATATCATATCCAAAGATCATTAAAGTATTAAAAAAGTATTGTGATATGGATGAAGAATATTATAATATAGTTGCATTATGGATAATTGGTACATACCTACATAAAAATTTTGTTAGCTACCCTTATCTTTTCTTTAATGCTATGAGAGGATCAGGGAAAAGTAGAATACTTAATTTAATTAGTAATCTTTCTCACAAGGGTGAGCTTTTAGTTAGTTTAAGTGAGTCTGTGTTATTCAGAACAGCAAAAAATTGTACTTTTTGTATTGATGAGTTTGAAAGTATTGGAAGTAAGGAAAAGGGGGCTTTAAGGGAACTTTTAAATGCTGGTTATAAAAAAGGTATGGTTGTTAAAAGAAATAAGAAGGTTAGCACAAAAAATGGAGAATCATACCAAATAGAGAGGTTTGAAGTGTTTTGTCCAATAGTTATGGCTAATATTTGGGGTATGGATGAGGTTTTATCTGATAGATGTATAACTCTTATATTAGAAAAGAGTAATAATTATCAAATTACAAAACTAATGGAGATTTTTTCTATTGATGAAGAAATCTTATCATTAAAATCTGATTTAGGTGTCGTTAGTGTCATGACATTACCGCTAGGAAATAACTATATGTGTGGGTGGAATGAATATATATTAAATAATAAAGACACAAACGACACTAACTACATACATAACATATACGACAGAAACGACACTAACGACACTTTTCCCTCTTTTTTTAATAAAATAGAAGTATCTGGGATAGATAGTCGTAATTTAGAGCTGTTTTTTCCCTTATTTATCATAAGTACCATGATTGATGAGAATGTTCTTGATGAAACAATAAAAACAGCCAAAAACATAACAAAAAGCAAGAAAGATGATGATATAATAGAGAATAGAGATATTTCATTAATAGAATTTATTTCTCAAAGAGAACCTACAAATGAGTTTATACCTATGGGTAAATTATTAATAGAATTTAAAACTTATTTAAAAGAAGAAGAAGAGAATAATAAATATATTAATTCAAGGTGGTTAGGCAGAGCTTTAAAACGAATGAATCTTGTTGATGAGAAAAGAAGATTAGGATCTGGAAGGGAAATAAGAATTAATTTTAAAAAAGCCAAAAATAAAATAAAATTATATAGTGTAGATAGTGTAGATAGTGTAGATAGTGTAGATAGTGTAGATAGTGTAGATAGTATTTTATCTATAAATGAGGAAAAAATAAATGGTTGAATTATATTGGGAAAGGAGAAGAAGGGATAGTTTTAGAGATGCAAATAAAAGATACTGCGAATCATGTGGTAATAGGATTTATGGATGGGAAAACCAAACATATAATAAAATATGTGCTATGTGTAATAGAAAGCTGAAGGAAGATGAAAAAAATAAATAAATTAAAAGAAGAAGATTTTAATAATATAATGTTAGGATTAAAAATAGTTGATAACCTAAAAAAAAGTAGATATTTAGAATATAATTTAAGTCAATATTTAGAATATAAATTAAATCAGTTCTTTAAAATAACACCCTTATTAATAATAATTATTTTAGTTATTTTAGTGGTGATATTAATTTATAATATTTTATAAAAATGAAAAAAATAAATAAATTAAAAACTCAAATATTAATTTCAGAACTATTAATACAATCTTTGAGATCCAAGATAAACAAAATAAAAAAGATTGGATATGATAAAGATTGTAGTTTCTGTAAAAGCATACAAAAAATTATGGAGGAAAAATGAAAATGGCATTTGAACCAAAAATACCAGATTATATAGGGGATGGCATAGCCATCTGGAAAGCAATAGACAAGGATGGTAACACATACTTGAATGTAAAAGTTTTAGGGGGATCTAACATAAAATGTTTTAAAAATATCCCTAAACTAAAAGTAACAACAGAAAAAGTTGGAGAGATATAGATGATAAAAAACAACATAATAACAAAAGAAGATAGTGGATATAAAATAAACACTATTGAAATACTAAAAAGTAGTGGCGAACATATACTGAATGATATGTATTCAGTGCATTTTAATGACTTGAAAGTTTTAAGAAAATACATTGAAGTAAGACCAGATGAAAAGTTTTATGTTTCAAAGAAACTATCAAAATTAGAAATTGAAACTCTAAAAGAGTTTGGGAATGTTAGGTGAGGGAAATGAAAATAATAAAAGGAAATTTAATATTAACAAAAGATACAACTTTTAATGAAAGTTTAAAGGTTGAAGGAGATATTATAGGGATAAAAGGAAGATGTTTTAACCTAACCGTAAAAGGGAATTTGAATTGTAGGGATTTGAATTGTTTGGATTTGAATTGTTGGGATTTGAATTGTTTGGATTTGAATTGTTTGGATTTGAATTGTTTGGATTTGAATTGTTTGGATTTGAATTGTTTGGATTTGAATTGTGGGGATTTGAATTGTGGGGATTTGAATTGTAGGAATTTGAATTGTAGGGATTTGAATTGTAGGGATTTGAATTGTTTGGATTTGAATTGTTTGGATTTGAATTGTGGGGATTTGAATTGTTTGGATTTGAATTGTAGGAATTTGAATTGTAGGGATTTGAATTGTTTGGATTTGAATTGTTGGGATTTGAATTTTTATGCAGTTGCATTTGCTTATAATTCTTTTAAATGCAAGTCGGTAAAAGGAAGAAGAGAAAATTCAAGGTATTTTTGTTTGGATGGAGATGTTATAATTAATGGTAAGAAGGAAGACTTAAAAAAAGCTATTGAGGTAGGGAGATGAAAAGAAAGATTAAGAAGATTTTAGAATTTGATTTAAATCCAGATAAAATTTATCCCAAAGATATTTTTCCAGAAGTCACCCAAAAACAATTATCTCAAATTGATAATTATTTAAGACAAACACAAGGATTCCCATTAGATAGATTATCTGCTCATTTAATGAGGATGAGATTAGAAGTTGATAAAAAATTAGTGGAGGAATTATTTGAAGATGGAAAATAATAATCATAAACTGCGAAAGAAGAAAAGTAGGGGTAAAAGCCTAACAAATTGCTAAGCTAAGACTTCTGCTCCTAATAGATTCTCGCAAGAGTTTATGATTGAGGTTGAAGATGGAAAATAAACCTAAATGTCCTATCTGTAAAAAACCAATGAAGAATACAATAGATTCAAGAACAAAAAAACTATCAAAATATTTATGGGTAACAACTTGTGAACATGCTAAAGGAGTTATATTAAGCAAGGGGTGAAGATGGAAAATAAAACTAAACAAGAAATTAAAGATGGATTAATTATTGGATTAATTACTGGATTAATTATTGGATTAGTTTATGGATTAGTTTATGGATTAGTTTATGGATTAGTTTATGGATTAGTTTTTGGATTAGTTTTTGGATTAGTTTATGGATTAGTTTATGGATTAATTACTGGATTAATTTTTGGATTAGTTTATGGATTAATTTTTGGATTAGTTTATGGATTAATTACACAAATAATATTTTATATAAATAATAATCCTTTATTTTCAGCTTTTGATTTTTGGAGTATGCTAATATTATTGGTTATAATACAATCTATCGGATGGTATATTATAATTAAGATTATTGAGGTTAAAAATGGAAAATAAAAACGTATTGATGGTTGAAGAAACCTTGAAAAATTCAAATAATTTATTGACAAGAGAAGAATTAAAGCGTAAATTACCTACAAAGATTACACATCAAACACTTAATATTATTTTAAAATATCTTGAAAATAGTGGAAAGATTTTAGATGGTAGAAAAGGGATATTATGGATATATAATCCAAGTACAAAATTAGATAAAGCAATAAAGGAAGGTATTGAGGTAGAAGATGGGTAATAAAACAAACAAATTAACAAGAAATGAGTTTTTTAAAGATAAAGGTTTATTATTTCTTTTATTATCTCTTGAAATTATTGTTTTTTATTTATATATTATTTTTTATCAAGAAACAAAAGTATTTTTAGTTCCATTATTTATAACAGGTATTCTTGGATTATTTGGGTTGTGGTTTATTAGTGAAAATAGAAAGTTAAAAGGAGTTTAAGAAGATTATTAATGAGGAGGTAAAAAATGGAAAAAAAACATAAATGTTTTGTATGCAACGCAGTAGTAGAGCTGAATGATAAAAGATCAAAGGATTGTGCGGAATTATCATTACAATATGCTGAAGTTGCAAAAGAGTATGAAGAGAAGTGTAGGTGTAAATACAAAGATTTAAATATATAAAAAAAAGTGAAATGTGTATGAATAAAAAAGAATGTGATAGATGTAAAAGAAAAAATATAGTTTTTAGATTAGATAAAACTTATTTTTGTCGTTCTTGTGGATATGATTCAAGGGAGAATAAAAAATGATAGAATATATTTTCACATTATTATTTATTCTTGTAATTTCAATTATTGATATAAAATTAAAAAAAGTTCCAGCACACCTTACAACAATATTTATATTATTATCTCTTGTTTTTGTTGGAGAAAAAGGTATTTATTTAGGATTAATTTCTTTTTTGTTTGCATTCATTATGTTAGAAACTAATTTTTTTAAAGGAACACAAGATTTAAAATTAATTGTTGGTATTGGAATTTTAATGAAAAGTATTCCTCTTTTAATTATTTATTTTATAATTATTCTTATTATTAGTGTTATCTATAAATTAATCATAAAGAAATTTTACCCACATATAAAAGAAATAGCATTTACCCCCATTCTTGTAATTTCATTTTGTATGTGGGGAATATTTTTATTTGGGGGTGTATTTTAAATGGCTGTTGAAAAGTTAATGGATTTTGCTCCAAAGATAAATATAGGGGGTATTGCTCCATGGATAATTGGAATAATTGTTTTTGTTGGATTACTAATAGCAATAACAATTTTTTGTATTTATTGGTTTTCTTTTAGCCAGAAAATAGTTTTATTTAGAAAGGTTGCAGGTTATGTGAGGGTAGTTGGAAAAGATAATGCAAGACTTGTAAGAGTTTCAAAAGCAGGAGATTATCTCATGTTTACAAGAAAAACTAAAAAATGGCTTCCAAGACCAATAATAGAAATATCACCAAAGGTATGGTGGTATTTTGTAAGGGAAGATGGGGAATGGATTAATTTTGCAATAGATGATCTTGATGAAAAGATGAAAAAGGCAGGAGCATTTTATATTGATTCTGATATGAGGATGACAAGGATTGCAAATGAAAAACTTTTAAGGGAAAGATTACAAGGCCAAACCTTTCTTGAGAAATATGGGGCAACATTAATGGTTTTAGGAACATTTGTATTAATTGTAATATTCCTAATAATATTCCTATGGAAATATAATGAAATAATAAATACGACGCAAAGTGTTATGACACAAGCAGATATAATATTACAAAGGGTACAAGCGATGGGTGTAGGGGGTGGTGGACAACTTGTTCCTGTAAACCCTTAAAATGGTAAATATTGATTACCCAAAAATAATAGGTATAGGTTTTTTTATTTATATCATTATTTTTTTGTTTTATAAATTATATATTTCAATGAGAAAAATAAGGGGAGAGGTTCCTCTTATAGATTTATTTCTCTTGAAAATATTTAAAAAAAAAGATATGGAGGTAAATAAGAATGGTATTTATGACGAGAAAAAAAACAGAAGAAGAAACGGAGAAGGACAGAGTACAACAAGAGTTGGAGGAGATTCAGAAGAAAAAGGGAAAACCTTTAGAGGAAGCTCCAAGGGAAGAGATGGTGAGGATATCAAAGAAAGAATATTTAATACTTCAACTGAGAGATCCAGCAATAGCAACCAACGAGATTCTGGCTATTTTAGAAAATATGAATCAATCTTTAAATGAAAGTTTAAAAGAAATTGGAGATAAGATTGAAGATTTAATAAATATAGCAAAAGATAACCAATAGGGAGGTGAGAATAAATGGCAACTATAATGGGAAATTTTAAGGATGGTAGATATTATTATGTAACTGCAAGGATGACTATTAATGAATTTAAAGAATTTGAAAAAGAACAGAAACAGAAAAAAGTATCTAAAAAACCATCTAAAAAAGTGCATAAAAAGAAGAAATAGATGGCTGTATCACCTATATTACAAGGTATATGTTCTGAAAGCACAGAACATGGAGGGATTATTTATATAGTTATAATACTCCTATGCCTATTTATTGGGTGGGCACTAGGGCACGATTGGAAAGTTTCAAAGAAATTTGAAAGAAAAATAAAAAAAATACAGAGGGATTGGAAAGAATAATGGATTATGAAATAAAACAAAGGTGGATAACAATTTCTTTATTAATTCTTCTCTTGATTGTATTAATTCTCTTTTCTTCTTATATGTATGTAAATATAGAATATCTTAAATTAGATCCATGTAAGATATGTAAAGATATGGGTTATTCATGTTATAAGATAATATGATTATTAGATATCATTAAATACCTTATTAAACCTTTCTTTTAATTCTCCCTTGTTTATATGAGTATATATTTGGGTAGTGGATATATCTTTATGGCCTAAATATTCACTTACCTGTACAATATTCCACCCTGATTTTAAAAGAAAGGTTGCTGTTGAGTGTCTTAATACATGGGGGTTAATTCTTTTATTAAGATATTTTCTTGATAATTCTTCTATTATTTTCTCCCATCTCCTTTCTGATATCCTAAATATACTATCCTTTTTGCCTATTTTATGCTGGTTTTGTTTAATATAGTTATATACCTCATACATTAAATAAGAATTTAAATATACCACCCTTTCCCTTTTATTCTTACCCAATACAACAAGCTCCCCATTTGCTTCCCTATCTTCTAACCAACCATTCCAATTAAAATCATAGGCCTTAATTCCTAATAATTCAGATACCCTTAACCCCCCCTGAAAAGTTAATTCTATCATAATACTATCTCTTCTCTGATTTGAATTTTTTATTAGTATTTCTACCTCATCAACACTTAACCACTTTGGGATTTTAAGAGGTACTCTTCCAGTTCTTTTAGGAAGTTTTATATCCCATAACCCATAAAAAGAAATATAATTATTTAAGAATCCATTGCAATTAAAGTTATTAGGATATATATCTATAAGTTTATTTACAACATCTTGAGATAAAGGTATATCTTTTATTCTTATATAATAAAATATATAATTCTTTATAGTTGTTTCTGATAAACCCTTTCTTCTTAACCAATCCACAAAAGGATCACCCATAAAATACAATTTTTTTTCTACCATAAACACAACCTCGGAGCGAAATTAGGGTATTCGTTTTATACTGATAAAGTGAACTTCACTAATCTTTAAGATTGAATATGATGTTTTCTTCTTTCTTATTTAATAATAAAGGGTTATTATCCTTTAACAACTCTTTAAGGTTCTTTTTAACCCCCTTTTTAAAAAGGGACTTCCTTATCCTTGATTTTAATGCTGAAATATCTACTTTCTTTAAAAAACAATAATCCTTTAAAAATTCATCTGTAATGTTTCCACTTATAATCTCATCCACCAAATTTTCAAAGTCATCTTTTAACTTCATCTTTTCGTTTTCTCCATAACCTAAAAGATTTCTTTTTTCTGCTTTTACTTCTTCATATCTTTCTCTTTGCTTAGGGGTTAAATCTGTAAAGGTTAATATTCCTCTAAAGGTTGAAAGTTTTTTATAATTCTGTTTTGTTTTCCATTTCATCTCTTCTTTTTTATTATTATAAATATCCCACATATCAGTATCATACATTGTCTTTTTAGGTATATGAACAATAGCAACACCACGACGGAGAACGGTTAATCTTATATTAACAAGACCAAGTAAATGTTTATCCAGATTAAGAAAATGTGGAATAACCCCTATAAATAAATTATAATTATCTCCATACATATCAAGCATCTTTAAAAGGTTTTTTTGATCTTCAAGATAAAAATCTCTTTTGTATGATACATTTGTCATTTCATCCGCAAAGATAACATCATATTTTTTATTAGCAAGAGCTTTCACTACATCTTCTCTTGAATAAACAATATCTTTTTTTTCATTAAAATTTTTTTTAATTCTATTACAAATTTTATAAGCAAGAGTAGATTTTCCAATTCTCCTTGCACACGCACCATCAATAAATATAATACAATCAAACTTATTCGCAATCCTTTTTTTAATCATATCGCAAAAAGTGTTTAAATTCCATTTAATTATTCTTACCATTTATCCCCCCTTAACAAAATCATCAAATATCTTATCTATATCTAAATCTTCAGTTGTACGGAAAATTAATCCCACATTATTAAAAATTGTATTTATATCTTTTTTAATATCAACAAGTATATTAAAAATTTTTATAAATATTTTTTCATCAATTATTGTTGTTTCTGTTTTATCTGAAGGTTTTAATTTTTGTGTTTTTGATAATAATTTATACATGGGAAGAATACTGTTAAGTAAATTTCTATATTTATCAAGTTCTTCTTTACCTTCTTTATTAATTACAAAATAAGCATTATTAATTAACATAAAAAGTGTAGACCTAAATCTTTCAAGAGCTTCTATTCTTTTAAGTGATATCATATTATAAGGTATAATATCATCTATTGATTCCTTTCCATATATAGAAATAATTTCTAATTTATCAAGTTCTACCATTGGTTTAAGAATTTTTAACATATTAAAATTAGAGGCAAGATTCCATACTTCAACTTCATTTCCAACATCAATAGATTTACCAACACCAACAGATTTACTCTCTTTTTTAAATCTCATTTTTTAAAATCCCATTAGACCTATAAAAAATCCAATTAAAAAAGGTAAGATATAAACAAGAATAATTAATGATAAATAAATCCATCCGAGGATATAAATTCCTTTTTTCCACCATTGGTTTAATATCCAGTTATTTTTACTCATTTTATACTAATTATAAAATGAATAACTAATATATAAATGTATAGGTTTTAATATTTGTTACATTATCACAATCACAAAGAGGTGATTTAATGACCAAACAAACAAGTAAAGCACCAATAAGATATGGATATGTTATTTCTGAAGGTATAGCGGGTGGAAGTTATACTGCTAAAGATCCAAAGACTGGACAGATTGTTACAAGCACAGGTTCTGTAAGTGGTGGAAGGATTGTGCCTGAAACTAAAGTTTATCAAGACCCAAAGACTGGAGATATTACAAGAGTTCAAGTTACAACATCACCAGCAAAAAAAGATATTGAAACTGCTAAACAAATCATACATGAAATAAAAGTTGCTGAAGCTGTTGGGAAACTTACTCCTCCTCAACCCCAACCAACATCACCAACTAAAAGAACATTTCAAGACCAAGTAAGTGAAGCAATAAGAAAAGCAGAAGAAAAAAGATCATTAAAAGAACAGATTGAAGCGAAGGAAAAAACGGAATCGGATTTTTATGGTGGATTAATTCATAAAAAAACAGAGGAATATCCAAACAGATGGAGGAGATTTGTTTCAGAAGATCTATATTATATTCCATTACCAATGATTATTCCCAAGAGATCAATTTTAACTGCTGAAGAAAAAATAAGAAAAATGGAATATGAAGAAAGTATTGGTATACACCCAATAATATCTCAACCATTTACAGTTCTTTCAAAAGCGGTATTGGAATCCATTAAATTTTCTAAAGATATTGTAGATGATCCTATTGGGACTGGAGAATTAATAGGTGCAGGTTTTTATGCTTTAAAAGAAAAGGAAGCAAGAGAATCAATAAGAAAGGGTTGGGAATTTACTGCAAAACACAGACCTATGGCACTTTTTACAGAGGTAGGGAAAGAAGTTTTAATTGCAAAGGGTGGTGGTTTAGCCGTTGAAAAAACAGCAAAGGCAGGTTTACAAATTGGAAGAAAAACCGAAGATATAGTAAGAAGAACACCATTAATAAAAGAAGCAACAAAATTCAGGCCAGTAGTTACAGAAGTAACAGAAGAAGGAATAAAAACTGGAAAAAGGTTTATATCTATTGAAACAAAAGAAATATTATCACCGGAAAAATATGCTAAAATTTTATCTAAAGAGGGAGAAATAATTTATAAAGAAGTTCCTATCAAAGAATTGCAAGGATTACACAAAGGAGAGATTACCCTTGGTAAAGCAAAAATTTCTGGTTTATTTGATGATACTATAACTGAAATAAAAATAGCTAAAGAATTAAAGGGTTTTAAAAAACAAAGCACCATAGCTCATGAATTAATCCACCATAAAACCCCAAGAATAATAACCGATATTGATTGGAGATTGGGCTTACCTTATAAATTACAACCAACCGAAATGTTGGCTTTTGGTTTACAAAAAAGTAAGGCAATTAAGGGATTTAAAATAAAAAAAGAGATAAAAATTCCTTTAATTGAAAAGGGTTGGGAAACTATACCCCTTAAAGTTCAAGCAGAAGTTGCAGGAACAGAGAGGATGATTGTAAGCGCATCCAGAGATTTTTTTGGAAGGTTAGGTAAAACAGAAAGAGTAATTGATAAACCCCTCTTAACTGCAAAAGAACTTACACCGACGCTAAAAAAACAGGTGGGAGTATTTATGGAAGGAAAATTAACACCCGCGCAAATATTAAAACTTGAAAGAGAACTTGTAAAAAAAGGAACAACCCTTCGTGAGAAAGCATTATTTTTTGATCCTTATGGAAAGGCAAGGGTATCAAGATTATTTGAAAAGGATATATCTCCAAAATTATTTGATATTGATACATTTATTTCTGGAGAATTAAGAATGCCACCAAGAGCTGAATTATTAGTTTATAAAGGAATGGTTGAAAAACTCCCAAAAGATATTCTCACTAAATTAAAAACAGGAAAACCACTCACACCTGCACAAGAATCAAAATTATTATTACAACAATTAACACCAACAAAAAAAATAAAACCTATTGGCTTTCTTTCAACTGAACCAGAAGTATTACTTGCACCAAGAGAAATATTAAAAAAACATAAAATATTAGGAACAACAATTATAGAAGGAAAAAAAGTAAAGATTATTGAAACTAAAATTGGAGAACCTTCAAAAAGATTACAACAACTCCGAGGAAAAGAAATTACTGGAATAATATCTCAAAAAGAGATGAGGGAATTATCAAAATTATATACTAAAGAAACAGGAATAAAAAGGTATTATAAAACTCCAGATAGAATACCAATTTCAAGATTTATAGGGGAAAAAATGTCTTATATTCCCACATCAAAACAACCATCATTAATAAAAGATGATGTAAAATATATAAAATCTTTAGATATAAGTAAAAAAATTATTTCTTCACCACCAATTAGAGTTGTATCTTCACCACCCTATACCCCAACAAGAACCCCTACTATCCCCCGTATTCATATTCCAACTTATACACCACCCAAAATACCTAGAATAAGTAAACCTTATACTCCCCCTGACAGACCTTATATTCCAAGACCTGATCCTTATACTCCCCCTGACAGACCTTATATTCCAAGACCTGATCCTTATACTCC
>Ga0209498_1000669_pt1 | contig 21117 bp, 15 predicted proteins | sample WalLakDeSediment_FD_184131 | JGI IMG/M metagenome (GOLD analysis project Ga0209498, IMG submission 184131) | Lake sediment microbial communities from Walker lake, Nevada to study Microbial Dark Matter (Phase II) - Walker Lake 11/02/13 Deep... | ecosystem: Environmental > Aquatic > Freshwater >...
ACCAGCAACCCCCGGCCCTGCCCGGCAGACCCCCGATTCTCTGTGCCGGCTGCTCTCACAGGGCTGCATTTTATGCCTTCAAGGAAGCCGGAAAGAAAAAAGATGCCGTCCACTGCGGCGATATCGGCTGCTATACTCTCGGTTACGCACCTCCCCTGAAAACACAGGATACCTGCCTCTGCATGGGAGCGGGCATTACCATTGCCTACGGCCTGTCCCTGATTGAAAAAGACCGGCCGCATATCGCTTATATCGGCGACAGTACCTTCCTGCATTCGGGAATGACCGGCCTGCTGAATCTCGTTTACAACCAGGCCAACGTTACTGTCGTCATCCTCGATAACGAAACAACGGCCATGACCGGCTTTCAGCCGCATCCCGGTATGGGGTTATCCGCCACAGGGGACAACGCTCCGAGAGCCGATTATGAAAAAATTGTTAAAGGCCTCGGCGTGGAACACCTGCAGATAGTCAATCCAAATGACCTGCAGGCGACTATAGAAGCAGCCGAAAAAGCGCTGAATTATAATGGCACCTCTGTTGTCATTGCCAGGGCGCCCTGTGTAACAAGAGTCAGGCCGGACAAGACTTTCTATATCGACAAGGATGAATGCACCGATTGCAGAATCTGCATCGAAGAGTTAGGCTGCCCCTCGATTTTCATCAGCGATGACGGAGTGATTATTGCCGATACCTGTGCAGGCTGCGGCATATGTGTTCCGATTTGCCCAAGCGAAGCCATAAAGGAGGTCTCCTCATGAAATACAGCCTGGTCTTAACCGGAGTTGGCGGGCAGGGAACGATCCTGGCCTCGAGAGCCATCTCCCTTGCCGCAATGGAAAAAGGATATACTTTCAGAAGTACGGAGACCCTCGGTATGGCCCAGAGGGGAGGCTCGGTGATCAGCCATATCCGGTTTGGAGATAACATCTACAGCCCATTGATCCCGACAGGTCAGGCGGACGCGCTTCTTGGATTTGAGCTTGCCGAGGCAGTTCGCTGGGTGTCATTACTGAAAAAAGGCGGGGTGGCCCTGGTCAATGCCGATTTTGTTCCGCCATATGATGTCTTAATCGGTGAATCGAATTTTGACGAAGCCGAGGCCAAGAAGTTCCTGAAATCGCTGGAGGCTGAAACTGTTATTTTCGATATGACTGCGCTGGCCATCGAAGCGGGGAGTTTTCGCGCCACCAATGCCGTCCTGCTGGGAGCTTTCTCAGTCAAAGGGGGATCGCCCCTCGAAGCAGAATTGCTGGAAAAAGTAATGCTGGACCTGATACCTAAAAAACTGACTGACATAAACCGCAAAGCTTTCGAACTGGGGCGGGAAGCCTGCCTTAAAGGAGCCGCTTCTTAAAAAAAGGGCTGCCTTCTTTAAGACCGGATGATTCTATTAGGGATCATATAAAGCCCCTGGATTATTCCAGGGGCTAATCATTTTAGATATGGGGGCTGGTGGGTTTAATGAACAGCGCTGCCAGGCGTGAGCTGGTTTTCGGAGTTTTCTGCCTGCTATTTATTCTTGCCCTTTTTCTGCGTACCAGCACAGCGGTGATTGTGGAAGACCTGATGGCTGATTTTGCTATTCCTGCAGCTGCATTGGGATTGCTGGCATCGGCTATCTTTTACGCTTACAGTATGTCTCAGCTGCCGGTGGGAATGCTCTCCGATCATATCGGTGTCCGCTCAACTGTTGCTATTTTTGGGCTGCTCGGGGCCGCCGGATCTCTATTGTTTGCTTTTTCACCGGGAATACAGATGGCCACCTGGGCCCGGGTTTTGACCGGCGTTGGTACGGCAGGGATATGGGTTCCGGCTCTGAAATATCTTTCCCTGGCTTACCGGCCGGAAGAGTTTGCCACCCGAACCAGCATTGTCTCTACCGTCGGGAGCCTCGGCTTGTTGATCGCCACTCTCCCGCTGGCCATGCTGGTCGAAAGGGTCGGGTGGCGTTTCCCCTTTATCCTGGCAGGTTCAGTGTTGTTGGTTCTTATTGTTATCGCCTGGCTGCTGATGGGCGGGCGATCCGCCCCGAAGCGAAAAACCGGGGCAGCGGAAGTGGTGGAAGATAAATCGGCAGGCGGGGTTTCGCAAAGCCACACTCCTTTTTGGCGTCACCCCATTTTCTGGCGGTTTGCGCTGTGGGCATTTTTGATCTACGGCGTTCAATTCAGCTTTCAGGGTCTCTGGGGGGCGGCATACCTGCAGAAGGCATACGGCATCAGCAGGGAAATTGCCGGAAGCCATCTTCTTTTTACTTCTCTGGGGGTGCTTATCGGAGGTGTTTTTTGGGGGTTATTATCAGACCGTTACTTCCGGGCCCGACGGCCGGTTCTTTTGATCGGCACTCTGGGAATGCTTGGATCGTGGATCGTTATGGCATCTCTTTCCAGTTACCCGGGTTTATTTTTTACCTCACTTCTCTATTTCTTCCTCGGTATATTCGGCATCGTTTTCCTGATCAACTTTTCCTGTGTTAAAGAAATTTTCCCCGTCGAAAAAGCCGGAATGGCAATCGGTGCAATCAATACATTTATGCTCCTGGGTACCGGTGTTTACCAGGGAGTTACAGGCTACATGATCGATTATTTTTTAAAAACCGGGAACGCCCTTACAGCATACCGTGCAATTTTTTACCTCTACCTCGGCAGCATCATTGTTGCTTTCTGCCTGGTTCTGATTATGCCCGAAACATATCATCACCGGAAACAATCAAGACAACTAGCGGATCAGGCCGGCCTCAAAAGCTGAGGTCATTCGGATCAAAACAAACGAAAAGCCCCCGGAGTCTTTGCTATGCTCCAGGGGCCGATCATTTGTAATCCCTTTAAAACAATTTTATTTTCTCTGCCATGTATCCCAGGGCAGCTCGATCGCTTCCTCCGGGCACAGAAGAGGATGCTCGGAAGCGCATATTCCGCAGTTCTCACAGAAGTCCGCCTCAATTGTTGCTATTTCCTCACTATCCAGGTGGATGCATTTACCCGAACAGACATCCACGCATATCCCACATCCGGTACATTTATCCCGGTCTATTACCGGAACCATGTTAGTTGCGGTATTGATCATCAACAGTGCCTCCTTTTCTCTGCCTTAATTGATGCAGCAAAGCTAAAATACCGTCAAGTAACGGTGGACGGATATCAGTCTACCCAGAAACGCCTCAGGCACTGATCATCTCCACCGGCCAGGCATTTTTGGGTTTCCCACTTGATATCGGTATTCAGTTTCTCATTTACATCGGCGGTAAAGGTCCTGAACCAGTGGTCACAGCCGGCCTGGTCTTCTTCTTCAAGGCCCAGCCGTTTGTGCCAGTCGTACCAGGGACAACCGTCATGGCGGACAAAGGCTTCTTTATCATCATTGCCTTCTACAACCTTGGCATCTTCACCCATGCAGAGACTGCTGAAAACGGTGTTCTCCGCCATCTGCAGGGGGAGTGGTTTGCTCGGGTCGATCTGCCTCAGGTAACCATCTGCAGTGTCATGGCCAACTTCTTCCCAGAATTTCATCACCAATTCCTTGGGATCGGCATCGGGGCAGAAAGCCAGGGCGGCACGGCGCCACTCAAAGTGGGTTGCCCTTAAAATCTGCGACATCATTTTAAATCTCTTTTCGAGTGGTAAATCCATCTCTGTTAACACTCCTTGTCAATTAATTATTTTAAAACTTTAAATTCTCATGCCCATACGGAAGCCTTCGTTGACAGCATGGCTCCCGCGGCGGGGCGCATAGACATCGCCGGCAATGTAGTATTCCACACCTTTATTCTCCAGCGTTTCGATCAGCTCGCGGTTTGGCTTGAGAATTGCGGTAATCACGGTATCTGCCGGAAGGGTGACTTCCCCTTCGGGAGTCTTGGCCACAACTCCTTCATCTGTAACCTTGAGAGGAGTGGACATCTTCACTTCCTGGACATTGCCTTCCTTGAGTTTCTTTCTCACCCTCCATACATAGGAAGGGTTAATATCGGTGCCGAATTTCTTGGCCTTGCCGACAACAGTAATCTCATGGTTGCCTTCAACAAGCAAGAACTGGGCAATCGAAAGAGCCACACCGCTATCCCCGAGAATGACAACGCGTTTGCCAACCTTTACCTTGCCGTCCATGACGTCATGACCGTCGACAATTTTCTCCACTCCGGGAATGTCAGGCTTAATACAGGAAGCTCCTGTAGTGAGAACCACCGCATCGGGGGCGTCCTTGTCGAAATCGGATGGTTTAACTTCATCATTAAAACTGAACTTGACGCCTTCATGATCGCACTGTGTCTTGAGATAATTTACCAGCCGCATGAATTCGTTGTCGCCGTACGGTCCATGGGAAGCTATGCGCAGCTGACCGCCAACCTGGTCGGCTTTATCACGCACGGTAACATCATGGCCTTTCTGAGCAGCCACAACAGCAGCCTGCATGCCGGCTACTCCGGCGCCGACAACGAGAACCTTTTTCGGTTTTTTGGCTTTTTCAAAGCCATAGTAACCATATTCGGCTTCTCTCTCATGGCCTAGCTGGGGGTTAACCATACAGGTAAGCGGTACATCACGGAATAACCTGGCCAGGCAGATGTTACAGGCCATGCAGGGGACAATATCTTCCTGGCGATCTTCAGCGATTTTCTTCGGCAGGAACGGATCGGCGATCATCGGGCGGCACATTTCCCAGAGATCCAGTTTGCCTTCCGCAATAGCTTTCTCGGGATATTCCGGCAGGAATAGGCGGTAGGCCATGGAAACGGGAATCTTCACATTCTGTTTAACTTCTTCGGCTATATGGAGCCAGTTGCCCATGGGGATATCCCTGGAGATAACCGACTCGGCCGATTCCTGCCAGCCGGCAGTCACACTGATATAATCGCAGCCGGCAGCCTCGGCCATCTTGATGCTTTCCATGCTCTCTTCAGGCGTATTTCCACCGCGGTCGTGAAGAAGTTCATTACCGCATAGCCTGATACCAAGAGGGATATCGCTGCCGATCTCTTTACGGATTCCTTCCACGATCTCAACCATGAAACGGCAGCGGCCTTTAATGTCTCCGCCGTATTCATCGGTCCTCTTGTTGGTGTATGAAGAAATAAAGTTGGAAATGAGATAGCCGACGATGCCGGAGATTTCGATCATTTCGAAGCCGGCTTCAACTGCTCTCCTGGCCCCGTCGATATGTTCCTGAATAGTCAGCTTGACTTTTTCATTGCTCATTTCCACGGGCGGACGAAACCTGGGCAGTTTTTGGGGCACATCTGACGGGCCTACAGTATAATCCAGGTTAATTCCTCCAACCCGCCCGCAGTGCATCAACTGCAGCATCGACACAGAGCCGTTTTTCTTGATTACATCGGCAATTTTTTTCAGACCCGGGATATATTTATCATCCCAGATACCCATCATACCCACATAACCCTGGCCTTCACCCTTAGGGTCTGTATAGGCACCCTGGGTGGTCACTATTCCCGCGCCGCCTTTGGCCTGCGCTTCCATGTAAGCTATTTCTTTGTCGGAGACAAAACCGTCATTGGAATTAAAGTTGGTCTCCGTTGATGCATACTTGATCCTGTTTTTAACCTCAACCTTTCCGATTTTCAGCGGACTGAAAATATGGGGATACTTCTTCTCTCCTGGCAGCATCCAGTTCCTCCTCCTACTTTATGGTTTGGCTTAATTAAACTACCTTCCAAATCGTTAATAAAATTAAGAAACCGACACTCACTTCCTTTCTATTTTACCATTACTGTTACAGCTATACACACCATAGACTATTTCTTATAATCGGGAGCTCTTTTTTCCATAAAAGCAGTGATGCCCTCTTTGGCTCCCTCCGTGCAGGCAACATCTCCAAACGCTTTATAACCAACCTCAAGAGCTTCTTCAAATGACGATTGGGCCGCCGCCTCCCGGATGGCTTTAGCGATGATCCCGACTACTTCCCTGCTCAGGGGAAGTTTTCCGGCCATGGGCGTGTCCAGCGGTTTGAGTTCAGCAATCTCTGCCGGTTCATCGGGAATACGCGGAAGCGGTTTTCCCGCCAACTCATTAACCTCACTTACGGCCATTTGGATCAGCTCCAGGTAGTCATCGGCCAGCCCTGAAATAATACCGAGGTCAAAGGCTTCCTTAGCTGTCATTCTGTCCGCCTGGCGGATCATGGCATGAAACTTTTCGGAACCTGCCGGCCACCGCCGGTAGGGAACAACAAGACCACCGATTCCGGGCACAATACCGAGGGTTACCTCGGGGAACTGGAACCAGGCCTGCTTGTCAGCGACAAGCTTGTGACAGCGGATAGCTAATTCAAAACCGCCTCCCAGGGCCAAACCGTTGATGGCGGCAACGACCGGTTTCTCACACTGGTCCAGGTAGCGCAGAAGCAGGGAGCAATCCCTTGAATACTGCACCGAGGCTCCGGAATCCCCCAACATCTGAGGGAATTTACCGATATCGGCGCCGGCGCAGAAAGCGCGATTACCATAACCGGTGATAACAAATCCCTTAACGTTCGGATCAGACTCGTTTTCTTTCAAGACCTCAAGAATCTCCATGTTTACCTCGTCGCTCAGGGCGTTCATTACCTGCGGGCGCCTGATGGTTATGATCTTGACACCATCCATTTCATCGACGAGAATGTTTCTCTTGAAATTCTGGTAGCTGTTGTAGTCTGCCTCCATACCCGGCATACCGGGCCGATCATTCTGGAACCCGGAAATGATGCTTTTTGACTTTTCTTCTCCGAGGTCTCTGATGATATCAAAAGGACCCTTACGAAAACCAAGGGCAATCTGGCAGCCAAGGTTCAGATCCCCCAGGGTACCGATTCCCCGGTTGATTATATCGAAGGACTGGGAAAAAAGCACCCCTAAAAGCCGGTTGCGCACTGTTTCGGCCGTATCCGGAGCAATATCCAACTTTTCGCCCGGTTTTAGGGTAACCCAGTTTTCTACTGAGCGCAGGATATTGGCCGGACGGTAGTGCTCGCCTTCTTCCATCTGAAGTGTATTTGTCTCCACGATAATCGGGTTGCCCCTGGCCAGATTCAGAACAAAAAAAGGACCGGCAAAAACAAATTCCTGGGCAACCTGGTCAATTTGGGGAGCTGTGGCTTGATCAAGTAAAAGAGCGGCATCGTTGCACCAGTTATCAAAAATACGATCCAGAACGAAGCAGATCCTATCCAGGGTAACGATGGGAACTTTCCCGGTAGCACAGAACATCCAGGTCAGGTAGTCAACAACCGCCTGATCTGATTTCTCCCAGGTAATCACTTCCACAGCAGGGTTGCGCCAGGCCGGTGCAAAAAAGTGGGTGATCGAAGTTCTGGCCGGTAAAGCGGCTTCACTAAAAATTCGCTCGGCCGGTATAGAACTTGTATTCGATGTAATAATCGTATCTTCCCGGACCTGTGCTTCGATCTGGGCCACAATCTTTCTTTTAATGGCAAGGTTTTCAGTCGCAGCTTCGATGACGAGATCGGCGTTTTTTATCTGGGCATAGTCAGTTGTAAAAATGATGTTCGCACCCACAGCCTCAGCCTGTTCCGGTTTCATCTTCTTCTTCTCAACAGCTTTACCGATATATCCCTGGATCATCTTCTCGGCTTTTTCCAGCTGTTTTTCCGCTATATCGACCAGCACAAGCCGGATATCAGGCGAGGCACTTTTAAAAAAATAGCCGATATCAGGGCCAATGGTACCTGCGCCAATAACGGCAATTTCTTTGGGCAGGGGCCGGTCAGGCTTGTTTAACAGCGGATTCACGTGCTTAGGGTAAATAACCGATTCCATATCAAACCCTCCTTTTTATTGATCTTCTTTTTCTTACTTGCCCAAAAGTTCCCTGGCAATAACCAATCTCTGGACCTGGTTGGTGCCCTCAAAAATTGAAAAGATCTTGGCGTCACGCATCATTCGCTCAACCGGATAATCCCTGGAATAACCGTAATCGCCCAGAAGATCAACCGCTTTCGCGGTAATATCCATAACCATGTCAGTAGCATAAAGCTTGCTCATGGCTGAAAATTTTATATAGCCTTCTTCCTTGCGATCATACTTGAAAGCTGCAGCATGATTCAGGCAGCGGGATGCCTGAATAATAGTTTCCATATCGGCAAGAGTAAACTGAACCGCCTGGCTTCTGGCCAGGGGGAACCCGTTGTAGATGTTTTTGCCGGCGAAATCAAGCGCTACATCCAAAGCTCCCTGGGCCAGGCCGGTTGCCATTGCTCCAACCATGATCCTGCCTTTATCGAGGCAGTCGAGAGCAATGCGAAAACCGTCTCCGATTTGGCCAACGATATTCTCCGCCGGGACCCTGATCTGATCGAGGATCAGTTCAGCCGTAGAAGATCCTTTCAGACCCATTTTCTTTTCCAGTTTCCCGGTAGACAACCCGGGGGTCCCTTTATCAACCAGGAAAGCTGTCATCTTATCTTTCCCCTCAACATCTACCTTGGCAAAAACCACAAGCACATCGGCAATGTCTCCGTGGGTAATAAATATTTTACTGCCGTTAATAATGTAACTATCGCCATCAGGAACAGCCCTGGTCTTAACAGCGGCGACATCCGAACCGGCATCTGCTTCAGTCAGGGCGAATGAAGCCAGGCATTCTCCTGTGGCAACCGCTGGCAGGTATTTCCGCTGTTGTTCTTCATTGCCCCAGAGTACCAGCGGACTTGCTCCGAGGGACTGGTTGCCCAGGATCATAGACGATGCTCCACAGGCCCTGTTCACTTCTTCAATCGCCACACAGAGAGTTGAGACCAATCCGTCCCGTCCCCCGTATTCCGGCTGAACCACCAGTCTGAAAAGGCCGGCTTCTGATAATGCTTCTTTTATATCCCAGGGGAATTTTCCACTTTCATCTACTTCGGCAGCCCTGGGCCTAACCTTTTCATCAATCATTTTTTTTACTTCATCTTTGTAGAGAAGTTGTTCTTCGCTAAGCCAGAGACTCATTCTCATCCTCCCCTATCTTCTTATTCGTCTTCCTGCGCAACAAGCTTCTCCATAGTGATCGGAAGGCTGCGTATGCGTTTACCCGTGGCGTCATAGATTGCATTGGCGATAGCGGGAGCGCTTCCCACCAGGGGCGGTTCACCGATCCCTTTCGCACCAAACGGACCAAACTGGTCATTTGTTTCGATAATTATGGATTCGACTTCAGGCATATCCGGAAAAGTCATCATTTTGTAGTCCAGGAAATTGGGGTTTAATACCTTACCTCTATCGAGATGCATCTCTTCCATCAGGCTGTAGCCGATGCCCATCGCCGCTCCGCCTTCCAGCTGGCCTTCCACAAGCATCGGATTGATCGCTTTGCCTACGTCCATGGCAATGACGTATTTCAGGATGTCCACCTTGCCGGTCTCCTGATCAACTTTTACTTCCGCTCCGTGCACCCCATAGGTATAGGCGGCAGAAAAGTTGCCTTTCATCTCCCGGTCAAGCATCTGCGTGGGCGGATCGTAAAAATGCGAGGCCACAATCTGGGTGCCTCCGGTTTTAAAGTGGAGAGCCCTCAGCAAACGATCCAGCGGCATTGATGCTTCAGGATTAGTCACTGAATAGACATTACGGTTTTTGATGTCCAGGTTCTCCCTCGGCTCGTTCAGTATCGGTGCGGCCAAATCAAGAATCTGTTCTTTGGCTTTGCGGGCGGCAAACAGGGCCGAGTTGCCGGCAACAAATGTAGTCCTGCTGGCATGGGCTCCGACATCCCAGGTTTCCTGATCGGTGTTGCCCATGATTACGGCAATATCTTCTATAATGACACCGAGCTCTTCGGCAACAATCTGGGCAATGACTGTATCGGAACCCTGGCCCATATCAGTGGCTCCGCTCATAACCGTAACCTTTCCAAAGTCATCAAGCTTGATAATGGTTCCGCAGCCGTCGGATTTATAGATCCGCGCCCCTCCGCCGACATGAATCAGGGAACCGATTCCGACACCACTGCCGTCCCGCTTACCTCTTTTCTCATTCCAGTTTAGGCTTTCACGAACAGCCTCGAGACATTCTTTCAGGCCGCAGCTGCCAACTTCAAAACCCTGCGGAGTCAATTCGCCGGGAGTGTTGGCATTGATCAGCCTGAACTCAAGGGGGTCTATCCCGGCCATTTCAGCCAGGGTGTCTATCTGACTTTCTATGGCAAAGGTGGCCTGGGGATTGCCATAGCCCCGCATCGCGGTGGCATATATATTGTTCGTATAAACGCATTTGGCCAGGTAGCGCACGTTGGGCACCTTGTAAAGTGACGAGATCGGCATCATCATAACCGACGGTGTTGTTGCGCCCCATGATGTATAGGCACCGTTATCGAGAACCATGTCGACATCGCGGAAAGTGAGAAGACCGTCTTTGGTGCAGCCCTGCGAAATCTTTGCTTCCACCTTCTGGCGCGTGGCGGTGGCAAAAAATTCTTCTTCCCTGGAGAAGATAAGCCTGACCGGCCGACCGGAGTAATATGCAAGCAGGATGGTAATAAATTCAAAGGGGTAGGTGTCCAGCTTGCTGCCAAATGCCCCGCCAATAGCTGTTGTTATGACCTTTACCCGTTTATTTTTGAGCCCCAGCGCCGCCATGGCATCCATAAAATCTCTCTGGGCCAGGTAGCGGATCTGGGTCGGGCTGTGGACGGTCAGGTTGCCGTTGGCATGAAATTCAGCCATGCACCCGGAAGTGCCCATACAACAGTGAGTCACCCAGGGTAAAGAGTAATTCTCTTCTGCTATAAAATCAGCCTGTCTTCTGCCCTCATCAGGATCTCCGCAGATCAGCTTCCAGGGCAGTTTAAGGATGTTGCTATCTTTATCTTCATGTATCAGGGGGGCATCTTCCCGCATCGCTTCAAAGGGATCGAAAACAGCGGGGAGCGGTTCGTACTCTACATCAATCAGGCGCACCGCCTCTTCTGCTATCTCCAGGCTTTCTGCAGCAACGGCAGCCACCTCGTCGCGGTATTGCCGGACTTTGCCTTTCTTCAGGACGGGGTTGTCTTTAAAAAACCCTGTTTTAATCTCGGGGGTGTTGTAACCGGTGATTACCGCTCTCACACCGGGCAGCTTTTCAGCGCGGGAAGTATCGATCTTCAGGATCCGGGCATGAGCATGTTCGCTCCAGAGGATTTTTCCGTAAAGCATTCGCGGAACCTTCAGATCGTGAATGTAGACCGCTTTGCCCTGGACTTTTTCCATCGCATCAAGCTTTGGAAATCTCGTGCCCACCGCCTGCAATTCTACCCTGCCAATTTCCGGTTCAAGAACCTTAACCACAGCAATCCCCCCCCTTACTGACAAACTCAATTGCCTCGATAATCTTGCTGTAACCGGTGCACCGGCAGAGGTTACCGGCCATACCCCGCCTGATCTGATCCCGCCCGGGGCTGGGGTTTTCAGCCAAGAGGGCTTTTGCCGACATGATCATCCCCGGTGTGCAAAATCCGCATTGGACGGCACCATGCTTGACAAAAGACTCCTGAAGCGGATCAAGCTTGCCCCGGGGACCGGCCAACCCTTCAATCGTCTCTACGCTTCTGCCATTGACGTAAGCCGCCAACATCAGGCAGGAATTAACCGCTTCCCGGTCAACAAGGACGGTGCAGGAGCCGCATTCACCCTGGCCACAGCCTTCCTTTGCGCCGATTAGTTCAAATTTATCCCGGAGCATTTCCAGGAGAGTGATATAGTCCGGCACTTCAGCAGTCACAGATTCACCGTTAAGATGAAACGTTATTTTCACCTGGATCACCCTTTCATCAATTTTAGTTCAGGCGCCGAACAGCTTCATCCGCTGCGCGAGGCAGCAGGGCGCTGATTATTTTTTTCCTGTATTCCGCCGTCGTCCGGAAGCTCGTCCTCGGATTCGACTCGTTAACGGCCAAATCTCCGGCTTCTTCCCATACCGCAGTGCTAAGAGTTTTTCCGGCGAGATAGTTTTCTGCTGCGGTTGCCCGGATCGGGACCGGAGCACAAAGAGTCAAACCTATGCGGGCTTCTTTACAGACCTCACCGCCATTACCGGTAACCAGAATCATGGCCACTCCGAGCAGCGGCAGGTCCATTGCTTTGCGCCTGGTATATTTGATATAGCGGGAACAGGCTCCGGGCGGAAGCTCCGGAACAATGATCTCTTTTAACACTTCATTAGCGGTCAGTGCTGTTTCACTGGGACCGCGGAAAAATTCTTTTATAGGAATGCTCCTTTCACCGGACGGCCCTTCAACGAGTAAAACAGCATCGAGGACCATCAGGGGGCCCGCGGTGTCAGCACAGGGCGCGGCATTACAGAGATTTCCTCCGATCGTGGCCAGGTTTCGTATCTGGACCGAACCGAGGTTGTCGACAGCATCACCGAGCAGGGAAAACCGCTGCCGGATCGGCGCTGAACGTTCGAGCTGCCGATGCCTGACCATGGCCCCGATCCGCAATTCCCCGCCATTGTATTTAATTTCGTTCAGACCCGGAACACTGCGCAGGGAGATGACATGTTCCGGCTCACATTTACCCAGCTTCATCTTTACAACCAGGTCTGTTCCTCCCGCGATAACCATAGCCCGGGTTCCGTAAGAATCTAATAAGTCTAGCACATCCCCCATCGATTTTGGTTCGTGGTAAGTAAACCTACTCAATGCTTATCCCTCCTCAACCTCTATTCCACCGGATAGAAACGCTACTTTTTCTTGCGCATTTCTGCAGTAGCCTTCTCATCCAGGGCATTGTTTTTCTCGTCTATGACAACACCATAATCTTCCACGGCTTTTTCAGCCGAGACAACACCGTTTTTAACATCGTTGAAGACTTTCTCCGGTGGGCGCGAAAAAGGATCGCCGTAGCCACCGCCACCGCCGGCATGCTGGAACCAGATTGTGCCTTTGGGGACATCGTGGACAATCTCTTTGCTCATCGGAACATGGACATTGCCATCCGGGTAGCGCAGCTCTATTCTGTTCAGGGAACCGAGTTCGCCTCCGTAAATACCGAAGGCCGGTTCAACATCTCCGTCACCGAAAGTAACACAGGTTACATTTTCACCGTTGATCACAAATTCAGTTTCAACGCCAAGCCCGCCGCGCCACCGGCCGGCACCCGCAGAATCGCACAGGTACTCGTGTTTGAGGAGCAGGTGAGGGTTTTGCAGCTCGAACATCTCGTAGTCCTGGGCTAAAACTCCGCCGGAGGCGTCAATCATCCCGATATGATCGTAACCGTCAAAACCATAGGTCCCCCCCGAACCGCCTTTCATGCCGAGAAAAATTATATCGACATAGGGCGCAGTTTTGCGGGGGTCTGTTCCGGTCACCAGGCCGCATAACAGCTGATTCCAGCCGGCCGTAACCCGTTCGGGGATAACCGGAGCAAGCGCCCGGATAATCGCATCGGCTATTGGCGGACAGAGGTGATTGCCGAAAGTGGTCGCCGCCGGGAAAGCGGCATTGATAATGGTCCCCTCCGGAATAATCATCTTGATCGGCCTCGACATGCCATCATTATGGGGCATGTCAGGGTTAACCATCTGCAAAAAGGTCAGCATTACCGCCGAGGCGGACGAGGTAAAGGTCCCGTTTACAAAAGCCGGGGTCTGCGGATCGGTCTCGGAAAAATCAAAGGTTATCGAATCGTCTTCAACAATAATCTGGACCCGGATCTGGTAAGTTGACCCAATATTTTTACCGTCATAATAAACCGTCGATTCGCCACTGTAGGATCCTTTCGGAATAGTCCTGATCTCTGCCTGCATCATTTTTTCGGTCGAATCAAACAGATAATTCTTGTGGGCTTCGTAAACGTCAAGGCCGTATTTTTCAATCAGTTCAATCATGCGCCTTTCGGCCAGGGTACAGCTGCCGATCTGGGCAGTAAGATCGGCCCTGACTATATCGTAACGGATATTGGCAAAGATCATTTCCCAGACGTCGCGGCGCAGCTTTCCCTTTTCGTATACTTTTACCGGCGGAATGCGCAGGGCTTCCTGCCACACTTCCGTGGCGTCGGGGTTATAGCCTCCGGCCACATTACCGCCGATATCGGCCTGGTGTCCTTTGCAGGCAGCCCAGGCAATCAGCTTGTTATCGAAGAAGATCGGTTTGTAGACAGCCACATCGTTGTTTTGATTGCCGAAGGAAAAGACGTCGTTGTGGAAAATGACGTCACCAGGATGAATATCATCGCCGTAGTAGCGGACAATGTACTCGCATACCGGGCCCAGGGAGAAGGAAAGAATGGGCAGGTTTTCAGTCTGCTCGAGCATTTTACCCGTCCCGTCATAAAGTCCGGTCACGAAATCTTTGGCCTCGCAAAGAATCGGGGACCTGGTCGTCCGGGTGATGGCATGGCTCATCTCCTGGGTTATTGACTTGAAACGCCTTTGAAACACCGAAACGAGGATCTTGTCGATCCTGGCACTGTTTGTCACGTTATGATCAGTTTTGCTCATCTTAGAATCCTCCCCGCAAATTCTGCCTCTCTTTCTTTCAGGAAGAGCATAAAGCTGCCGTATCGGTCTACCACTAACGAGTATTCAGATGTTACAAACGTCGTCGTATTAACCTGCTCGATGAGCGCCGGACCGGTAATGCGATTACCGTGGTTAAGGCCGGCACCGTCAAATACCGGAATATCCGCGAACTCCTTCTTACCGGGCAGGTATGCTTTCCGGTGGTGTTTATATGCTTTCGCGGGGTCTTCTCCGGCAAATTCTTCTTCAATAAATTTCGGTTTTTCGGTAGAACCGACGGAGCTTAGACGCATGTTCAGCAGCTCAATCGGCGTACCTTCTTCTTCCAGCGAGTAGCCGTAAAGTAAATTGTGCTTGCGGTGAAACTGCCGGGCTATTTCTTCCAGGTTAAAATCGTAAATGGTGTCCATCGGCACATCGACATTAACCTCATGATACTGTTTAATATAACGCATATCCAGGCTGTAATAGTTTTTAACCCTGTCTTCAGGGATATTTTCGCCGCGCAGGTATGTCTTTCCTTCATCTTCCATTTCCCTGAAATGATTGAAAAATGTCTCTTTTTTCAGCTCATTAAAGATGGTGGAATAGGTGCGGACGAAATCATGTTTCAAATCGGACATGAGCATCCCGGCAGCACAGAAGATCGAAGATTCCTTGGGCACGATGATCACCGGTATTTCCAGTTCATAAGCGATCATGCAGGCATGATTGGGTCCTGCTCCACCGGCTACCACCAGGGGGAAATCCCGCGGATCTTCTCCTCTCTTGACTGAAACTTCGCGCACTCCCGCAGCCATGTTAACGTTAATTATCTCGTACATACCGGCCGCCGCTTCCACCAGGTCAAATTTCAGCTTGTCGGCAACATGTGCTTTGATTGCCTTTTCAGCAAGCCCATGGTTGAGTTTCATCCTGCCGCCGGCAAAGTAATCAGCATCCAGATAGCCAAGGATCAGGTCGGCATCGGTACAGGTCGGTAATTCACCGCCCCGGTCGTAGCAGGCCGGGCCCGGTTTTGAACCTGCGCTTTGCGGTCCCATCCGCAGCAGGCCGCCCTCGTCAATCCAACCGATGCTGCCGCCGCCGGCGCCAATGGTAACAATATCAAGCATCGGCAGGGCCAGGCGGAGCCTGTTAATATCACCTTCGGTGGTAACCAGCGGAGTTTTATTCTTGATCAGGGCCGCGTCGAAACTGGTGCCTCCCATATCTACGGTGATGCAATCATCAAAGCCGTTGATCGAAGTATAGCTAACTCCGGCCACCGGCCCGGCAGCGGGGCCCGACAGCAGGGTCACGGCTGCTTCTTCCGCCGCCACCTCCGGTGCAACAACCCCGCCGTTAGACTGCATGATCAACAGGGTGCCCTTAAAGTTGTTATCCTTTAGCTTCTTCACCAGGCTCTGCAGGTAACGCCGCAGTACCGGACCCACATAAGAGTTGAGAACAGTGGTGCTGACACGATCGTAAAAACGGATCGAAGGAAGCAGGCTGCTCGAAACCGAAAGATAACTCAGCGGCATCTGCTCGCTGACAATTGCAGCCGCTTTTTCTTCATGCTCTTTGTTGGCAAAAGAATTCATGAAGCAGATTGCTACTGCATCGACCTTTTCTTCCCGGAAGAGTCTGACGGCCTCTTCCACGCTCTCCGGCTTTAGCGCTACGATAACGTCGCCCCGGTAGTCAACCCTTTCTTCCACAGGTTGGCGCAGGTAACGGGGCACCAGCGGCTCAACATTTGTATAGCGGTTGTTGTACTGCTCTTCCCTGATACCTCTTCTCATCTCCAGGGCATCGCGCAAGCCACCGGTCGTTAAAAGGCCCGTTTTCGCACCGTTGTAGGTCAGCACGGCATTCGTCGTCACAGTGGTGCCGTGAACTATGGTGTCGATCTGCCCCAGGAATTGCTCCAGAGAAACATTCAGATCATTCGCCATCTCAGAAAGGCCTTCTAAAAGTCCGATGGAGGGATCATCAGGAGTGGAAAGGACTTTATATATTTTGGAGGTCCCATCCGGAAAAGCCAGCAGGAAATCAGTAAAGGTTCCTCCTACATCGATACCGATTTTGTAGATCACTTTTTCGCCTCCTTGTTTACTTTCAAACCCTGCCGGAAAAGCAGCCCGGTGTTCTTTCGCCGGCAGTAGTACCGGCAAAATTTAAGGTCTAGAAAATTGACGGTTCTTTGTATTCGCCGTAGACTTCTTTAAAAACAGAGGTCATTTCACCGACAGTAGCATAAGTTTTTACCGCATCCACCAGGTAAGGCATCACATTCTTCTTAGCCCTGGCCGCGTCTTCGAGAGCTTTTAAAGCGCCGGCCACAGCTTTTGAATCCCTCGTTCTTTTCACTTCGTTTAATCTTTTAACCTGTTCATCCAGAGCCGTCGAATCATATTCGTGAAGCTCCACTTCTTTTTCGTCTTCTTCAACGATATACTTGTTAACCCCGACCTTGATCAGGGTTCCATCCTGAATCGCTTTTTCCTGTTGATAGGCCAGCTTTGCCACTTCCCTCTGCACATAACCGCTGGCAACTGCACTAGCCATACCGCCGATCTCTTCAACTTTACGCATCTCTTCAACAATTTTCTTTTCCATCTGATCGGTCAAAGACTCAACATAGTAAGAACCGCCAAGCGGGTCAACAGTGTCGCGCAAGCCCATTTCTTCCAAGAGGATATGACTGGTCATCAGCGATATCAGGGCTGCCTTGGGTGTGGGAATGGTGTAGGCTTCGTCATAAGAGCAGATCGCCATGGTCTGGGTTCCGCTGAGCGCGGAGATTAGCGCATAGTAAGCCCCCCGCACAATATTGTTTTCAGGCTGCTGCTTGGTCAGTCCCGCGCCTCCCCCTCCGGCCAACATCCGGAACTGCATGGAGCGGGGATCTTTCGCCCCGTAACGCTCTTTGATTGTTTTGGCCCAGAGGCGACGGGCAGCGCGAAACTTGGCAATCTGTTCAAAAAGGTTTCCATATATATCGAGATTAAATGATAAGCGGCCCACAAAATCGTCAATATCAAGGCCACGTTCCAAAACATGGTCAATATAGGTGATGGCAATCTCAAAGGCATAGGAGATCTCCTGAACCGGATCGGCTCCGGACTCGCGGATATGATAACCGCAAATGCTGACAGGATAAGTGCGCGGCATCGCCTTGCAGCTGTATTCAATGGTATCGCCAATCAGCTGAATGGAATGGTCCACCGGAAAGATCCACATCCCCCGCCCAACCATCTCTTTTAAAATATCATTCTGCGGGGTTGCACTGATCCGGTCCAGCGGAAAACCGTATTTTTCAGCTACGGCCTGGTACATGGCCAGCATAATCGAAGCAACGGCATTGATGGTCAGACCGCTGCCGATTTTATCCATCTTGATGCCCTCGAAGGCAATCTCAAAATCACGAAGGGTATCAACAGCCATGCCCACACGGCCCACTTCGCCTTCCGAGCGGGGATCATCAGAATCGAGGCCCAGCTGAGTCGGCAGGTCGAATGCCACATTCAAGCCTGTCTGGCCGTGCGAGATGAGGTATTTAAAACGCTCGTTCGTTTCCCGGGGGCTGCCAAAACCGGAGTATTGGCGGGTGGTCCAGGGACGCTTACGAAACATCTCCGGGTGGATCCCGCGGGTATAGGGAAATTCTCCGGGGTTGCCAAGATCCCTGGCATAATCAATATGGGCAACATCTTCAGGCGTGTAGATCGTCTTTACTTTGATGCCCGATTCAAGTATTGCTTCCTTGATTTCTTCGCCATCCTTTATATACTTTGCTCCACTCATGTTTTACCTCCTTACCTTTCTTTACCCCGAAGTCAGATTGCCTGGCGGAGAGTGGGAAGTTCTTCTTTAAAAAAGCGGGTGATTTCGTCAAATGAAGTCCCGCCGGGGAATACGGCCTTTACCCCCAGTGATTCTAATTTAGCCAGATCACGGGAAGGAATAACCCCCCCAACGGTGACGACAATCCCTTCGGCTCCGGCTTCTTTCAACTGTTTTATCAATTTCTCGGTGATCGGAATATGCGCACCGGTAAGAATGCTGAGGCCGATCACATCCACATCTTCCTGGAGGGCGGCGGCCACAATCTCTTCAACATTTTTGTGCAGCCCCGTGTAAATCACATCCATGCCGATATCTTTCAACAAATAGGCAATCACCTTGGCCCCACGGTCATGGCCGTCGAGTCCCGGTTTTGCCACAAGAACACGAAACCTTCTTTTTTCATTCACAGCGTCGGCACCCCTTCGCATCAAAAAATTGATAAACAAGACCAACTTTAGTGCAACGATTCTCGGATAATCATGTAAGTTTCAGACAAAGCAAATTTATTTCTTTCATCAAAGACCATTCAATAAAGATCAATATATAAGAAATCGGGACAGCCGATCACGGGGAAGCCTGATCTAAAAGTTCACCCGCAATCACCGCACGCTGGATCATGCCGGTGCCTTCATAAATCTGCAGCGTCTTGGCATCCCGCATGTACTTTTCAACGGGGTATTCCCTGGAGTAGCCGTAGCCGCCCAGGACCTGGACAGCATCGGTCGTGATCCGCATGGCCGATTCTGTCGCAGTAAGTTTGGCCGCCGCTGCCTGGCTGCTGCAGGCAAGGCCCTCGTCCAACAACCAGGCTGCCCGGTAAACCAGCAGTTCAGAAGCTTCAATACCGGCTTTCATGTCGGCGAGCATAAACTGGATCGCCTGGTTGGCTGCAATCGGCTTGCCAAACTGAATCCTTTCCCGGGCATACATGATTGATTCTTCCATGGCCGCCTTCGAAATACCGACGCAGATCGCCCCGATATAAATCCTGGCAACAGCGGATGTCTGCCGGGCAAGTTTTATGCCGTCTCCCTCTTTGCCAATCAGGTTTTCCGCAGGAATCCTGACATCCTTAAAGGTGACCCCGGCAGAAGTGGCAGCACGAAGGCCCAGCTTCTTTTCGGCCGGGCCGACGGTAACCCCGGCTGTATCGGCAGGGACCAAAAAAGCGGAAACTTGTTTTGATTCTCCATTGCTGTTTCCGGCAAAAAATACCAGGTAGTCGGCATAAGAGGCCCCGTTAATAAAAGATTTTTCCCCGTTAAGCAGATAACCGTCACCATCATATTCGTAAACAGAGGCCAGCGCAGCTGCATTGGAACCGGCTTCCGATTCATTAAGCGCAAGCGAAACCAGCTTGCCCCCTTCACAGATTTCAGCAAGGTACTTCTCTTTGAGGGCTGCGGAACCGGCCTGAACCAGCGGATAAAGAGCTATGGCGCCACCGGCCACAGCAATGGCCACACCGGCACAACCGTGAGCCAGTTCCCCGGCAGCCACTGCAGAAGAAAGGCTGTCGATTCCAGGCCCCCCGTATTCTTCCGGAACCGTAAAGTTTGAAAGCCCCAGTTGGTCAAGTTTTTCTAAAATATCCCGGGGAAAACGTTCCTCTTCGTCCAATTCGGCAGCAACAGGCGCAATTTCTTTTAAAGTGAAATCCGCGACCATTTTTCTGATGGCCTCTTGTTCCTCGTTAAGTCTGAAGTCCATGCTCACTACCCCCGTTCATCATACTTTCGACCCGACAAATTTTATAAATCTGTCTCTTAAATAATTTTAGCTTCACGAAGCTTTTCTAAATCATCCGGGCTCATTTTCAGGGCTTCGTGGTATATCTCCTCATTATGCTCCCCTAAACGAGGCGGAAAACTTAAATACCTGCCCTCTTCTTTCAGGAATGACGTCATATTGGGCGGTGGGGCCAGGGTCAGTTCAGTTTTACTCTTTTCATCCCGGCTGAAAAGAATATTATTTTGCACGATGGGTTCTTCGAGAACTTCGTCAATCGTATTGACCCGGGAAATTGCCACTTTTGCTTCCTGAAACATGCTGATCACTTCGTCGGTGGAAAAATTTGCGGTAACTTCGTTTATGGCCTGGTTGAGATTGTCGACATCAGCAATACGTCCGGCATTACGCTTATAATCTTCCCTGGCCAAATGGCTGAAAGCGGGTATAGCGGTTACCGATTCCCACTGCCGGTCGTTGCCTACGGCGACGTAAACATAACTGTCCCGGGTCCGGTAAACAGAAACCGGAGCGAAAAATTCGTGGGTATTGCCGCGGCGGGTAACCCGGTTACCGAAGCTTTTTGTCAGGCAGACGGGAACGGTAAGCCAGGATACAGTACTCTCAAACATGCACATGTCAATCCTGCTGCCCTCCCCTGTCAGCGCCCTATGTAAAAGGCCTTTCATAATCAGTCCGTAGGCGTGCTCACTCGTGCCCATATCGGGAAGAGGGATTCCTGTTACCACGGGGTTACCATCCTTTTCCCCGGTAAGATCCATCAGCCCGCCCCGGGCCTGTAAAATCGGATCATAAGCGGCTTCATTGGAATCGGGTCCAAAACCGGTAATACCCACCCAGATAAGGTCTTTTTTCGCAGCAGAGAGAACATTATAACCTATACCCAGCTTCTCGTAATTGCGCGGCAGCTGGTTGGTAATGAATATATCCACGTTCAGGCTGACAATCAGTTCTTTTAAAATTTCGCGCCCCTTTTCTTCGGCAAGGTTCAGGGTAATGGCCTTTTTCCCGGCATTAATGGCCAGGAAATAAGTGTACATGCCTTCCTCATTTAAACGATTCTCACCGACATAACGGTTTGGATCCGGCAT
>Ga0209498_1000670_pt1 | contig 21109 bp, 19 predicted proteins | sample WalLakDeSediment_FD_184131 | JGI IMG/M metagenome (GOLD analysis project Ga0209498, IMG submission 184131) | Lake sediment microbial communities from Walker lake, Nevada to study Microbial Dark Matter (Phase II) - Walker Lake 11/02/13 Deep... | ecosystem: Environmental > Aquatic > Freshwater >...
TATGCCACGCGTCCACTGTGGTCGGCGGTATCGCCGCCTTCGGACAGGGGGCGATGAGCAACTCCTATGCTGATTTCGAGAAGACTGAGCTTTTCTTGGTAATTGGCTCCAACCCCACCGAGTGTCACCCCATCATCGGCTCGATAATCAAGAGAAGGGTGAAGTTCGGCGGGGCCAAACTGATAGTGGCTGATCCTCGCTCCATCGAACTGGGCGAACATGCCAGCGTCAGACTTGCCCACAGGCCAGGCACAGACGTTGCCCTCATCAACGGCCTGATGCACGTGATTGTCAGAGACGGTCTCGAGGATATGGGCTTCATAGGCCAACGTACCGAGGGTTTCGAAGAACTGCGTCAGCTTCTGGAGGGCTATGATCTTAACACTGCGGAGGCTGTAACTGGGGTGCCGCGAGGGGATATTGAGGCAGCCGCCCGCCTCTTTGCTGAGGCCGGGAGTGCCTGTATTCTCTACGGCATGGGCATAACTCAGCACACCACCGGCACCGACAACGTCAAGAGCGTGGCAAATCTGCTGCTACTGACCGGCAACATAGGCAGGGTGGGCACCGGGTTCAGCCCCCTGCGGGGCCAGAACAATGTCCAGGGCGCCTGCGACATGGGAGCACTGCCCAATGTCTATCCCGGCTATCAAAGGGTCGATGATCCAGCTGTGAGGATCAAGTTTGAGAATGCATGGGGCTGCAAACTGAGCGACCGCGTTGGAGTGACGGTTACCGAGGTAGCAAACGGTGTACTCAGGGGAGACATCAGGGGGCTCTACGTGATGGGTGAGAACCCCATGTTAAGCGAGCCACATCTTGATCATGCCAGGCGGGCCATGGGGAAGCTTGAATTCCTGATAGTTCAGGACATATTCCTGTCTGAGACCGGCTGGATGGCTGATGTGGTATTCCCTGCCGCCTCCTTCGCTGAGAAGGACGGCAGCTTCACCAATACGGAGAGACGAGTTCAGAGGGTGCGGCAAGCAGTGCATCCGCCGGGAGAGGCCAGGCCTGACTGGCAGATCATCTGTGCCCTGTCGCGGAAGATGGGAGGCTCGCTGGACTATCTGGACGCTGCCCAGATCATGGAGGAGATCGCGTCGCTGGCTCCTATCTACGGCGGAGTTCGCCTCGAACGCCTCGGTCAGGAAGGCCTGCAATGGCCCTGTCCGGACATCATGCATCCTGGAACTCCGTTCCTGTATGGGGACGGCTTTGCCCGTGGCAGGGGGAAATTCCACGCGGTGAGCTATCTCCCGCCTGCGGAATCAGTGTCCGAGGGCTACCCTCTGGTCTTGACTACCGGACGCATACTGGAGCACTGGCACACCGGCACGATGAGTCGCAGGGCTAACGTGCTGAGTCAATTGCGTCCTGGGGGTGCAATGGAGATGCACCCGGGTGACGCTCTCAAGCTGGGGCTTGTTGAGGGTGATCAGATAGTTGTGTCCTCCAGAAGAGGCCGGGTTGAAACGCCGGTTCATATCACCGAGAAGTCGCCTCCCGGGGTTGTCTTCATGCCCTTTCACTGGCACGAAGCAGCGGCCAACATCCTTACCAATGACGCCCTTGATCCGCTGGCCAAGATCCCCGAGTTCAAAGTGTCTGCCGTAAATGCGGTGTTAGGAGTGCTCGACAGAGCTGCCAGGGATAATTCCTTCCTGGCGCGACTGGCTGAGAACCCTGCTGAGGCTCTCCGGGAATACGAGCTAACTGCAGAGGAGAAGGCCGCCATCATGGGTGGTGACATACGCAAGATAGAGTCATGGGTCGGCAAGCTGGATGAGCGGCTGAGGACCTGGCTGGTTCTGCGGTTGTCTCAGGAGAAGTGGTAGGCTTCGGCCGTGTCTGCCGGTGCCTCCCTTTGCTGATCAGGGGCGTGGGTGGAGGCCGGCTGTGCTGCAGATTCTGGGGATGAGTTCCTCTCGCTGGAGGGTCATGATGTGGACGCCGGCCACGCCTTCGATCTGCCGCAACTGATCTATCCTCTCCACCACGATCCGCATTCCCTCTTCCGCAGCCTCTTCCTTGTTGCGGGCGCGCTTGAGGCGTTCGATAACCGAGTCTGGGATGTCCACGTTGGCTACCTTCGTCTTCATGTACCTTGCCGCTGCCAGTGATGTTATGGGAGTGACGCCTGCGAGGATCTTTACGTCCTTGTGTAACCGCTGTTCGCGAACCAGTTGCATCCATCTGTGGAATCCTTCTATGTTGTAGACGGACTGGGTCTGCACAAAATCGGCCCCGGCCGTGACCTTAGCTTTAAGGCGATCTACCGCATATTCCAGCGGCTGGGCGAAGGGGTCGATGGCTGCTCCGATGAACATGCGGGGCTCTGCCCCCACGAGCAGTTCCCCGTTGTCGAACTTCTTATCATCTCTGAGCCCTCTGACCAGGCTGATTAGCTGGGTTGAGTCGAGGTCATAGACAGGCGCTGCCTGCGGATGGCTCCCAAAGGAGATGGGATCGCCTGATAGACAGAGTATATTGCTGATGCCGAAGCCGGCGACCGCCAGGATATCCATCTGAAGGGCAATGCGGTTTCGATCGCGGCAGGTCATATGGACTATGGGTTCGACTCCTTGTTGTCTGGCGACCAGGCAGCCCGCCCAGCTGGCCATGGCCACCACCGCTGCCTGTCCGTCGGGTATGTTGAACGCATCGGCGAAACCCTTGACGGTGTCGAGCCTCCCGCGGATCTCCGCTAGCGCAGTATTCTGCGGGGGGCTGACCTCGGCGGTAACGGCAAACTGACCCGCATCCAGTATTCTGGCGAGATTGCTGTCTGTCTTCATCTTTCAACTCCCGACCGATTTTGGGCAAAGTATGCCAGAACGTCGCCTCTGGGGCAACATGTCGTGGCCGACCTGCCTGGGCGTTTTTGCAATAACAGCCAAAAGCGCTTATAATTTGCGGCGGCCCATGAAAGCAGCAGTGCAGTCCAACTCAATCAAGGATACGCTACGATCTTCCGAGTTGTTCCACGACCTCAGCGATGACGATCTGGACAAACTGCTGCCCATCTGCGAGGAGCAGTTCTATGAGTCGGGGACTGTCATGTTCTGCGAAGGCGGACAGTGCAACTACGTCCAGACTCTCAAGTCTGGTAGGGTGGCGCTGGAGACGGATCTTGCTCTGAGCCGTAGCTCAGTTGAAAGAGCTACCATCGACGTGCTGTCGGAGGGCAGCAGCTTCTGCTGGTCGGCATTGATGGAGCCCCGAGTTCTTACTTCGTCGGGTCGGTGTCTAGAGCGCACCGAGCTCATCGCGCTGGATGGCGAGAAGCTCAAGGAGCTGCTTGAAGAAAACCCTTTGATGGGGTACAAGGTGGCCAACAATCTTGTGAAGGTGGTCGCCAGGAGGCAGCAGCACACCAAGCAGACGATGGAGCGCATCCTCTCGGTGATCTTTCATGACTTGAAAGCTCCCCTGGCAGCAGCGGAAAGCTACAATCGGCTCCTGCTGGACGGGTTTGTGGGAGAGTTGACCGAGGAGCAGAAGAACATAGTGCAGCGGAGCAGCAAGAGACTCTCTGACCTGCTTAATCTGATCAGCAACATGATCGACTTTTCGCGCGTCGACTTCGGGGGCTTCAAGACCGAAGAGGTCTGCCTGACCAAGATGATAGAGGACTGCCTAGAGACAATGCGTCCCCTGGCCGACAACAAGGGCCTGCAGTTGATCCTTGAGTCGTCTCAGGATCTTCCGATGATCCTCGGGAGCGCTGGCCGGCTAAAGCAGGTACTGACCAATCTGGTGAGCAATGCCATAAAGTTCACCCCCAGCGGCACTGTGATGGTCAGGACGAAAGAACGGAACGAGTATGTGCAGGTTGATGTGATTGACACGGGAATCGGAATACCTGTTGAAGACGTGCCCAGGATGTTTGATGGCTTCTACAAGGGACTGGACATAGAGAACAGGGGGGCGGGCCTTGGGCTTTCTATTTGCAAGCAGATAATTGAAGGGCATGGCGGGAGAATATGGGCGACAAGCCCCTGTCCTGATTCAGGCAAGGGGAGCCGCCTCACTTTCATTTTGCCCAAGGAGAGAGAAGCGGATCGGGCGAAGACGGATGGCGAAGATTCTAATAGTGGATGATGACCCCGATATGAGGCTGGCGATTGCCAGTGTGCTGAAATCTCGTCACTATGACGTGATAGAGGCGTGCGATGGATATGACGCGCTAAGGATGTTGAAGGAGCATCAGCCACAGCTCATGCTCCTTGATCTGTTGATGCCGGGGATGGACGGCTTTGCTGTGGTTAAGGAACTACGGGATAGCCAGAGCAACGAATACCCGGATGTTCCGATACTGATCATTAGCTCGATCAGGGAGGAAGCCAGTCACCGGCGCTATGAGCTGGAACTAGGCCATGACCTTAGTGTGGATGACTACATAGAGAAGCCAATCGAACCCTTCATTCTACTCGACCGTGTGGATAAGCTTCTCGCCAAAGGAGGATAAGGATGACTAAACAAACCAAGATACTGCTCATTGACGACGATCCCGATGTGCACACGGTGGTTAAGAAAATCCTCGAGCCTAAGTCCTATCATGTTGTCTCGGCTTATGACGGAACCGAAGGTTTGCGCAGCGTTGTGGAGGAGAGGCCTGATCTGATTATTCTGGACGTAGTTATGCCCGGAAAGCACGGATTCGAGGTTTGCAGGGAGCTCAAGACCGATGAGAAATACCACTTCTTCTCCGATATACCAGTGCTCATGCTGACAGTGTATCCCGAGGATAGAGATAAGATTCATCTTTCCATAAGAGAGGGAATGATGATGGAGGCAGAGGACTATCTTCAGAAGCCTGTCGACCCTGCCGAACTGCTGAGACGGGTAGAAGACCTGCTGAAGAAGTAACGCGCAACGCAGTACCAACACCGGTAGTACTACAGAAGTGAAATCCGCGAGTAGAGATGTTCTGGTTATCGGGTCAGGCATATCGGGCATTTCTTCAGCGCTAGAGTTGGCCAAAGCCGGCATCACAGTACACCTGGTGGAGAAGGAGGTGGCGGTGGGTGGACACAGTGCCTCCTTTTGCTGTAAAGCCACGGATGTCTGCGTCAGGTGTTCTGCCTGCGTAGTCCCCGAAAAGATCAGGGAGGCAGTTCTCCATCCTGAGATCAGGCTACATACCAGCTCGACTGTCAGGAAGCTTGCTGGCAAGGGTGGCGACTTTCGAGTTGAGATTGTTCATCAGCCCGGCCCTGTCGACCCGGAGAAATGCATAGCCTGCGGGCTCTGCACCGAGGTCTGCCCGGTTGATCCTAAGGCTATCCATGCGCCTCCGGTGGAGGCAACTCCGTTTACCTATGTTCTGGATCAAGGCCTATGTCTGCGCTTTAAGGGAGAGAAGTGTGTTCTCTGTCGGGAAAGCTGCCCCACCACGGCGGTTGAGTTCGAGAGGAAGGCGAAGGCGGTGGAGTTGAGTGTGGGGGCGATCATCGTAGCCACGGGTTTCGATGTTGTTGATGCCAGGGAGAGAGGCTCGCTGGGCTATGGCAGGTATCCCAACGTTATGACGGGGTTGGACCTGGAACGGCTCTTTGCTAGAGAGGGACGCCTCATCCTTCCCTGCAACGGCCAGCCTCCGCGCAGCGTTGCCTTCATTCAGTGCGTTGGCTCAAGGGACCGACGTCACGGGTATTGCTCACATGTGTGCTGCAAGTATGCCATGAAGTTCGGAGGACTTCTCAAGTATCAGAACCCCGATACGCAGGTAACCATCTTCTACATCGACCTGCAGACCGCCGGCAAGGGCTTTGCCAGGTTCTATGAGGAATACAAAGATAGCATACGATTTGTCCGCGGGGTTCCGGTGGAGATCTCAGAGGCTGCATCTGGCGAGCTTGAGGTGAAGTTCGAGGATATCTCCCTGACAAGGGTCTCTCGCGACAGATTTGATCTGGTCGTCCTTTCGGTGGGGATTGCGCCTCGCAAGGATGCCTGGGATCTGGCCAAAGTGCTGGGCATCAACATGGCCGATGACGGATTCTTTGCTGCGGCAGAGTCTAACGGCTCCAATGAAGCCAGCGTTAAGGGCATATTCCTGGCCGGAACATGCCAGGGACCCAGAGACATACCTGATGCCGTGGATCACGGTATGGCGGCTGCCTCCGAAGTGCTCCAGCTGCTGGACAGGGTTGGGGCCCGTCCGGCCGGTAGTTGGGGTTATTAGCTTATGGAAGTCAGAGCAGGCGTTTTCCTCTGCAACTGCGGCGGAGCTCTGAAGAACATCGATTTTGACGCTGTCGCATCGGAGATGGCTGGAATTCCTGGCGTAGCCTCGGTGCACGTGAGCTCCGACCTCTGCCTGGCTCCAGCGAGGGACAGGATGATCTCCTGCATCAGGGAGGAGAACCTGAACAGGGTGGTGGTTGCCGCCTGTTCTCCGGAGCTAACTGAGTATCCTTTGCGGCGAACGGTGCAAAGTGCTGGGCTGAATGGTCATATGCTCTCCATGGCCAACATAAGGGAGCAGTGCTCGTGGGCGCATGAAGGGGATGTAACAGGAAAAGCTGTTGAGCTCGTCAAGATGGCGATAAGCCGCGCAAGGCTGCTCCAACCTGTGGAAGAAGTAGAGGTAGGGGTGGAGAGGAGTGTTCTGGTAGTAGGTGGTGGGTTCGCGGCAGTCAACGTGGGGTTGCTCCTTGCTGCGGCCGGTCTGCGTATCACTCTGGTGGAGAGCACAGGCACTTCAGGCAGTGACGGCCAGGAGCTCGGGAGTATCCACGGCTTCGATATAGGTTCGCTGGTTACTGCAGCGGAGCGAGACCAGAACATAGAGGTTCTTACCTCGGCGCGCGTGGTGACAGTGGAGGGGGCAATAGGGGATTTCACGGTGACGATATCCAGAGAAGGAAAGAATATGGCCCGTAAGTACGGTGCGATAGTGCTCGCTACGGGGTCCAGGATCGAGCTCGCTCTGGCCACGGATTCGGATTCCAGCGCTGAGTACCAGGGCATTGGGGGCACGAATGTCGTGTCTCAAGACCAACTCGTTGAGAGGCTGAGTCGCCCGGCTTCGGGAGTGAAGCCGGCGACGTTGGCCTTCATGGTTGATTTTGCCGATGAGAGCACCCGCTTTTCCACACTGGCTACGCTTGGCAATGCTTTGGCAGTCAGGAAGGTGTGGGACAGCGAGGTCTATGTCTTCTGCAGAGATGTGAAAGTGGATAGTCAGGGTGCAGAGAGACTCTATCGCGAGGCCAGGGACCGCGGCGTGGTGTTCGTGAAATGCCCCGCCGCCCCCCGTATCACGAGCGACAATGGGCGTGTAATGGTCGAGGCCAAAGATGTGCTTCTGGGTGAGGACATAACTGTGGCCTGTGACCTTCTTGTAGCGGAGGCGGTTCTCTACCCCGATCCAGCAACGGCGGCGTTGGGTTCGGTGCTGGGTGTTCGTCTGGATGAGAAAGGCTTCTACCAGGAGAACAACGTGCACCTCTATCCCGTTGCTTCTGAGAGAAAGGGCGTGTTCTTCGTCGGTACTTGTCGAGGACAATCTGACGTGGGTAGAGTGATGAACGATATCTCCAGTGTTGTGATCAACATCAAGGATCTCCTGTCCTCGGGTAAGATCATGGTGGAGAGCGAGCGAGTCAAGGTGGATTCTGAGAAGTGTGTGGCGTGTCTTACCTGTATTCGTGTCTGTCCTCATGCCGCTATCGAGTTGAGAGGCACGGAGGGTGGTAAGGAGAAGGCCGTTGTTTCTGATCTGGGCTGTCATGCCTGCGGCATTTGCGTAGCGATATGTCCGGCCAAGGCAATAGAGTTTCAGGACTACAGGGATGATCAGATTCTTGCACAGATAGAGGCTGTAGGGTGAGCATGAAGGGGACCATTGTAGCTTTCTGCTGTCAACATTCTGGCTATCCCGCCGCGGATTTGGCAGGGAAACTGGGACTTGGCTCTCCAGAGGCTTTGCGTATAATCCGTGTTCCCTGTGCTGGGCGGGTGGATGTGATCCATATGCTGAGGGCATTTGAGAAGGGCGCGTCGGCTGTGGCCGTGCTGGGATGCGAAGAGGGAGCTTGCCATCATATCACCGGGAACACAAGAGCAAAGGAGAGGGTGGAGCAGTGCTCGATGCTTCTAAAGGAGATCGGCATTGACGGGAGACGTGTCGTGATGTTCCGTCTGAGCCCCAACGCGCCACGCAAGTTCGTGGATGTGACTAACGAGATAGAAATGGCAGCAGAGAGCCAAGGGAGGCAAGATGATAATCGCTGAAAGGAAACCGATTGCTGAGATCACGCGGGCGTTGGCCCCGTACAAGAACGTACTTGTGGCGGGGTGCGGCACGTGCGTTGCGGTTTGTTGGGCTGGTGGAGAGAAGGAGGTGGGCGTGCTTGCTTCACAACTGAGATTGGCGCGAGGTGCAGAGGGTAGCCAGATCTCAATCATGGAGACTACGGTGGAGCGGCAATGTGAAAAGGAGATGGTGACGGATCTCAAGGACAGGATGGCCGAGGTTGATGCGGTTCTTTCGCTGGCCTGTGGAGCGGGTGTGCAGACCATGGCTGAGATCTTTGATGATAAGCCTGTGTTCCCGGCGGTCAATACCACCTTCATTGGCAGGCCGGAGAGGGAGGGTATGTGGGTGGAAATGTGTGGCGCATGTGGGGACTGCTATCTGGATCGAACCGGTGGCGTCTGTCCAGTGGTTCGTTGCGCCAAGGGTCTTATGAACGGCCCCTGCGGCGGAACGAGAAAGGGAGGGAAGTGTGAGATAGATCCAGACAAGGATTGCGCCTGGGTTCTGATCTATCGCAGATTGGAAAAGCAAAACAGGCTTGACCTGATGCGCGAGTATTGCGCGCCCAAGAACTTTCGCGCGGTTAAGAGGCCGGGCAGAGTGCAGGCGGGAAAAGCTTAAGGGGGTCAAGGATGGCAATACCTTTTAGGGAAACTCTCAAGACAAAGGATTTCGTCGTAACGGCTGAGGCGGCGCCGGGAAAGGGCTCCAATGTAGCTAAGACATTGGAGCATATTGAGCTGCTTAAGGATAAGGTCGACGCTTTGAATGTGACCGATAATCAGAGCTCGGTGATGCGTTATCCATCCGTGGGGGTATGTCTGCTGATCAAGGAGCAGGGGGGCGAGCCGGTGCTCCAGATTACCTGCCGCGACAGGAACCGCCTGGCCATTCAGGCGGATCTCCTGTTTGCCTACTCCCGGGGCATCAGTAACGTGCTGTGTCTCACGGGCGACTCCGTTGACGTCGGTGACCACAAAGAGGCCAAGCAGGTGTTCGACCTGGACTCGGTGCAGCTGATCCATCTGGTACATACTCTGAACTCCGGGAAGGACATGGCAGGCAATGAACTGGACGGCGCGATTGACTTCTGCATCGGCACGTCTGCTTCGCCCTCTTCAGATCCGCTGGAACCCCAGCTCATTAAGGTTGAGAAGAAGCTCAGAGCTGGAGTCAGTTTCATTCAGACTCAAGCTGTCTATGATCTTGATGAACTGAAGAGGTTCACGGAGTTTGTGCGTAAGATGGATGAGAACGTAAAAATACTGGGGGGCATAGTACCGGTCATCGGTGTGAAGATGGCCTCATACATGAACGAGAACGTTCCCGGGATCTTTATCCCCCAGAACCTGATTGATGAACTAGCGGAGGCACCCAAAGGGACAGGGGTTTCCAAGGGAATAGAGATAGCTGCCCGCATGATCAGACAGATCAGGGATGAGAAGGTCTGTGATGGGGTGCACGTCATGTTTATCGGACGGGAGGACAGGGTCCCGGACATACTGGAGGCTGCCGGACTGCTGTAGTGGTTTTGGTGCGAAAGAAGGCAAGGAGGCAAGAATGACTGTAGCTTTGAACGAACTGGATACCAGATTCAAGTACGATGTTGCCAATGAGCCGGGGGGTGACAATATCAGGCTCTGCTTTGCCTGCGGTCTCTGCACGGCCAGCTGTCCCGTATCTGACATAGATCAGAAGTTCAACCCGCGTCGCATTATCCGCATGGTGCTGCTGGGGCTGAGAAAGGAGGTTCTGTCCTCCGACGTGATCTGGTTCTGTATCCAATGTTATAGCTGCCAGGCTCACTGCCCACAGAACGTTGATTTTGCCGATATCATGAAGGCTTTGCGAAGCTTGGCCGTTCGCGAAGGCTATGTTGCGGCGTCGTTTCTTGGCAGTGTCAGGGAGATCGACGTTTTTTGCCAGAAGCTACGCCACGAGATGGTGAACGCAGTTGTTGATTTGCGTTCTCAGGGAGGTGATGTAGAACCCTCCGAACTTGCTAAGAGAGCACTTCAGAAGTCCTGATTTGAAGGTGTTACTATGGAGAAACGAGAAGAAAACGGCATGGTAGGTGCGGTTCTGGTTGTAGGTGGCGGGATAGGTGGTATTCAGACGGCCCTGGACCTTGCCGAGTCCGGATTCTATGTATACCTTGTGGAGAGGACCCCGGCCATCGGCGGAGTCATGGCTCAACTGGACAAGACATTTCCCACCAACGATTGCTCTATGTGTATTCTGTCACCCAAGCTGGTGGAATGCGGCAGGCACCTCAATATCGAGCTTCTGACCTATTCAGAAGTTCTGGATATCAAGGGCAAACCCGGGAACTTCAGGGTCGCCGTGAAGAAGAAGGCGAAGTTCGTGGACGGAACGAAATGCACAGCCTGCGGCCTGTGTGCGCAGGGCTGTCCGGTTACCCTGAAGAACGAGTATGACCAGGGTTTGGTTGCGAGAAAAGCGGTCTACACACCGTTTCTGCAGGCGGTACCCAGTACCTATGTCATCGACAGAAGAGAGGATAGACCGTGTAAGGCAGCCTGCACGGACGCCTGTCCCATACACATGAATATTCAGGGCTATGCCAGGTTGATCGCGGATGGGAAGACCAAGGAGGCGTATGACCTTATAAGAAGGACGAACCCACTTCCCATTGTGTGCGGTCGTGTATGCTATGCCCCCTGTGAGAAGGCGTGCAATAGGGGACAGATGGACGAACCTGTTGCCATCAGGGAACTAAAGAGGTTTGTCACCGATCAGGTTGATATCGATACGATTGAGGTCCCCGAGATCACCAGGAACGGTAAGAAGGTCGCGATCATCGGCAGCGGCCCTGCCGGACTGGCTGCGGCCCACGATCTTGCCCTGGCGGGATACGATGTGGCCATTTTCGAGGCCCTGCCGGAGCCGGGAGGGATGCTGCGAGTCGGAATTCCGGAGTATCGACTGCCCAAGGAGGTCCTGAAGAAGGAGATAGATTACATACTGAGATTGGGAGTCGAGCTAAGAACCAATACCAGAATAGGGGAAGAGATCCAACTGGACTCGCTCAGAAAGTCGCACGAGGCGGTCTTCATCGCCATCGGTGCCCATGCAGGGACTAGGCTTGATATCCCCGGAGGCGACTCAGCCGAGGTCCTGAATGCTGTTGAATTCCTTTGGGCGGCGAATATGGGCGAGCCGGTCAGGCTGGGCAAGAAGGTTGCGGTCATAGGGGGAGGCAATACCGCCGTCGACGCTGCCAGAGTGGCAAGGCGCCTGGGATCTGAGGTCACGCTGGTATACCGACGCTCGCGGGATGAGATGCCGGCCACGCCTTCCGAGGTCAGGGGTGCAGAGGAAGAACATGTGGAGATAGCGTTTCTCAGCAATCCTACAGCGATCGTCGGGTCGAACGGGAAGGTCTCCCGTATGGAGTGCGTCAGGATGGAACTCGGGGATCCCGATGCCGGTGGGCGTCGCCGTCCAGTGCCTGTTGCTGGTTCTGAGTTTGTGATCGATGTCGACACCGTGATTACTGCCCTGGGGCAGGTTTCGATGCTCGATTTCGTCCGCGATGCCGGAGTGGAGATCTCCCGCGGCGGGACGATTGTGACGGACGAAACCTTGGCCAGCAGCGTGGAGGGGGTTTTCGCCGGCGGAGACGTTGTTACCGGGCCCTCCATTGTGATTGAGGCCATCGCTGCAGGCAAGAAGGCGGCCCGCTCAATTGACGAGTATCTCGGTGGCGAGCCTATAGCTGTGAAGGAAGACAAGAGGCAACTGGATACGCTGAGCGAGGCCGAGCTTGAGGCACTGAGGCATCGTGTGCCCCTGCAGAGCAGGGTTCACATGAGAGAGTTGGATCCAGAGAAGCGAGTCAGGGACTTTTCGGAGGTTGAACTGGGTTATTCCGAGTCTGAGGCCAGAGTAGAGGCCAGGCGATGCCTGGCTTCACAGATAGAAGGTTGTTTTCAGTGCCATGAGTGTGCGGAGCGCTGCACCGCCAAGGCCATCGATTATGAGATGCAGGATGAATACCTGGATCTGAACGTCGGCGCTGTCGTATTCGCTCCGGGCTATGACCTCTTCGATCCTTCGGTTCAGTACGAACTGGGCTATAGGAAGTATCCCAATGTCGTCAACAGCATCGAGTTTGAGCGCATCCTGGGCGCTACTGGTCCTTACCAGGGGACCTTGCTCAGGCCATCGGATTTGACGCCACCGCAGAGAATAGCATTCATACAGTGCGTTGGGTCCAGGGACCCCAGTCACGACCGACCCTACTGCTCGTCGGTATGTTGCACCTATGCCATCAAGGAGGCTGTGATCGCTAAGGAACACAGCACGGTACCTCTGGATATCACTATCTTCTTCATGGATATCAGGACTCACGGCAAGGACTTCGACAAGTACTATGAGCGTGCCAAGAAGGAGAGCAGGATCAACTTTGTCAGGTCGAAGGTCTACAGCATTGAGTCGGCGGATGACACGGGTGATCTGCTGGTCAAGTTTGCCACCGAGGATGGTACGGTCACGACGGAGCGGTTCAGCATGGTGGTTCTTTCGGTGGGCTTTCAGTCTTCGCCCGAACTGGTGGATCTAGCCAGAAAGGGCGGCATTCAGATCAACCCCTACGGCTTCTGCCAGACGCAGCCTTTCTTGCCCATGACGACATCGCAGCCCGGCATATTTGTGTGCGGAGCTTTCTCGGGCCCCAAGGACATTCCGGAGACAGTAGTGCAGGCAAGCGCCGCTGCCGGGGAGGTCTCTGCCCTGCTGGCCCCTGCCAGGGGAACTTTGACCAGGACTAAGGAGTATCCACCCGAGAGAGATGTGAGCGGGGAGGAGCCCAGGATCGGTGTCTTCGTCTGTCACTGCGGAGTCAACATCGGTGGATATTTGGATGTGCCCGAGGTCGCCAACTATGCCAGGACCCTGCCCAATGTGGCCTATGCCGACAGAAACCTGTTCACGTGCTCTCAGGACACCCAGGAGAAGATCAAGAAGGCCATTCAGGAGTATAGGCTGAACAGGATTGTGGTGGCCTCATGTACTCCCAGAACGCATGAACCCATGTTCCGGGAGACAATCAGGCAGGCCGGGCTCAACCCGTATCTCTTTGAGATGGCAAACATCCGCGACCAGTGCTCCTGGGTGCACATGCATGAGCAGGATAAGGCGACGGTGAAGGCAGAGGATCTGGTGAGGATGGCGGTAGCCAAGGCCGCATTGATAGAGCCGCTCACGCCGGTGACCCTGCCGGTTAACCACCGGGCGTTGGTCATCGGTGCGGGTGTGGCGGGGATGACGAGCGCCTTGACATTGGCCGAGCAGGGACTCGAGGTTGACCTCATCGAGAGGAGCAGCGTGCTCGGTGGCATCACCAGAAGGATACATCTCGGTCTTGATGGGGAGGACATTCAGGAGTTTGTCAATCAGCTTATCAGCAAGGTCCAGGAGCATCCTAAGATCAGGGTATACACGGACACCTGGATTGTGGATGTACACGGGTATGTGGGCAACTTCACCACTGAGGTTATGAGGTACCGCGGCAGGGTCGTGGAAAAGCTGGAACACGGGGCTACAATCATCGCCATTGGAGCAGAGGAATACAAGCCCGAGGAGTATCTCTACGGCAAAGACCCAAGGGTGCTTACTCAGCTTGAGCTTGAGGAAGAATTGCTGAGGAAGGCTCCCGATATTGTGAACTGCGACAACCTGGTGATGATCCAGTGCGTTGGTTGCAGGGACGAGAACCGACCTTACTGCTCCAGGGTCTGCTGTAACAGGGCGATCGCCAACGCTCTGAGGCTCAAGGAATTGAAGCCCGACATGAACATATACATCCTCTACCGTGATGTAAGGACATACGGATTCAGCGAGCAGTACTATGAGGAGGCTAGACAGAAGGGAGTCATCTTCCTGCGTTATGATCTAGAGAACAAGCCCCGGGTCAGTCAGAGGAGAAAGGACAGCCGATTTCTGCTTAGCATTGAGACGTATGACCCTGTGCTGGGGCAGAAGGTGGTAATCGATGCCGATATTCTGGCTTTGAGCGCAGCCATGGTTCCGTCACCGGAGGCGAACGAACTGGCCATGCTCTACAAGGTGCCTCTGAACCAGGACGGGTTCTTCCTGGAGGCGCATGTGAAGCTGCGCCCGGTTGACTTCGCCACGGACGGAGTCTTTGTGTGCGGACTAGCCCACGCGCCGAAGTCCATTGAAGAGAGCATTGCCCAGGCTAAGGCAGCTGCGGCGCGCGCCTCCATAGTGCTGGTCAAGGAGGCCGTGACAGGAGAAGGGATCGTTGCCTCCGTGAACGAGAAGATATGCACCGGTTGTGGGATCTGTGAGGCCATGTGTCCCTATACAGCTATAGCTGTCGATCGGGAGAAGGGAGTCTCTGTGGTCAATGCAGCACTGTGTAAGGGCTGCGGCACCTGCTGCGCAGCCTGTCCCTCGGGAGCTGCTCAACAGAGGGGATTTACGAGAGAGGAGATCTCGGCGGCGGTTAGCGCGGCTCTGGCAGGAGTATGAACATGGATAGCTTTGAGCCCAAAATCATCGGCTTCTGCTGCAATTGGTGCGCCTATGCAGGAGCCGATCTAGCCGGGATAAGCCGGCTTCAGTATCCACCCAACCTGAGGATGATCAGGCTGATGTGTTCTGGAGCTGTCGACCCGCTGTACATTCTGCAGGCCTTTCGCCTGGGAGCTGATGGCGTGTTTATAGGGGGTTGCCACCCTCGGGATTGTCACTATCTGGAGGGAAACTACAAGACCAGGCGCAGGGTGCTGTTGCTGAAGAAGCTGCTTGCGCAATTGGGGCTTGAGTCTGAACGGCTCAGGCTGGACTGGGTATCCGCTGCCGAGGGGCAGCGCTTTGCCCAGGTGGTGACGGATTTCGTGTCTGAGATCAAGAGCCTGGGCCCCAGTCCTCTGAGGGAGACTACCGGCGGCTAGCGCCGCCCGGCAGCGTCGCCGTACCACCGGGGAGGGCCGTAAATAGGTGGTGCACATCTTCTGCAGACCGCGACCCCTGGTACGGTAGCTGTAAGTAACCCACCCCGGTAGACTGCGCTATGTCTGTGTTGCCCCGAGCCACTCTTCGACGGCGAGCCTTCTGGCAGTATCCAGATCGGATTGGCTGTTGGTGTTGAAGAAGCTCAAATGGCGGGGATCGAAAACGTCTATCTCGTGCTCTTCGATGTATCTTGTCCTGATGATATCGAAGAGCCTGGTGATCTTCAGTTCGTGCTGGTTCAGGAGGGCCTCGATGGCCGGCAGGCAACTCCTGGAATATACTGCGCATAGTGGCTCTACCTTGTCTGCGACTCTGGGCACAACGGCATCGCATGCTGAGGAGATCTGAGTCATATACTTGAGAAGCTCGACGTTCAGAAACGGCGTGTCACAGCCGACAACGATAGCCCGCGATGTGGATGAGGCTGTCAACCCGGAGTGGATGCCTGCCAGGGGCCCCTTGCGATGATAGATGTCAGCTATAGTTCTCATTCTCACGGGAGAGGAACAGGGAATCTCCTCTCCGTGGGCAGTGACGATGATGATCTCGGTGCTGAGGATGGCCAGGCGATCAACGACCCACTGGATCAGGCTCTTACCCAGAATGGACTGCATAGCCTTACTCTGGCCAAGCCTGGAACTCTTGCCGCCCGCGAGGATGATGGAGGTCATGCTTTAGTGTTCGGAGTGCGAGACTACCCTAACACACTGGTGGTTCTCAGGCAAGCCATCGCCGCTTGCCTGTACGTGTCGTGTCAATTAGAATAGCGTTAGAATGGTGTGGGCAGTCCCGGCTGTCGGTGTCCGGTATTCTGTGAGCTTGGTTGTACAGGTGTCATCGTCAAGGGACTGGAATCGCCATAGGTTTGGCCAGCCATGAAAGTACTGGGTATAGAGACCTCGTGCGATGAGACTGCTGCCGCCGTAGTGGAGGACGGTGACAGGATCATCTCAAATGTTGTAGCCTCGCAAATCGAGATCCATGCTCGCTACGGCGGCGTAGTGCCTGAGGTTGCCTCAAGGCAACATTTGCTCGCGATTATACCGGTCATCGATCAGGCGGTGGCGGGGGTTGGCTGGCGGGAGATCGATGGTATCGCCGTGACATACGGGCCAGGGTTGGCCGGGTCTTTGCTGGTGGGAGTCAACGCGGCCAAGTCAATTGCCCTGGCCAGGGGCATACCTGTGATCGGGGTTAACCACCTTGAGTCGCATATATATGCCAACTGGCTGGAGTCCTCTCTTGCCGGTAACTCGGCTGCGGTTGGTTTCCCCTGCCTCTGCTTGGTGGTCTCGGGTGGACATAGTGATCTGGTTGTGATGAGTGGGCATGGCCTATATGAGAAACTGGGACGGACGCGTGATGATGCCGCCGGGGAAGCCTTTGATAAAGCAGCAAGGATTCTGGGCCTGGGGTATCCTGGCGGCCCGGTCATTGAAAGAACGGCCAGGTCAGGGGTCCCGTCGGTAACTCTGCCCCGGGCCTGGCTCAGGGAGAGCCATGACTTCAGCTTTAGCGGGCTGAAGACTGCCCTGTGGCATCTGGTTCAGAAAGGAGGGTTTTCAGTGCCGGATGTGGCAGCAAGCTTTCAGCTGGCAGTGGCCGATGTTCTGGTCGCCAAGACGATTGAAGCGGCCAGGCAGTTGAAAGTGAGAGAGATTCTGCTCAGCGGTGGGGTAGCTGCGAACAGGGCATTGACGGCGCGCTTCCTGGCCGAGTCTCCGGTGCCGGTCCGCGTTCCCCCTCCCCAGCTGTGCACTGACAATGCAGCTATGGTAGCTGCCTGCGGTTACTATCATCTGCGCGCCGGTGAAGTCAGCGGGTATGACCTGGATGTGGTACCCGGCCTGGGCATTGGTTGACACGGGAGCCTTGTCTGTCACGCTCGGTCTATGGTGCTGATAAGGTGTGACGAGTTGGCGAGCTTACGTGAGAGGTCACGCGCTTGGGGGGTCTTATGGAGCCAAGAATCCGTGGGTGTCGGCGGGACCGTGGTGTGTCAATGAACTCGATTCTGAACAGCCTTGAAGCCTGCCTCCAGTGACCGCTTGTTCACTTCGATGAGTTCGCTGCTGGCCTTGTGGCCCAGCATAGTGGTCAGCGCCCCCTGCACTGCATCCAGCGGCACTGCAGAGGTGGCGCCAACCAGGGCACCCAGGGCCACCATGTTGGCAGCCCGCGGGTTGCCCAGCGAGGCGGCCATGTCGTTCAGCGGTAGTGCTATCTCCTGGACATCGTCACGCGCTACACGGCGGGTCACAAGCGAGGAGTTGACCACTATGGTTCCTGCTGCGCTTACTGCCTTCTCGAACCTGTCAAGAGAGGGCAGGTTCATAGCTATCAGGCCTGTAGGGGTATCCACGACCGGAGAGCCTATGGCTTCGTCAGAGAGAACTATGGTGCAGTTCGCCGTCCCGCCCCTCATCTCAGGGCCATAGGAGGGAAGCCAGGTCACATTCAGTCCGTAGTCGGTTCCGGCCTGGGCCAGCAGCTTTCCTGCCAGGATCACTCCCTGTCCGCCAAAGCCAGCGAATATGAATGTATTCTCCATTCTACCCCCTGTCCACGAGGTCGCCCAGCGGGAAAGTCTCGATTACTACCTCGGCCAGCCGTCGGTTGGCCTCTACGGGACTCATCTTCCAGTTGGTCGGGCAGTTGGTGAGAACCTCCACCAGCGAGTATCCCTTGCCCTCGATCTGGTATCGGAACGCCTTCATGACGGCCCGGCTGGTTGCCATTATTCTCTTCTGGTCGTAGAGAGATTGACGTGTGACGTAAACGGGAGCATCGAGTTGAGCGACCATCTCGGCAAAGCGGAGCGGGTAACCCGTAAGGCCGCTGTCTCTGCCCGCCGGACAACTGGTGGCCCACTGCCCGAGCAGGGTAGTGGGTGCCATCTGGCCTCCCGTCATGCCGTAGATCTGGTTGTTGATGAATATGACCGTTATGTTCTCGCCCCGATTGGCGGCGTGGATGGACTCGGCGGTACCGATTGCGGCCAGGTCGCCGTCACCCTGATAGGTGAAGACGATCAGATTCGGGTTGACTCGCTTGATACCGGTTGCCACGGCGCAGGCACGTCCATGGGCAGCCTGTGTTCCGTCGCAACGAAACCACTGGTACATGCTTACGGAACAGCCCACCGGCGCTATTAGTACAGTGCGGTCTCGAATGCCCAGGTCATCGATGGTCTGGGCTATGATCCGGGTGATCACCCCGTGATGGCAACCGGGACAATAGCTGAACTGCACTTCATTGAGGCTTTCCGGTCGCCCGAATACCTTGACCATGTTTTCCGTACTAGCGGGCATAGCGTTTCACCTCTCTCAGGATATCCCTCGGGCTGGGTACCAGCCCTCCGAGTTCACCGTAGAATGGAGTTTCGGTTCTCTCTGCAACCGCAAGGCGAACATCCTCCAGCATCTGGCCGGCGTTCATCTCCACGGTGAGAATAGCGTCGACGCGGTCGGCGAGGGCACGCAGCGGTGCATAAGGGAAGGGCCATAGGGTAATGGGGCGCAGCAGCCCCAGCTTGATCCCATCGCTCCTGGCCATCTTGATCACGGTCCTGGCGATCCGGGCCACCGAGCCGTAGGCGGCTATGATGACGGTGGCATCAGCGGTCTGGTACTCCTCATAGCGCACCTCCCGCTCCTCAATCTGCCTATACCGTCCCTGGCGCTTGACGTCCACTGCGCTGAGCTCGCCCGGATCCAGGTAGAAACTCGTGACGATATTGGGTTCTCGTCCCCTGGCTCCTGTTAGTGCCCACGTCTTGGCCGGCAACGTAGCCGGGTCGACGGGGTCAGGTAGGACAACCGGCTCCATCATCTGTCCCAGCATGCCATCGGCCAGCACCATCACCGGACCACGGTATTTGTCCGCCAGTTCAAAGGCCAGCATTACCAGCTCAACCGACTCCGGTATGGTAGCCGGGCCGAGGACTATCATGCGATAGTCGCCGTGTCCCCCGCCCTTGGTGGCCTGGAAGTAGTCTCCCTGAGCCGGTGCGATGTTGCCAAGGCCAGGGCCGCCACGAACCACATTGACGACCACACAGGGCAGGTCTGCCCCAGCCAGATAGGATATTCCCTCCAGCTTAAGACTGATCCCGGGACTGGAGGAAGAGGTCATTGTGCGTACGCCTGCTGCTGCGGCTCCATAGCACATGTTGATCGCCGCAACCTCGCTCTCTGCCTGGATAAAGACCCCGCCTGCCTTGGACATGTGAGCCGACATGTATTCGAGCAGTTCGTTTTGCGGCGTGATGGGATAGCCGAAGTAGGCGCGGCAGCCGCCACGGATTGCCGCCTCGGCCATAGCCTCATTACCCGTCATCAGGACTTTATGTATGGTCTCAATCTCCTTCCTGCGTCTTCTTCTGGCGGTAGACCTCGATTGCTATGTCGGGGCAGGTCTGAGCGCAAAGGGCACACCCCGTGCAGCGCTCAGGTGCCTTCATGCACACGAAGTTGTAGCTGCTGAGGTTATGCTCCGTTGAATAGCCGAGCACGTCCTGGGGGCAGAAAAGCAGGCATAATCCGCAACCCTTGCACCGCTCTTTGTCGATTATTACTGTCCCTTTAGGCATGCCATGAGTCCTGCTCTGCAGTATTCTAGTCGTCGGACGCCTTACAGTTGAAGCAATCCAGGCATTCGCCGGCGAGCCCGGTTGTCTTCCGGTTAGCTGGCTTTCCTGCCCATCTTGGCTTTGCGGACCCTTTCCTCTGCCAGCCTCATCGCCGCCATGTACAGGGAAATCTTCTCTCTTCGCGAAGTCTCAATCATCTCCCTGCCCCGGTCGTAGATCCTCTTTATGTCAGAGAACGCTCGGTCCTGAGAATACCCCTCCGGGTGGAACTCGTGGGCAACGTTGATCACCCCGCCGCCGTTTATCCAGAATTCGGGCGCATGCAGGATGCCCCTATCCTGCAGCATGGCAGCGTGTTTCCGGGGCTCCCATAACTGGTTGTTGGCGGCACCAGCGACAATACGGCATCTCAGTTGGGGAATGGTATCGTCATTGAGTACTCCGCCGTACGCATTGGCCGAGAACACGTCGCATTGCTGCGTGTGTATTTCGTCCGGGGGAACCAACTTGGCGTCGACCTCTCTGGCTACCTGCTGTGCCACCTCCTGGTTGATGTCCGCGCCGATCAGCGTCGCTCCCTCAGAGGCCAGCATTCTGGCCAGATGTGCGCCCACCTTGCCGGCGATGCCCTGAACCGCGATGGTCTTACCCTTGAAGGATTGTGTCTCATACACTGCTTCCAGGCAGGCCTTTAACCCCCAGACGACTCCCATGGCTGTTGCTGGCGAAGGGTCGCCGCTTCCACCCATCTCGTGAGGCAATCCTGCCACGCACTTGGTCACTTCTCTCATGACGATCATATCCTCAACAGCGGTTCCCACATCTACTGAGGTGATGTATTTGCCTCCCAGGCTGTTGATCAACTGTGCATAGGCCCTCAGTTGATCCTGTCTCTTGGCCTTGTCCTTGGTCGATTCTCCTCTGATCACCGCCTTGCCGCCGCCGAAACCCACGCCGGCCTTGGCTGCCTCTGTGTCTTCCCCCAGAGCCAGGGCCAGCTTATGTGTCATGTCTCTGGCCAGTCGACTATTATCAACCAGGGCTTCCGTCTTTGTGGGGAAAGGACGCCACCTTGTACCACCCAGACCCGGGCCGAGAGTGGTATCGTCTACTATGATGCTGATCTCAAGGCCCAGTTTTTCGTCGTTCAACAGCACCATCTGCGCGAACTTGTGCTCTGATTCCAGGTACTCTATCAGTTTCCTCTCGACATCGTTGTTCAAGTCTTACCTCCTGGTGCTTAA
>Ga0209498_1000672_pt1 | contig 21093 bp, 18 predicted proteins | sample WalLakDeSediment_FD_184131 | JGI IMG/M metagenome (GOLD analysis project Ga0209498, IMG submission 184131) | Lake sediment microbial communities from Walker lake, Nevada to study Microbial Dark Matter (Phase II) - Walker Lake 11/02/13 Deep... | ecosystem: Environmental > Aquatic > Freshwater >...
GGCGGGGCTAAAGCCCCGGTTGCGGAGCCATGTGGAAATCCACAGGCACCACTACCGGGGAGAACTGTGGTACGTGCTCCAGGACCACTCCTCGGGCCGGTTCCAGCGATTCACGCCTGCGGCGAACCTCCTGATCGGCCTCATGGACGGCAAGCGGAGCGTGCAGGAGATCTGGGACATAGCAAGGGCCAGGCTGGGAGAAGAGGCGCCCACCCAGGAGGAGGTGATCCGCCTCCTGAGCCAGCTTCACTCGGTGGACGCGCTCCAGGCGGACGTGATGCCCGATACTTCGGAGCTGGTCAAGCGTTTTGAAAAACGGCGCCAGGCCAAGCGGTTCCAGAACCTTCGGAGCCCCCTTTTCGTGCGCTTCCACGTTCTGGACCCCGAGCGGTTCCTGAACCGGTTCGCGTGGCTCGCGCGGCCTTTTTTCAGTTGGTTCGGGGCTGCGCTTTGGCTCGTGGTCGTGGGCTTTGGGGTTTTCCTGGCGGCCCTTCACTGGCCCGAACTCACGGAGAACCTCACGGACAGGATCCTTGCGCCCAAAAACCTGGTGATCCTCTGGCTCACCTTCCCCTTCCTCAAAGCCTTTCACGAATTCGGCCACGGGTTTGCCGTCAAGACCAAGGGCGGGGAAGTGCACGACATGGGCATCATGCTCCTGGTCTTCACCCCCATCCCTTATGTGGACGCCTCGTCTGCTTCCGCCTTCCGGGAAAAAAAGGAAAGGGTCGTGGTGGGCGCGGCGGGCATGGCGGTCGAAGTGTTCCTGGCCGCGATCGCCCTGATCGTGTGGGTGAGCGCGGAGCCCGGACCGGTGCGGGCCGTGGCCTACAACGTGATCTTCATCGCAGGCATTTCTTCGGTTCTCTTCAACGGAAACCCCCTGCTCCGCTACGATGCCTACTACATCCTTTCGGATCTCGTGGAAATCCCCAACCTCGGCCCCAGGGGGATCCGGTACATCACCTACCTGCTGCAGCGCTACCTCCTGGGTATTCGCGATGCGGAAGAGCCCATGGCCGGCCGGGGAGAAAAGGCGTGGTTCATCGTTTACTCCATTGCCGCCTTTTGTTACCGCATGTTCATCTATGCGGTCATCGTGCTCTTCATCGCCACCAAGTTCTTTTTCATCGGCGTTCTTTTTGCGTGCTGGGCGGTCATCAACATGTTCCTGTGGCCGGCGGTCAAGATCGTCCGGTTTCTCACGACATCGCCGAAGGTCAGGCGCAGGCGCTTCCGGGCCGTGGCGGCCACAGCAGCGGTGACGGCCGGGCTGGTTGTGCTCGTGACCCTGGTTCCCGTCCCTCTGAGCACCATGGCCGAAGGCGTCATCTGGGCGCCGGACAACGCCTTTGTCCGGGCCGGCGCAGACGGTTTCGTGGAACGGCTCATCACGCCGTCGGGAAGCCCCGTGAACCCCGGGCAACCCCTTGTGGAATGCACGGACCCGCTCCTTCCCGCAGAGATCCGGGTGCTGGAATCCAAGATCCGGGAGCTGGAAGCGCTTTACGACGCCGAGATGGTTTCGGATCGCGTCAAGGCGGACATGACCCGAAAAGAGATCGAGCACGTGACGGGCAAGCTCGAGGACGCCCTCGAACGAGCCGCGGACTTGACCATTCGAAGTGCCTGCGCAGGAACCTTTGTGGTGCCCATTCCCCAGGACCTTCCGGGCCGGTTCTTGCGGCGGGGCGAACTGCTGGGCTATCTGATGGAGCGGGGGTGCGTGAGCGTGCGGGTGGTGGTGCAACAGGCCGATGGGGACCTCGTACGCCAAAAGACCCGGGCCGTGCACGTTCGTTTTCCGGAAGCGCTCGCTGCAAGCGTGCCCGCTGTTCTCACGAGAGAAGTGCCTGCGGCCACGGATCAGATGCCGGGCCGGGCCCTGACCCGGGAGGGCGGGGGCCAGATCGCCATTGACCCGAGGGACAGGCTGGGCATCAAGGCCTTTCAAAAGGTGTTTCTCTTTGACATCGAGCTGGCCGAACACGAGGGTTTTTACAACGTGGGAGGCAGGGTCCACGTGCGGTTCGACCATGGAGAAGAACCCATGGTGTGGCGCTGGTACCGGGGTATTCGCCAGCTCTTCCTGAGACGGTTCAATGTTTAGGGCCGGTGTGCCGTCCATGGTCGCAGCCGGGCTCTACCCGGAGCGGGAAGAACCGCGGCTTGGGAAAATGGACCGGTTTGCCGCCACCGTGGGGGGGCTGTTTGCGCCGTGGGTGAGGCCGCGGCCGGAGCGGTTTCACTGGATCATCGAAGCGGTTCGCGCCCACGGCCCGTCCGTGTCGGCCATGAGCGATGCGGAAATGCTGGAACAAAGCCGGTCCCTGAGACCGCTCCTGAGGCGCGAAGGTTTTGGGGAGAAGCTGGTGAGCCGCACCTTTGCCCTGGTTCGCGAGGCGGCGCAGCGAACCCTGGGGACGCCCCACTTTGACGTGCAGCTCGTGGGGGGGCTCGTGCTCCTCAAGGGCATGGTGGCGGAGATGGAAACCGGGGAAGGGAAAACCCTGACAGCCACCCTGGCCGCCTCGGCCATGGCCCTTTCAGGGGTGCCGGTTCACATCATCACGGTCAACGATTACCTGGCCCAAAGGGATGCGTCGTGGATGGCGCCCATCTACCAGGCCCTGGGCCTGAGGGTCGGCGCCATTGTCCACGGCATGCATCCGGCCGCCAAGCGGGACGCCTACCGGGCCGACATCACCTATTGCACGAACAAGGAAGTGACCTTTGATTATCTGCGGGACAGGATTGTGCTGTGGGACCGGCCCACGCCGATCCGGCTCCGCGTGGAGCGCCTGTACGGGGAGCGCTCCAGGGTGGAGCAGCTCTTGCTCCGGGGCCTCCAATTCGGGATCGTGGACGAGGCGGACAGCGTGCTGATCGACGAGGCGCGCACGCCTCTGATCATCTCATCGGAAGGGGAGGGCGCCCATCCCCCGGCCGTGTACCAACAGGCCATGGAGGTCGCCAAGGACCTGATCAGAAGGGAGGACTACACGCTTTCGGAAAGCGAGCACCTGGTGGAGCTCACGGCCCACGGCAAAGGCCGCATCCGGGCCTTTGACTGGAAGGAGGTGGGGTTCCAGGCCGGCGAGGAGCAGAAGGAAGAGCTGATCCGGCAGGCCCTTTCAGCTCTTCATCTTTTCAGCAAAGACAAGCAGTATCTGATCAAGGACGGAAAAATCCAGATCATCGACGAGTACACGGGCCGGCTCATGGCGGATCGTTCCTGGGAGCGGGGGCTTCACCAGCTCATCGAGGTGAAGGAGGGGTGCGAGGTGACGGTTCGCAAGGACACGAAGGCGCGAATCAGCTACCAGCGCTTTTTCCGGCGCTACCTGGGTCTTGCGGGCATGACGGGCACTGCAAGGGAAGTGGCCGGGGAGCTCTGGTCCATCTACCGCCTTCGGGTGGTCACGGTCCCTACCAACCGGGCCATGAAACGGCGCTACCTGCCGGATCGTGTTTTCCGGCGGGCCGACAGGAAATGGGAGGCGGTGGTGCAAACCGTGGCCGGCCTGCATGAAAAGGACCGTCCCGTGCTGGTGGGGACCCGGTCCGTGGAAGCGTCGGAACTTCTGAGCGGCCTGATGGAAGAGGCCCATCTTCCTCACAGGGTGCTCAATGCCCGGCAGGACAAGGAAGAGGCGGACATTATTTCAGAGGCCGGCCAACCGGGGCATATCACGGTTGCAACCAACATGGCAGGAAGGGGCACGGACATACGCCTGGGGCCGGGCGTGGCTGAAATGGGAGGCCTCTACGTGATCGCCACCGAGCGCCACGAGTCAAGGCGCATCGACCGCCAGCTCTTCGGTCGCTGCGGAAGGCAGGGAGACCCGGGCACAAGCGAAGCCATGGTGTCGCTCGAAGACGAACTGGTGACGACCTATGTGGGGAAGCTGCTCCAATGGATCGGAGCGGCCGGGGTGATCATGCCGGGGGGCTTCCTGGGTCGATGGATCGGCGGCATCCTTTTCAGGAGGGCGCAGCGCACGGCCGAGCGGCTCCATGCCAGGACGCGCCATGATCTGCTGAAGATGGATGAGCACATGAGCGAGTCCCTGGCGTTTTCGGGGAAGGCGGAGTAGGGGGCGCCCCTTCGACAAGCTCAGGGACTTCGTCTAAAGTGCGCCAAAGTGCGCAGTGCGGTGTCTAAACCATCCCTTGTCATCTCGACCCCTTCGAGTGCCTCAGGGTAAACTCCGGGAGAGATCTTAGCAACCTAAAAGCACCGGCAGATTTCTCGCGTTCGCTCGAAATGACAAACCTGTACAGGGACCACTGAGACACTGCACTTGAATGAGGAGGGGGGAAATGGAAAGAATAGAAGAAGCCGGCCGCCTTCGCCTGGTGGCTTCGGCGGGCCAAGGAAGACAGGAGACAGGAAAGCAAAAGCAGGAATAATGGAATGATGGAATAATGGAAGAATGAGTGAAAAGAAGGCGGGATTTTGAATATGAGGAAGGTGATCGCAAGAAATCTGAAAGAGGGAGACAAGGGGCAGGGAGGCAGAGTGCTGTTTTATGGGGCGATCGTGTTCCTGATGATTGCTCTGTTTGCCGCTGGGGGGGCGCAGGCCGGGCCTGTAGAGTTTGACGGCCTCATCGAACCGCGCCTTGTGGTCAAGGTGGGGAGCAGCATGCCCGGAATTCTTGAGAGCGTGAACGTGGACCGGGGCGACATGGTCAAAGCGGGGCAGGTCCTGGCATCGCTTCAATCTGGGGTCGAAAAAGCCACCATGGAGCTTTCAAGAACCCGGGCCGAATTCGAAGCAGCCATCCATGCAAGAAAGGCAGAGCTTGAATTCGCCATACGAAACCAGGAACGGCGAAAGGAGCTCTTTGATAAAAAGGCGCTTCCCTTGCAGGAATGGGATGAAGTGGAAACAAGAAGGATCCTTGCCGAGCTCAGCCTGAACGAGGCGATTGAAAACAAGCGCCTTGCAGAGATGGAATACAGGCGAGCCCTGGAGGTGTACAGGCGAACGACCATCCGGAGCCCTCTCACCGGGGTTGTGGTGGAGCGTCTTCTCAACGAGGGGGAATATGTTGAAGACCAGGCGGTCATGACCCTTGCCCAGATCGATCCCCTCTATGTGGAAGTGGTCATGACCGTGGACAACCTCGGCATGGCGAAGGTGGGCATGGAAGCCATGGTCAGGCCGGAATCGCCGGTGGGAGGCCTTTACAAGGCAAAGGTCATTGTGGTGGACCAGGTCGTGGATGCGGCCAGCGGCACCTTCGGCGTACGCCTCGAACTCCCGAACCCGAAGTACCGACTCCCGCCGGGGTTGAAGTGCAAGGTGATCTTTGAGAATTAGCTCCAGACAGGTTCACCGCAGAGAACGCAAAGAACGCAGAGAGAAGCATAAGACAGGATAACAAGATGAACAGGATTTCCTGAAGCAAAGAGAATTCTACCACCTGCTTCACTGGCGACCTATCCGCCTTCGTTGAAACTTCCGTCTTCGCCGCGCGGCTACGCCGGACATGACGGCGGGACAAGGAGAACGCCGTTATTGGGGACGCCCTTAAAATTGTAAGTTGCCAAAACTTCGTAGACTCGGTAAGCGCAGAGGCGTGTAAAGATTCCCTCGACTCAACACACATTGGTGTCTTACATCACCTCATGATCAGGGGAATCGAACGCCGGGGATTAGATTGACATTACTGTCAAGCAGTTTTGTCGATCTTAGGGGAACAGGGGCCATCCTTTATCCTCCCTGTCAAGCCATTTTTGCGAGTCAAATTACATCAATTTTTTAGGAATCCTGTCTTCTTACAGGCGAACACCACCGTTTCATCCGGTGCAAGACTACAAGCTGACGGCGTGTCTCTCACCCGAACATGAATCTCAAGCCTTATCGTTATCAGCATCCGGCGTGTCTTCACTGCCGCCCAACATTCCTAATCCAGGCTTTAGAATTCGGTGGGAGGCGGTGGATTGGTCTGGACATTGGGCCCTTCAGCGTCAAGACTCCTCATCTTGGTGAAACTCTGATACCGGCTTTGGGTTGGCCGACTTTCTTGGTTCGTTCAGGAGCCGAAAACCGTTAGCCACCAGCCAACCTCTTTAGGTGTCCGCTTTTTGCCCTGAACAGTGCGCCAATCAGAAGGCGCGTAAATCCACGACGAATACTACAGGCAATTTGAGTCTGGGGGGGCAACTTCAAGTGGAAAACACGGAAATATTTCCTTGTAGACGCCTTTGTTTACATTGCCGCAATCTCGTCAAGCCGTCTGACGTGCAAAATCTCATTGCTTTTGACTGGACTTATTTTGGACTCCCCAACCACCATAACAGCGATGGTTTCACCAACTGCGTTAAAGACTTCCAGCGAATACCCTGTCTCCTGCGTGGAATCCGCCTCATGTATCTCAACGATGGTAGCCAGGTCACCCTTATAAAGGCCATGCTCCGGGAAATCTTCTGTTAATGAAACACGTGCAAAAAGAGGATATGTCATGCCTGCCCCTCCTTGTCAGGGAAAAGAGTGATGAATTTTGTCATACCCGTGTGTCTCTCCTGTCGTGATCGAAGAAGCCTCTACTCTTCTCATGAGAAGGTCTCTTAAATGGTCCACCCTTTCCTTCAAGAATTGTCCTTGATAATGCTATCATATGTGGTAGCTTATATGACAGCATGAAAGCGGTCTTAGACACCAATATCATTGTTGCCGGGCTGTATTCCAAAAGAGGAGCTTCTTATTATTTGCTGAAAGCAGCATTATCCGGAGCATTGCCTTTCACGGTGTCGCCTTTGCTGGCGCTAGAGTACGAGGGCGTATTACATAAGAAAATCGAAGAGAATTTCCTGAAGATTTCGCGAGAGGACTGCGGCAGAATTCTCAGTGCACTCTTCGCCAAGGCCGAGATTGTTTGGAGACCTCTTCAGATTAGGCCCACTCTCTCCGGCTCCTCCGACGATAAGATTCTCGAGTGTGCCGTTTCCTCTGACTGCACTCACATCGTTACTTTCAACAAAAGACATTTTCCGGCAGCCGCGACCGCTCCGTGGGGCATTCAAGTGATGACGGCGGGCGAATTCTTGCTGGGAAGTTCCACCCCGTCCTGCGGTTTGCTACATGGCGGTGTGGTAGCTTTGGTTAAGCTGTGCTCTCCTTGCCGGGGAACTCGGGATAAGCCCGTCGGCGGTGAGCAAGTCGACGGTGGGGGGCCGGAAATAGTTGAACGACGATGTCATCCAAGGGATGCTTGAAAGTCCATAAGTCACGCATCTCCCCCTTTTCCCAAGGCCGTGGAGAAGTTCAGCCGCAAGTATGAGTTGAAGCGTCTCGGTTACGATGTTAGCCGCATTGTGAAGAGAGTGGCTGAAGTTTGCCAACCGAAGGAAGATGATATCCTGTCCAAAGGCAAGCAGAAAGAGAAGGTAAAAGCCAGGAGTCTGCTTTGTTTTTGGGCGGTACGGGAACTGGGAATGTCACTTACCGAGTTGGCCAGACATCTTGGCCTGACTGTTCCCGTGATCGGGTATTCCGGGGAGGGGGGAGAGATCATCGCACGGGAACAGTTCTATCAACTCCTAGGATGAGTTTCCTAGAATTTTAGGGCGTCCCCGAAGCCGCAGTCAGAGCACGGTAAATCCGTATTGCTTCGTTGCCTGAACGAAATGGTGATCGTACCCAAAAGCGATGCCGCATTTTTCCTGTTCCATCAGCAAAATCGAGGAACAATCAACTATTCCCCAGCTCTTGTCCTGATATTTCCAGAATAGGTCTACTGATTTGTCCTCCAGATTTCTATCGATGTGGACGTTCCGCGAGAGTTCGGAATCGCATAATATGTCCCACAAGGATTTGGCAGCCTCGTAACTTGCTCTGCTTTTGAGAATGCTTAAGGCCTCATAGGCTATCGAGTTGCTGGTCAAGAATTTGGTCCCTTCATCAAGCAATCCTTCATATACTTTCCATGCCCTTTTATGGTGGTTGTCCTTTTTATGATAAAGGGCTACCCACGCAGACGCATCGATGAATACGGTATTCATTTGTACTTCTCGCGCAAATTTTCGGACAGGTCTTTCGGACCCAGATCCGCAATATAGTTCTTAATCGCGAGGGCTCTCGTTCGAGCTTTGCCGGAAAGAGCGGCTTTGCCTTCTTCGGCCTCGAGCTTTTCTATGGTAATCTTCACCCTGGCAGAGGGTTTTAATCCCAACTCGCTCGCAATATTCTCGGGCAATGATATCTGCCCATCAGGGGTGACTTCTCCTATGTATTCTTCAGATCTCATTTCAGATCCTCCCGCCCGTATGGATTATAGGGGGCTTAGCTGCTCTGGCTCAAGATAAATCGTATCTCAGATTTAATTTTCGTTGTCAATGGTTTTGTGGTTTTGAGGCACTTGCTCTTATCCTTTTCTACCCCGAACAGGACGCCGCTGTTTTCCTTCTAGCTAGGACTGCTGCCGTAAGGCGGTTTGGGTTCTTTCACCTCGGATCCAGGTCGGGGGCAGGCTTTCAAACAGCGTTTGTCAGGTTTGTTTGGTTCCGGCTGCGCCCCTGGCCGGGGGACACGGGGGACGGGCATAAATAAATAATCAACTTGATAAACCAAAATTACGGTGACATGAGTTTGCAATGCCCAGGCTTGTTCGATTAGACGCACCTGCTGTGCTTCACCATGTCATCATTCGTGGAATTGAGCGCCGCAATATATTCGAATACGATAAAGACTGGGATAATCTTTTGAATCGCCTTGGAGATCTTTTCCCAGCCACAAAAACCTCCTGTTACGCCTGGGCATTTTTATCCAACATGCCCACCTCCTCGTTCGCGTGGGCACCACAAGCCTTTCAAAAGTCATGGCAAGATTGTTGACGGGATATGTTGGGATTTTAATCGTCGTCACTTGCGGTATGCTCCTCTTTTTCAAAATCGGTTTAAATCCTTCACCTGCCAGGAGAAGATGTATCTCAGGGAACTTGGATATGGATTAAAACAACTGGGGAGGAAGCTCGGAATGACTCAGCCGGGCGTTGGGTATCCTGTGAACAGGGGCGAAACGATCTCAAAGCTGAATCACTACCTTCTGAAAAGGTGACTTACTTATTTATTTATGCCCGTCCCCCCTTCCCGTCCCCCCTTCCTCCATTTCCGTCATGAACCGGCAGATAGGGGAGCTTTTTCAAGGACTGACCTATTCCGGCGTATCCAAGGCGAATCGCAGGTTCTCTTTGCGGATGTCGGAAGACAGGGGCTTGAGGAAGACGGTTGAGAAAATCACGAGGTCGATGTCCAATCTCAAGGCCTGACCCCGTTACCGCTCGACATCCTGGTAAACACCCAGCAAGGTTTCAGCAATTTGATCGAGCATCTCATCTGGGTTCTGGATAGAGATGATGGCATTTCCCGCCCGGTAAATGGTCTCAAGGTTTTTGGTGAGCCTTGCTATTTTCAGGTCTTCTCTTGATTCCCGATCTCGCACTCTGTGGGTTGATTTAATGGGTCCGGAGGCAACCCCCTGCAACTGACCGTTGAAATGATCGAGAGAAATCGTCTTCGCGATCAAGGGGTCGTTTTCATCCCAATGGAAAGGCTCACCCGGATCTTCGCCGATGACCAGGAATGCGCTGTCGCCGATTTTTATCTTATCCCCTGCAGCAAGAACCAGGCGGCTGACCCGTCTCCCGTTAATCAGGGAACCGTTCAGGCTTCCAAGGTCGACAAAGAGCAGCGTTTCCCCGTTGCGAATGATCTCTGCGTGAGTTCGGGACAACCCCGGATCATCGATGTTGATATCGCAGTTCGGATCCCTTCCGATGGTCACTCGCTTTGCGGTGATCTCCCAGGCACAATCTTTTGCACTTCCTTCAATGCACGCGAGTTTCACGATTGGTTTTTCCCTGCTAATGGTTGGAAACCCGGTTCCCGCCGTTTTTCTTTGCATGGTACTGAGCTTCATCGGCATTCTTAATAAGTTCCTCTATGGACGTCACGGACTCATTGAGACAGGCCACCCCAAGGCTTAATGTCACGAAGATAGGTTTTCCCTCATAGACAAAGGGATGTTTTTCAAGCCCGACCCGTATTCGTTCGGCAACCATGGAGGCATTGGTGAGTGTTGTGTTCCCCAGGACAACCAGGAATTCGTCTCCCCCGAAACGCCCGACATAATCCCGGTCCCGGATAATGCGTTGCGTGACTTTTGAGGTTTCTTTGAGCACCATGTCTCCGCCCGCATGGCCGAAGGTGTCGTTGACGGCCTTGAAATTGTCCAGGTCAAGAATGATCAGGGAGAGCGGTTGATTCATCATGTCGGCTCTAACCAACTCCTCTTCCAAGGCCGCCATGATCGACTTCCTGTTGGGGATGCCGGTCAGGTCATCGCGGTTTGCGAGGGTCAGGATGTCCTTGTGAAAGACATGGTCGATCTTGCCTTTGGCAATAAACTTGAAAATGACATTACCGACCTTGAGGGAATCTCCATGCTTGATCTCCCTGGTTTTGCCCGGCAACAATCTTCGGTTGTTCACAAAGGTGCCGTTGGTGGAGCCGAGATCCTGGATGCAATACCGACCAACCCCTTTCTTGAACACCTGCGCGTGTTTTCTGGATAAAGAGCCATCAAGAATAGGGATCTCACACTCGGATCCCCGACCGATTGCCTGGGGCTCTCCAGTTAGAAAGAACCTCTTGCCCAAGGGCTTGCCAAGATAGATGACAAGGCATGGTTTGGCTTTCCTGGCCTCCTCCAGTTTAAGCCTCAAGGTCTTGCTGTCCCTTACCAGGGTTTCATCCGAACTCGCCGCATTAAAACTTGAAGTCATAAGCGTCTATCCTCAAGCAGAAAAAGGGGTTAAAGGGCTTGAAATGAATTACTGTGCCTGGGATCGGCGACGGTTTCCACACAGGACAAAAGAAAGGTTACTCCTTTCCCATTTCAGGTGGAAGCATGATCTATGCCACCCCTGCATCTTACAAAAACAGTTTGTTCTTGGATAGTTAGGATTTCTAGCTATCTGCTTTTCACTTGTTTTTGACAAAGTTTGGCCGCCTGTTCCCAATTCCGTCAACCAGGGGCGATCAACCGGAGCACAAAAGCCTCATCCAATCTCTCGTGACCAAGCCCACCGATCCGACCTCCAAAGTCTGCTTCATTGTGATCACCAAACCTCGCTAAGAATGAAGAACACAGATCAGTCTCTAAAAAAGTGGGCATTGGCCTAAATTCTTATCAAGGGCAAAAAAATGTATGATGCTAAAGTAATATAATAATAGACACATATGATTGACAAATTTCGTTATAAAGTGCCGATACTTGGTAAAGTAAGATATCAGCATGAATAATTTTTAAATGTTTAGGATTATCCAGGTTAATTTCGCCCACCTATGCGAAGATGGCAAGGTTTTCGCATTCCGGAAAAGATTAAGGGAAAAACTGATCACTTGGAATGGGAGGAAATCTATGCGCCGTATCCTGGTTATTGATGATGAGCAGAGTATTCGCACCATTATATCGCTGTTGCTAAGAGAGATGGGATACTGCGTGGAGGCCGCGGAGAATGGCAAGGAGGGAATTGAAATCTTTCATAGGGACGGGGACTTCGATCTTGTCATCACGGATATTCGCATGCCCAACATGGATGGCAATGAGGTGGCGAGGCATATCAGGACATCGGCCAGGCCCAAAACCCCGCTGGTTGCGGTGACGGCTTTCCCTGAGGAAGCCCAAATGAAGATGTTTGATTTCGCGCTCATAAAACCCTTTAAGCTGGAGGAATTGCGCACCATCGTTCGGTCCTTCAGCGCGGGCGGCCTGTCCACGGAAATGAGGGTTGGGTAGGGCTTAATCCAGCACCCTTTGTAAACCTGGATATCTCAAAGAAACGGATATGGTCAATCTCTACATTCTGAACGGACCTAAAATCGGCCGGTCTTTTGAATTGAGGGAAGGCGTATCGCTTTTGGGGAGGTCCCCTGAAAACGATATCTGCATCAACGACAATACTGTGTCCCGCAAGCATCTCAAAATCGTTGTTCAAGAAGACCGATACTTTATCACGGACCTCTGGAGCCAGAATAAGACCTTTTACGGCGGAGAATATTTGGTTCCGGACCAGGAAATGGAGATCGTGGAAGGGGCACCGGTTGCGATTGGAATGACCGTGATCGGCCTCGGAGAAAAGTGCAAAGATAAGATATCGTCTTATATGGAAACCGCAACTTTGATCAGGAGAGGATTGCCGAGTGGGGGTGCCTTCGAGGACAGGAGAAAAAGAGCGTGGCAGAAAAGGGGAGATCTTCACTCCAGGCTGACGGCTATCCTACAGGAGGATTTGCCGTTGAAGCAGAGGCTCGACGAGGTGCTTTCTCACATTTTCCACCATCTCAAGAGGCTTGACAGAGGGGCGTTTGTTCTTGTGGAGCCGCGGAGTTTGGAGATCAAGGAATCGATTTTCAGGTTCAGCAAGCCCGGCCGGGGCGAGAAAGCATCTTATAGCGAAAAGGCGGTCAAGGTTGTGCTGAAGGCAGGCAAGCCGGTGGTTTACTCCAAAAGCTATATGGAAGACCGGGACGGCGTGGTGGATACGCTGAAGGTGCTGAAAATCGAGTCCGTCCTTTGCCTGCCGCTGATAGGGGGTTCGGGGGTCATCGGGGCCATGTATCTTGACTCCTTGAAGAGGCCTGACGGTTTCAGAAAAGACGATATTTTAGACCTTCTTTATATAGCACAGCGCATTGCTGTCACAGTGGAGTCTGACCGCTTTGCCGCAGATATTCTCGATGCAGCGAGGAACCTGACCGGCGATGATATAGCGTAGGCTCGGCTTACCCTTGCTATTTGGGCATTTGACCATCTTTCGCAGGATTAGAAGGACATGATCATGAAGCGCAGCGGACACTAATCCGGCACGGCTTTTAAGGCTGTAACCGGTGAACTTTATATGCTTGGGAAAAAAGAAAGAATCTTGCTCCGTGCTATTCTGGCCGTCACTTTGAAGTCCAAGGCAGGCAGAGAAATTATTGCCGAAAAACATGGGAAAGAATCTCTTCAAATCGCGAAAACCCTGCTCCATGAGATGGGGGACGATTTGGACGGTTTATAGAAACGACTTGATCAGTCCAGAGAGACCAGAGTTGAGCATATCCTTGATGTCGTTTCCCTAAGTTTAATAGCAAGAGACTTCATCAGTGCCCTGAGTATCGGGGACATTTCGGAGTGCCGTCCGGCCAATAAATCTTTGTCAAGGATGCCTACTCTTACTGTGCCTTCGGCAGCCACAACCGTTGCACTCCGGCTCCCGCTTTCTCCTTCAAGGAAAGCGATTTCGCCGAAAACTTCGCCCTCCTGTAAAGTGTCAATGATGACCATCCCTTTGCGCGTTCTTTTCTTCACTTTGGCAAACCCTTCCAAAATGACATAGATCCAGTCCCCTTTGCTTCCTTCCTCGATAATCACCGCCCCATCCTGATAGGTGAATTCCGAAGCCAAACACTCCAATAAACTTATATTTACGGGCATATCTTTAAGCCTTTCCCATCAGGGCAGAAGAAAAAAACCAAGCGCTTCCCTTTCTCCATCAGGAACATCAGAAAAGGTAATTCCCAGACTGAGGATATAGTCGTTCCGCTTTATACGTACGATCCGGCCCTGCGCCCTGAAACCTTTGCCGTTTGGGAGCACCATCTCAATGGAAACGACCTCCCCCATATGATGGGGAAAGAGAGTCTCGTTCTTTGAAAACACATCCAAAAGCAAACCCGTCATACTCATGTTTTTGATCAACCCTTTTGCGTTTTTCCTCACGCCCTTGGGAGAAGCCACGAGCTCGTACGTGCAGGGCAAGGCAGTTTCCTTGCGGTAAAAGCGCCTCTTGTCTTTCCAGGGTGCTTTCTTAGGCGATGATTCCGTATTTGCCATTTGTTTTTCTATGACGAGGTTGTCCATGAACTTGTTCATGCGGATCAGGCGATCCATCTCCTGCTTGGCGATCAGTTTCAGAACCGGGCTGGCCTTTTCATACTCCTTCAAGAGTTCCATAGGATGCCAGACCTCGATCTCCGAATCTTCAGTCGCCCTTGCGGAGGCAGAGCGGATCTCCGTGGATTTGAGGAAAAATATCATCTCTCCGATGATGCTCCCGGCCCCAAGGTTAGCGATGGGTATTTCAATCCCTTCGCACTCCCTGAAGACCTCTACATCTCCCCGAAGGATTTTGTATATCGAAATGCCGAAGTCATTTTGTTTGAAAACCTGCTCACCTTTCTTGTAGTGAAGGTGATAGACTTTTGGAAGTTCTTTATCCGTTGCCAAAATTCAATCTCCATTCATTAAGGTACACTGACTTGCAGAACAGGCTTGCCTATCTTAAATAGCTTGTCTTACCTCTCGCTTTGGGGAGGATGCCCATCCGGCATCAACCGGAGATTCTCAAGGCCATTACTTGAAAAGCCCTCTACCGCAGGACAAAACGGCAATTTCAGCGGCGGTCTTGAGAATTTCAAAGCTAAAGGGCTTGCGCAAAAATAACTTCACCAGATTGAACCCATAAGCGCTCGTCCCTGAGGTATCGAAGCCTGTCCTGAGCTTGTCGAAGGGGGCGGGCGTGGCTATTCATGCTTCGATGCCTCAGCATGAACGGATCTATCTCCAGAAAGGTGAAGTTATCACTTTAACAACGGCCTATAGCCGGGGCGACCAACATGAAGGACGAGTTTTGATTCCATGGCCTGTCCTCCCAATTTGCCCGTTTTTTTAATGACTTAAACTTAACAGAATCTCAACCAAAAATCAAGTTCAATCATAACTCCCCGGGTTTCAACCTCCTTTTCAGCAATAGATACCTCCTATTGCGGTGAAGTGCTCTCTGTCGAGCCCCACCGTTTCATCCAGCACAGGATAAGAAGTAGTCGGCGAGTCTCTCACCCGAAAATGAATCCCAAACCTTATCGTTATCAGCATCCCCGGCGTGCCTTCACGGCCGCCACAGCCATGAACCACGGATTGCTGCTGCTGACCGCCAACACTCATCCTCTTCGCGAAGGGGTCTAAGAAAAACTTCGAGCACTGTCCCGGTCGTCCTGTGTGCCTTCTTCTTTCCTTCAAGCAGATTATTTGACAAAAGATTGCCTTTCAGGGGCTCCCCCCGGATGGCCGTTCCGGATCATTCTTGCAGTCGGCAAGGGGGATAAAGCCGCGAATCCAAGCCATCATGTTGGTCATTGACTCACAGGGCGCAATCGCCTATAATGATAAGCCTTTGGAGGGTTATATTGGCCAAGATCGATGTCCTCCTCAATATGATGATCAGCCACCGGGCCTCGGATCTTCACATCTCCGCAGGCGATCCTCCGATGCTGCGCATTGACGGCCGCCTGCAGCGGGTGAAATATCATAATCTTTCCCCTCAGGAGGCGGAGGTCCTGCTCCTGGAACTCCTGGATGAGGATCAACTGGCTCTGCTGCAGGGCAAGAAAGACCTCGACTTCGCCTACGAAATGGGGGACCAGGCACGCTTCAGGGCCAATGTTTTCATGGAGAGAAAAGGCTACGGAGGCGCCTTTAGGCTCATCCCCACCGAAATCAAGACCCTGCGGGAGCTCATGCTGCCCGACACGGTCCAGGTCCTGGGCCGGCAGAAAAGCGGCCTTGTCCTTATAACCGGACCTACCGGATCGGGCAAATCCACAACCCTGGCCGCCATGATCGACCTGATCAACAAAGAGCAGAGCTACCATATCATCACCCTTGAAGACCCCATCGAGTTCATTCACCCCAAGGGAAAATGTCTGATCCATCAGCGGCAGATCGGTTTCCACGTGGAGAGCTTTGCATCCGGCCTGAGGGCGGCGCTTCGGGAAGACCCGGACGTCATTCTGGTCGGGGAAATGCGAGACCTGGAAACCGTGCACCTTGCCCTCACCGCCTCTGAAACCGGCCTGCTGGTCCTGGGAACCCTCCACACCTCCAGCGCCCACAAAACCGTTGACCGGATCATCGACGTTTTTCCCACCAATCAACAGCCGCAGATCCGAACCATGCTCAGCGAGTCCCTGCGCGGGGTCGTTTCCCAGAGGTTGCTGCGAAAAGCGGACGGCAACGGCAGGGTTTCGGCGGTGGAGGTGATGATCTCGAATCAGGCCATCCAGAATCTCATTCGAGAAGGAAAAACCTACCAGATCCCCTCCGTTCTCCAGACCGGCAAGGGTTCCGGCATGCAGACCATGGAGGACGACATCAGGGCTTTGGCCCAGGAAGGCGTCGTGGATCGAGAGGAGGCGGCCCTCTACCTGGATGAGAAGAAACGCCTGCTCTCCGAGGAAGGGAGATGACAAAGCCCGCCGCCCTGAAGCGGCATTTGCTCGAAAATCATCACCTCCAAGCCGAGCAGATCGCCCAGGCCGAAGACTATGCCCTCACCCGCGATATCTCCCTGCAAGAAGCCCTTATCTTCCTTGAATTGGTCGACTACACCGAACTGGGTCAATGCGTGGCCGCCATCCACGGAAAACGCTACGTCGCGCTCCTCGGCAAGGAACCTTCAAAAGAGGCCAAAGCCAAAGTGTCTCTCAAGCTGGCGGAAAAGCTCAAAGTTTTTCCCGTCAAGTACAACCTTCAGAAGAATCTGCTGGTTATCGCCGTCACCGATCCCAAAGACCCCCGGCTCCTGCGCGAACTGAAAAGCGCTTTTTTGGGAAACCTGCGCCTGGCTTTCTGCGTGGCCTCCGAACCGGAGATCGACAAAGCCATCGAGGTGTATTACCGGGGAAAGTCCTACTCATCCAGCCAGGAGATTCATGTCCCCCAAGATTTCACCATCATCGGGGACCAGGAAAGGGAAAGGGAAAATCTTCTTCGCCAGGAGCATTTCCATGCTGAAGAGAGGATCCTCCTGCTGGAACCGGACCGAACGCGGGGGAGCGCGATTCGCTCTATGCTGCGCGCAGAAGGGTATGACAAGGTGACCTGGGTGCCCTCAGCCAAAGAAGCCGGCGATGCCCTTTCAAAGGAACCCTTCCATCTTTTCCTGGTGAACGGCCGGCTGTTCCGTCCCAAAGGCCCGTGGCTGGATCAGATTGGAGACAGCGTCACCCACCCAAGGATTTCCTACTACCAGATTGCGCCCATGTTGCTCGGCCAGGAGTACCCCTACGAGGAGATGAGCACGGCCCTCATCAACACGGTGTCCTATCTGGTGCAAATCAAGCTTGCCCACGAGCCGGGCTTGCTCCAGGAAATCGTCACATGCGCCCGCTACGGCAAGCTCCTTGCCTTTCGCCTGGGGCTGAATCGCCGTCAGGTGGACGGCGTGGTTCTCGGCGCCTGGTATTCCGGGGGATCCCTGGGAGTGGAATTCCTGAGGCAGGTTTCCCTGCCTTACGGCCTGGAGGAGATATGCCACTCCAAGGGAAGAGAGCCTGAGGAGCGCAAAGCCGAAAAGAGCATTCTGAGGATGGTCAAGCACTACCAGAGCCTGCTCAAGAATGACCCTGAAGCCGGCAGGGACGTGCAGCAACTTCGAAAAGAGCTGCAGCAAAACCGCGTCACCCCGGAAGACGACACCATGATCGAGACCTTTCTCAAGGTGATCAAGGAAGAGGAGTTCCTCGGTCGGGTCGGCGAAGGCGCTTCGGCTCGTATTCTCATCGTGGATCCAAAGGAGTATCCTGATTCTCCCTTTGCCCTTCGCCTGAGCAACGAGGGATACCGGATCGATATGGTTCGAAGGGCGCAGGACGCCCTCCGGAAGGTGGCCCAAGGGGAAGCGGACCTGATCATTTCCGAGCTCGATCTGGAGGACACCCGGGGTCTGCAACTGTGCCGCGCCATCAAAGGCAAGGCTCACACGGCCTCGATTCCTTTCCTGTTCCTCACGTCGGACACCGGTGAAGGTCTCCAGGCGGAGTGCCTGGAGGCGGGGGCCGAAGAGTTCTTTCTCAAGCCGCCGGACCTGGATGTTCTGATCCTGAAGATCAAACGCCTCATCAGCCCCAAGCAGGCCGAGACCAAGACGCGAGGGGTGCAGGGGTCTCTGAGTGAAATGAAGCCGGCGGATTTCCTCCAGAGTCTTTCGGCCGCGGAAAAAGACGTGGAGGTCCGCCTGGAGCAGGCCCACCAAAAAGGCGCTATCTTTGTGCAAAAGGGGGAGGTCATTCATGCGCAAACGGACGGCCTGAGCGGTGAGGAGGCTTTCTACGAACTCATGCACTGGCATGAAGGGGATTTCGAGATGGTCTCCTGCTTGCGTTTTCCTCCCCGCACCATCCACGGTTCGCTCATGTCTTTGCTCATAGAGGGATACCGGCGATTGGATGAATCTCAAAACGAAAGACCCTAAGGGAGAGAAGCGTTGAAAATTCAAATGATCAGGAAGCAGGTCGAGATTGTTTTTGAAGACGGGTCACGCACCGAGGGATTTTTCTTCCTTTCGCCCACATCGGCCCATCGGTTGGGCTCTGAATCCATTGAGGAACTGCTCAACAGCGATCGCACCTACCTGCCTCTGGAAAGGAGCCGGGAAGAGGTCGTGCTCGTCAGCAAGCATGCCATCGTCACGGTTCTGGCCAAAGAGCGGGAGACGGAAATCACCCCCTTGGGCCCAACCAGGATCGCCGCCGAGGTCGTGCTCCGCTCGGGTGAGACGCTCCGCGGGGGCATCTGCCACGATTTGCCGGAAACCCATTCACGCCTTTCGGACTACCTCAACCGCAGCGGCCCCTTCTTTCACATTGATACAGCATCCGGGGACTGCTTTGTGGCCTCCGCTTTTGTCAAGCTGATCCGGCCGGCCCTCCCCTAGAACGCATCATCGTTCCACTCAGGCTGCCTCTTTTCCAGAAAGGCCGTGAACCCTTCGGTGGCGTTCACGCTCACCCCCGCAAGGGCCATCATCTCCTTGGCATAGTGATACGCCTGCCATTCCGTCATTTCCGCCTGGGCGTAGAAGACTTGCTTTGACATGGAAATGGCGTACTTGCTCGACTTGGCGATCTCCTCGGCCAATTGCCATGTCTTCTCTTCCAGCTCATGGTCGGGAAAGACCTTGTTGACCAGGCCGAAAGCCTGGGCCTCCCGGGCCGGATAGAGCGCTGCCGTCATGAGCATTTCCATGCACTTCTTCTGTCCCACGCAGCGGCTCACCGCCACCGTGGGGGTGGAGCAATTGTAGGAGTAGATCAGGCCCGTCATGCCGAAGCGGGCCTTCTCCTCGCCCGCGGTGATCAGGTCGCAGCCCGCGGCCAGATGACATCCGCCGGCCATGGCAATGCCCTGCACCTGCGCAATCACACACTGGGGGATGGTGCGAAGCGTATTCATCATCGTAAAGGAGGTTTGGAACAACTGCCGGATGGCGCTTGCCGGCTGGTTCAGGATTTCGAGCCGGTCGTGCCCGGCGCAGAACACCTCGCCCTTTGCACCCAGGATAATCACCTTCACATCGTGCCGCTTGGCGGCGTCTTGGAGACAGGCGATGATCTCTTCCTCCGCTTCCCTGCCCAGGGCATTTCGCTTTTCAGGCTGGTTCAAGGTCAGCACCCCGATTTCTTCTCTTTCTTCATAAAGAATAGAGCCGTAAGTCATACCCCTCTCCTCCTTGTTCCGTTCTTCTATCCCTTCCTGTCTCTGAGTATTCGCCGCAGCGCCTTTCCCGAGGCGAGGCGGGGAATCTCGTCCATGAATTCCACTGCCACAGGAACCTTATAGGGAGCCATGCGCGTTTTGCAGTACGCTCGAATTTCATCGTAGCCGAGGGCCTCCCCCTCCCGGAGAACGATGAAGGCTTTGGGGGCCTCCCCCTTGAGCTCGTCCGGAATCCCCACGATCACGATGTCCTTGATCTTGGGATGGTTGATCATCATGTCCTCCACTTCCGAAGGGAACACCTTTTCGCCGCCCACGTTGATCATATCCTTCTTCCTGTCCACGATGTAGGCATACCCGTCCTCGTCCATGTAGGCGACATCCCCGGAGCGAAACCAGCCCTCGGAGTCGAAAGAGGCCTGCGTCGCTTCCGGCTTGTTGAGGTAGCCTCCGGTGACGCAGGCGCCCCTCACGCAAAGCTCCCCCTGTCTGCCCGGCGGCAAGGCGTTGCCCTGTTCGTCGATCACCTTGATCTCGGCGTCCGCCATCCCCCGCCCGCAAGAGCCTATCCGCGTTTCCGTGTAAGAGGCGGTGGTTCCGACGCAGGAGACCTCGGTCAGTCCCCATGCCTCGGCATAGCGCCATTTCAACTTCTCCTCCACCCGGCGAATCAGGTTCTCGGGCATCTTTGTCGCCGCCGAGAGGCAGAAGACGACCGAGGAGATGTCGCGCTTTTCCAGGTCCGGCTGCTTCAGGAGAAGGTTGTACATGGGAGGAACCCCTTGAAAAATGGTCGGCCTCAGCCTCTCGATGTCCCGGAGCGTCTGGTCGGGAAAGAACCGCTCCACCGTGATCACCGTTCCGCCCTTGGAAAGCATGCCGAAGGTGCCGTTCACCAGACCCCAGCAGTGGAAGATGGGGGTGGCCACCATGATAACGTCCTCGGGCCTGAAGTGAACCTTTCCGAACTCGGCGGCATTGTGGTAAATATTGCGGTGAGTCGCCATGACCCCCTTCGGCCAGCCCGTGGTCCCGGAGGTGTAAAGGAGATGGCAGAGATCCCTTTCCCCGGTTTGCGGCTCCTTGAACTCCCCTTCCCCCAAGGCGAGAAGGGAAGAGAAGTCCGGAGCGCGACCCTCTTCGAGAAGAATCACCTCCCTCAAGGTCTTGACTTCCGGCCGGGCCGCCTCGACAATGGGAAGCCTCTTTGCATCGGTCAGGACGCCCCTGCAACCGCAGTCATTCAAGATGTAGGCCACTTCGGTCTTCTGCAGCATGGCATTGACCAGATTCACGGTGACCCCGGCCCTCGCGGCCCCCAGATATGTGACGATCAACTCGGGGCGGCTCGGCAGAAAGATGGACAGCACATCCCCCTTCCTGTAACCCATCTTCGTCACGCCGTGAGCAACCCGGGTAACCAGCTCGTCCAGTTGCGCATAGGACATCTCACGGTCTTCGAAGAGGATCGCTGTCTTGCGAGGGGTCTTCGCCACGTGCGGCCTGATGAGGTGGGACACGTTCATGGTCATGGCCTCTTCTGA
>Ga0209498_1000674_pt1 | contig 21052 bp, 25 predicted proteins | sample WalLakDeSediment_FD_184131 | JGI IMG/M metagenome (GOLD analysis project Ga0209498, IMG submission 184131) | Lake sediment microbial communities from Walker lake, Nevada to study Microbial Dark Matter (Phase II) - Walker Lake 11/02/13 Deep... | ecosystem: Environmental > Aquatic > Freshwater >...
GAACTTAAGCTTCCTCTTTCAGTACTCTTAACGGAACTTCCGCTTTTATTCCAGGGTGCAGTCGGACATGAGCCTTATAGCTGCCAACATTTTTAATCGGCTCGGCAAGTTCAATCCTTTTTTTATCAACATTAAAACCTGCTTCCGACAACTTCCGGGCTATATCAGCAGGAGTTACCGATCCAAAAAGACGGCCGCCCTCACCTGCGGGCATTTTGAAAACCAGTTCTTCCTGAGCAAGCTTTTGTGCCTGTAAACGGGCGTTATCTTCCTGCTGCCGGTTTATCAGTTGGGCCTTCTCCTGGCGCTGCATCCATTCGCGCATTCTTTGAGGCGTTGCTTCAATAGCCAGCCCACGAGGCAAAAGATGATTGCGGGCGTAGCCGGAGGCCACTTCTTTTAACTCTCCTTTTTTACCCAGGCTGGGAACATCCTGCTTTAAAATTACCTGCATGGATATCAGATCCTCTCCGTCAGCTTAACTGTAGATTCGCGCCTGACTTCGCTCTATCCTGCAAACAAAAAACGGTGCCAGGAATAAATTGCCCGTCACCGTTCTAAACTGGTTTATTTTCGTCTGCTTACTCCGAAGTAAACGGCAGCAAAGCCATAATTCTGGCTCGTTTAATTGCCCGGGTTAACTGACGTTGATGTTTGGCGCAATTTCCAGAAATACGGCGCGGGAGCACCTTGCCTCTTTCAGTAACAAAGCGTTTTAATTTTTCATATTGTTTATAATCAACATTTTCAATTTTATCCACACAATAACTGCAGATCTTTTTCTTCGGTTTCCTTCCTCTGTCACGCCTCAACTCATAATCCTCCTCTCGCTAAAAGGGAACGTCGTCTCCGCTGATATCAATATCATCTTTTTCAGGGCTTTCAAAACTGCTGACCTGCTCCTGGTCCTGGTCCTGACTGCGGCCCCGATCAAGAAAACGGACGTTATCGGCAACCACTTCGGTTACCTTACGCTTAACGCCCTCATTGTCTTCATAGGAACGAATCTGCAGCCTGCCGACCACAGCAGCCAGGCTGCCTTTTTTAAGGAAATTGGCACAGTTTTCAGCCTGCTTGCGCCAGGTGACGATTTTAATAAAATCAGCTTCCCTTTCCCCTTGCTGATTGGTAAAAGGACGGTCGACCGCAAGAGAAAAAGTAGTTACCGGTATTCCACTGCCGGCTGTATAGCGCAGTTCAGGATCATGGGTCAAGCGACCGATTAAAACAACCTGATTCAACATAGACACACCGTCCTTTTTATATTTATTCTTCTTCTTTTATCAGTTCTTCTTCTACCGGCTCTTCAGTTTCAGCCGATTCAGCAGGAACTTGATCTGCTTCAGCCAATTCGTACGGTTCCTCTGGCTCTTCAGCTTCTACCGGCTCTTCAGCTTCTACCGGCTCTTCAGCTTCTACCGGCTCTTCAACTGCTTCTACAGGCTCCTCAACTGCTTCTACCGGCTCCTCAGCTTCTACCACCGGTAAGATTTCTTCGCCAGCTTCTGTAGGTTCAGCTGCACGAGCTGCTTCTTTTGCTGCTTTATCGGCAGCCGCTTCGAACTCCTGTTCGCTTGATCTCACGATCATATAGCGGATTATCGCATCGGTAACCCGAAAATAATGTTCGATCTCTGGGATTATGGTTCCGGGCGCACTGAAGTAAGTTAGGTAGTAGTGTCCATCTTTGTGCTTTTCAATCTCGTAAGCCAGTCTGCGTTTATGCCAATCCAGGACTGTGCTGACCGTCCCATTATTCTTGGTAATAACGCTTGATAACCCGTTTAATACTTCTTCCTGTTCTTCCGTCTCCAAATCCGGACGGATGATGAGCATAATTTCATACAGTTCCATTCTTTTCACCTCCCTCTGGACTAATGGCCCCTTTAATGGAGCAGGGATTAACCTCGAACATAATAGCATATTAATAAAGACAGAGCAAGCTAGCCCAATTATTACTCATTCGGTTCCTGATAAGCCGGGCTGCGCTTGATCACTTCTAAAATACTTTTAATTATACCGGCAACCGGCACAGCCAAAACCATGCCCAGCAAACCGGCCAGTTTGCCTCCGGCCAATATTGCCACAATCACAGTAATCGGTTTTAGTTTAACTATACGGCCAAGAACAATTGGAGCAAGTAATATGCCATCTAAAGTTTGAATAACAATATAGATCAATATGACAACAATTGGAGAAGGGGTCAAGGGGGAAAAACTCAATAAAACTGCCGGCACGGCAGCAATATAAGGCCCGATATAAAGAATAAAGTTGAATAATCCTGCTAACAGGCCGAGAAGCATGGCGTAGGGCATTCCGGCAATATAAAGAACCGTACCGGTTACAATACCGACAATGAGGCAGCGCAACAGTGAACCGCGAATAAAGGAACCCACATTGAGATCAATAATAGATACAATTTCTTCGGCAAAAGGACGCCTGGCCAGGGGTACTAACTCTATCAGCTGTTTTCTGATCGAATGAAAATCATAGAGAATATAAAAGACAAGAAAAAGAACAATAAAGAAATCAATAGCTCCACCAATCAGAGACAGTGAAGCTTCGGCCAGATATTCAAAGGCCTGGTGCAGGTTTTCAGAAAGATTTAAAAAGTAGTTTCTAACCTCTTCTTCAACATCAAGTTTAACCGTTTGCTGCGAAAACCATTCCAGATACTCTTGAAAGCGGGCCAGGTAATGCGGAAAATTATCGGCCAGCTCAGCAGCTTCAATATAGACAACCGGTATAAGCAGGCTGATCAATAAAATGCAAAACAATAAAAAAACTATAAAGACCAGGATTGTAGCCAGCCCATGGCTTAGGCGAAATTTGCTTTTCAGGTAAAGCAACAGGGGATAAAGGATATAAACAATCAAAATGCTGATTAAAAGCAGGCCAATAATCCAGGCAATGCTATAGAGCAGCCAGATGGCTCCGATTGCAAGAAACAGCAATAATATTAACCTGAAAGCGAAAGCCCATTGTTTTTCCATCACTTGAACCTTCTCGTTTAATTGCGAAAACGGAAAAATAAAACATCTCCGTCTTTTACCGGGTAATCCCGACCCTCGATTCGGCAAAAGCCTTTTTCCCGGGCCCGGGCGAGGTTACCTTCTTTGATCAACCTATCCCAGGCGATGACCTCAACGTTGATAAAGCCGCGCTCCATGTCCGTATGGACCCTGCCGGCTGCTTCTACTGCCCTGATCCCGGCAGGAACCACCCAGGCGCGCGCTTCACTACCTTTAACCGTATAAAAAGTGCCCAATTTCAGGGAGTTATAGCACTCTTCCAAAAGCTGTTCGGCACGACTTTTCCGTAATCCATATTCTTTAAGAAAGAGCATCTTTTCTTCTTGTGGCAGCTCTGTAAGTTCTGCTTCGAGACGAGCGCACATCGGAACAACCAGGTTGTTTTCCGGAAAAATCGATAAGTCCGGATTTAACAATAAATCTTCACTGATGTTGTAAACATAGACCATACCCTTAAGCGTGAGCAGAGAAAGCTGATCTAAAACTAGTTTCTCTTCCCTGGAAAATTTTAAGTCCCTTAAAGGCAAACCCCGGCTTAATTCGTTTTCCAACCGGGTAAGCAGGCTCAGTTCAAAACGCGCGGTCTGGTCACCGCTTTTTAGTTTTGGCTCTGTTTTCTGCCGCCGTCTGGAAATTACTTCCAGATCGGCAAGGCTGAGTTCGGTGTTGACAATTTCTATCCTGGAAACCGGATCGTCAGCTTCATTAATGAGGTTATTAAAACCGGCCATCACATGGACCAGGAGATCGACTGTTCGAAGGTGGCCCAGGAACTGGTTGCCCAGGCCTTCACCCCGACTGGCCCCTTCAACAAGACCGGCCACATCAATAATTTCTATTGTTGCAGGGGTTATCTTCTCAGAATCAGAGATTTCCGCCAGAGCGTAAAGACGCTGATCCGGTATGGGGACAATTGCTTTATTGGGATCGATAGTTGAAAAGGGATAGTTCTCAATTGTCACATCAAGAGCTGTCAGAGCCTTAAACAGGGTTGACTTGCCTGCATTAGGCAAACCGACAATGCCGCAACTCCAGGCCATAACATAATCCCCCCTGCTATCAAGGTTCGGAATGATCAGTAGAGAGCACACACCTGACCCGTCGCTCAAAGCGAGAGCGGGGAAGGAGCACACTACGTCCACACTTTTCACATTTAATCCGAAAATCCATTCCGACTCTAATTATTCGCCAGCAGTTTGAACCGCAGGGGTGCCCTTTTTTCATCTGAACCAGCTGGCCAACAGAATATTGCGGCATAAATTCCAAACACCGGCCTTTAGAGAGCTTTAAGAATTTCGTTTATTTGTTTGTAGACATTTTCAATGCCCTGATTACCGTCGATAGGGCTGAGAATATTTTTTTCCTCATAGAACTTAATTAACGGTTCCGTCTGTTTTTTATAAACTTCCAGCCTTTCCTTTACAGTTTCAAGGCTATCATCGTCACGCTGAAAAAGATCGCCGCCGCACTGATCGCATACATTTCGCACTTTAGGCGGTTTAAACTTGATATGATAATTTGCTCCGCAATCACAGCAAACCCTCCTGCCGGTCAGACGATCAATCAGTTCATTTTCATCAACTTCAATTAAAAGGACCCGGTCAATTTTTGCCCCAATATCAGGAAGCATTTTATCGAGGAAGGTTGCCTGGATCACTGTGCGCGGGAATCCGTCTAAAAGGGCTCCATTTGCGCAGTCGGGTTCCATCAGACGATCTTTTACTATTTCCACTACCAGGTCGTCCGGAACAAGCTGTCCCAGATCCATATAATAACGTGCTTTGCGGCCAAGCGATGTCTCTTCTTTTACAGCGGTCCTCAGGATATCCCCCGTAGAAATATAGGCAAGTTGATGATCACTGACAATTTTTTCTGCCTGCGTGCCTTTGCCTGCGCCCGGCGGCCCCAATAAAATTATCTGCATTTTCATACCTCGCTTTTCTAAACTTTCTGCTGTTGCATATAACCTTATTGTTCTTCTTTTTAATACTAATTCCTGCTGCAGTGATAGAAAGGGGAGCACATAATCAGACGCTCCCCTTTTGTTCCATTCTATTTATTTAGAACTGATTCTGCCAACAATATCACGACCACTCAGAAACTTCTACGCGGGGTATATATCTTGATAATGTACCAGTATGGCATTTTAGCAAACGCTGATGATCAGGCACCCACAACTAATAATTAAGATACAACCGATTTTTCAACATAATCTTGTTTGACGGGTGTTTTCAAACCCTGATCCTTAAGTTTCATTTCCATGCTTCCGACCAGAACAGCGCCTTCTTCAACCAGCAGGTTGTTTATCTTAAATGTACCGATAGCAGTGGCGGTCCTCTTTAACTCCATTCTGCCTTCTGCCTCGAGAGTGCCTTCATAATGCCCGGCGACTGTAATATTACGGCCTTTTATATCTGCCTTAAGCCGGCCGCCTTCGCCAATAACAATATCTCCCTTGTTTAAAATGTTTCCTTCTGCTTCACCGTCAATACGAATCAATCCTTTACCATTGATAGTGCCCTTAAAGAAGGTATCTTTGCCAATTACGGTATTGACTTTATCCGGCGGTGTTTCAAGGTTATCTTTTTTAAACATTTTTCATCCTCCTTATGCTATTGTTCTGTCATGTAATTGTATGGATTAACCGGCGAACCATTGTAATGCACCTCATAATGAAGGTGTGTTCCTGTGGTTCGACCGGATGCGCCCATGTAACCTATTGTCTGGCCTCTTTCAACATAGTCTCCGGCAACAACCGCAAAGCCGGATAGGTGAGCATAATAAGTTTCAAAACCATAACCGTGATCAATGATCACCATGTTACCCAAACTGCCCCGGTAACCGGTAAAGGTAACCTCACCCTTGGCAGCAGCCCAAATTGAAGCGCCATAAGCACCAATAATATCAACACCTGTGTGAAATTGGTAACCGCCTTTAGCATAAGGTATCCGCCTCATACCAAAACCGGAAGTGAGGCGCCCCCGCGCAGGCCAGATTGCAGGCTTGGCATCTGCCCTTTCTACATATTCTTCAACCATATCAAGGGTTTCTGAACGCTCCGGAACAATGCTCTGTAGAAAAGTGATATTTGCCACCGCGCGTTCAAGGACGCTGCCTGAAGAAGAGCGGCTGCCATAAGATCTTTCATGACTCAGGGTTTCCGCCTGGTGCGGCAAAGTGGGGTTCTGTGTAGATTGAGGCTGCACTTCGTCCGTGATTATATTTTCATCAAGATCAAGCTTTTCCGTAACCAGGTCAACCAATTCGTCGATTGCCTGCATTTGCTCCATCATACGCTTGGTTTCAACAGCGAGGGCATCTATTTCCTCCTGCTGGGCCATGTTGATCTGTCTCAGGGTTGAAGCTTCATCAGCTATTACTGACGCTTTGAAATAAGCATAACCAAGAACAGAAACCCCGGTCACAAAAAGCACTAAAAGTCCTACTGCAATCTGTATAAAATAAAGGGGTAAGCGAAGGCTATATGTTGCTTCTTCAGAATGTGGAATAATCATTATTGTAAAACAGCGTTTTTTATTTGATGTCGGCATAACCCGCTAATTTCCTTTCAAACAAAAAAATAAGGCAAACAAAGATTGTTGAATCAAATATTCGCCCCAGCTTTATATATCGTTCATTATAACACAACTAGGCCTTTTGAACCAATAAGGCGATACCTAAAACAGACAAGCTTTTCTCTCAGGCCAAACAAACTGCAAAACTTATAAACTATGATTCAAGCTGAGCGGCAGGTTGATATTAAATTGTTTAGCTCAACAACCAAAATGTTTCACGTGAAACAGTTTAATTTGATCGATCAAAATGTTTCACGTGAAACATAGTTTTAGATGCCTTCCGGTAAAAGTTTTGCCACAAGGCGCTCTAGGTCTTCGTCGCTGTAATAAAATATTTCAATGGTTCCTCCGTTTTTACCTTGCTTAAATCTGACCTTTGTGCCCAGACTGCGCTGAATTTGGGTTTGCAGTTCAACATGCAGTGGATCCTGGATAACAGCACGATCTTCATCTTTTTTCCCCCCGGTCTGCAGGCTAAGCTTTGCGGCAATTCTTTCGGCTTCCCTGGCCGATAAGCCTTCCTTGACAATCTGGCTTGCCACCTCTTGCTGCTGCCCGGGATCGGTGATTACCAGCAGAGGACGTACCTGGCCCGCTGTGATTTCACCGCTGACAAGGAGTTCCAGAATTTTTTCCGGTAAGGAAAGCAACCTGATGCTGTTGGCAATCGAGGGACGGCTTCTGCCGATACGACGGGCGAGCTCTTCCTGTGTATAATTGTATTCCTGCATTAACCTTTTATAAGCCTGAGCCTCTTCAACCGGATTTAAATCTTCACGTTGCAGATTTTCAATTAAAGCAATTTCCAGCATGGTTTTTCTGTCAATCGATTTAACCACGGCAGGAACAGAGTTCAGTCCGGCGATTCTTGCTGCCCGGCAGCGCCTTTCTCCGGCAACCAGATAATAGCTGCCTTCTCCGGTTGGGGATACTACCACCGCCTGTAATATGCCGTGTTCCTTAATCGAGAAGGCCAGCTCCCGGAGCCTTTCTTCATTAAAAGACTGGCGCGGTTGAAAGGGGTTAGGCTTTATCTGATCGAGGGGAATTTCATTTGTTTCCGCAGCGCCAACCATAACTTCGGGGATCAGCGCCCCCAGTCCTTTTCCCAGACGCCTTTTTTCACTCATCTATTAATAACCTCCCGGGCTAAAGCAAGATGGAGCTCTGCTCCCTTACTGCGCGGATCGTACTCAAGGATATGCTGCCCGTAGCTGGGCGCTTCACTAAGGCGCACATTACGTGGGATAATAGTATTATAAACATACTCCTTAAAATAATTCTTAACTTCCTCGGCCACCTGTTCGGAAAGATTTGTTCTTGTATCATACATCGTTAGAACAACGCCTTCAATACAAAGATCTTTGTTCAGATGTTTTCTAACAAGATTTATCGTGTTCATAAGCTGGCCAAGGCCCTCCAGAGCATAGTATTCACATTGAATCGGGATGATCACGCTATTTGCTGCGTTCAGGGCATTAAGCGTCAGCAATCCCAGCGAAGGCGGGCAATCAATAATGACAAAGTGATATTCATCTTTTACAGGAGCCAGGGCTCTTTTCAGTTTATCCTCCCGGGACACCATTGAAACCAATTCAATCTCCGCGCCGGCCAGCTGAATCGTCGCCGGAACAACAAATAAATTCTCCCAACGCGACGGTAAAATAATCTTCTCCATTGGAAGCTCATCGATTAAAGAATTGTAGATGCAGGCCTGAATTTCTTTTTTTGACAGACCTACTCCACTGGTGGTGTTGCCCTGTGGATCTGCATCCACGAGCAGCACCCTGGCGCCCATTTTTGCCATAGCGGCACTCAGGTTAATCGCGGTTGTGGTTTTGCCCACACCACCCTTCTGGTTGGCAATTGCTATAACACGCGCCATAATTGATCTCTCCTAACCTTTTTCCGCACGAAGCATCAGGATGCATAGGGACTATTTAGCCGATTGTATCATTTCCCTGGTCAATCGAATGGTCACTTCTATGTAATCCGGCTCGACCGTTTCATCAACCTCGGGATATAAACCCGATCGCTGTATTATTGCAACCGCTTCGCGGATTGTATTCAAAACAATACGCATATCCCTGATGATCGGCTTTGATCTTTTTATTTTTTCCCGGCCGCCTGCTTTTTCAGAAATCTTTTCAATTCGTTTTTCGGCCTGACTTACGGTCAATCCTCTTTCTGCTATTTCATGAATCGTCTTTAGCTGCATTTCTTCAGAATCAAGCCGGAGTAATGCCCGGGCATGTCTCTCCGTTAAGCCGTGTTCTAAAAGCTTCTCCCGAACAAGCTTTGGCAGTTTTAGCAGTCTGAGCTTATTGGCAATGGTTGACTGGCTTTTTCCCAGGCGCTGAGCTAAAACCTCCTGTGTCAAATCAAAGTTTTTCATCAGGCTGACATAGCCCATGGCTTCTTCAATATAGTTTAAGTTCTCACGCTGCAGGTTTTCAATTAAGGCTATTGTCGCCATATCATTATCAGAAACATTTTTAACTGATGCCGAAATCTTTTTCCAGCCTAATTTACGGCAGGCCAAAACTCTTCTTTCCCCAACAACCAATTGATAACCGATACCAACACGGCGGACAACGACCGGCTGGATCAACCCGCAGGCTTTTATTGACTGGGCCAGTTCTTCTACTTTTTCTTCAGCCATTTCCCGTCGCGGCTGAAATGGGTTTGGCCTGATTTTATCGATGTCAATTGCCAGAACTTTATCAGTAGACGGTTCTGTTCCGTCCAAAGATATAGCTTCCATCCATTTCTCTTTCATTGCAACAACGCCTTTATAATTATTTAATGTGTTCATTTAATTAGACAAGCAGTTATTCTTTCCTTCAACCAGCTATTAAAAATATTGTTAGAGGTAATTACCTGAGCGGTCTTTGGGCAGGTTTGCCTGCTGCACGTGGGTATTTTAAAGGAGTGCTCTTTACTTTTCTTAATAGAAAAAGAGATCTATTTTCCCCTGTTGGCAAATTATAACGCCAAACCTTTTCAATCTCACCACCGCATATAGCTATTGCATTCCCGGCCCTCTCGGCTTCCTGATCTCCCTGTGAACCCTTGTATAATAAAGCCTGCCCCCCGATTTTTAGCATAGGCAATGCCAGCTCTGCCAGCACTGCGCTCTCTGCAACTGCTTTTGATAGAACATAATCGTACTGCTCCCGGTGGCCGGAATTATGGGCCCATTCTTCCGATCTGCCAGTAAGGAATTCAATCTTATCCAGTCCAAGGGCATCAGCCGCTAAAATCAAAAACCCCATTTTCCTTTGGTTTGCATCCAGCAGAAAGATATAAATTTCCGGCAAACATATTTTGATTGGCATACCGGGTAAGCCTGCTCCGCTGCCGAGATCTAAGACTTTGCTCCCAGGGAAAAAAGAAATAAATTTCAGGGGGTAGAGGGAATCGTAAAACTGCTTTCCTATGATTCCTTCGGCTGTCTTTTCTCCGATCAGCCTTTGCCTTTTAAGGCCTTCCAGCAGCAATTCACTATATTGTAAAAGTTTTTTCCTTTGGCTTAAGGTTATGTCAAGTTTGAGAATAGAGAGCATGTCTTCGAGTAATGCTTCATTTGATCGAATGGGCATGAACAATCCTTCTTTCATTACTCGTTATTTGCCCAGGCAAAATTCGCTAAAAATCTTATCGAGGAGAGATTCGCTTAATGTTTCACCGGTTATTTCACCGAGCTTTTGCCAGGCATTCTGCAGTTCCAGGCTGACCAATTCAACCGGTTGATTACTAATTGCCTCTATCGCATTTTCAATGCTTACTAATGCCTCCCGCAAAATTTCTTCATGCCTCAGCAGAAACACAGTTGTATTCTCTGCCTCAGGGCCGAGAAACAGGTCAAGCTGTCTTGTTACAGCTTCTTCCAACTGTTGTATTCCGTCTTCCCTGATCGCCGCTGTTTTGACTATTTCTTCGCCGGGAAATATCTTTTCAATAGTTTCCGGTGACAGTTTTTGTTCGAGATCTTTTTTATTAATAACCACTACCCGGCCTTGTTCCGCCTGTCTCAGCGCTGCTATTTCCTGATCCATTTCCGTCCAGGCTGCTGATCCGTCAAATACAGCGATTAACATTTTTGCCTGTGCAGCTGCAGTACGGGACCTTTCGATACCCGCCAGTTCAACCGGATCTGCTGTACCCTGTATTCCGGCAGTATCAACAAGCCTGATTGGGTAACCCCCTAAATTTAAGTACCCTTCAAGCAGATCACGAGTCGTTCCGGGTTCTTCGTGAACAATAGCCCGCTGCTGCCTGAGAAGAGCATTAAGCAGCGATGATTTGCCAACATTAGCCCTGCCGATAATGGCAACTGTGACTCCTTCATGATAAGCCCGGTTCCTATCAACCCCCTGCAGTAAATAACTGACAGCCGCTTTTAATTCCTCCAATGATTCCGGCAGAGCATTTGATGCAGCATCATCCTGGGTAAATTCTTCCGGGTAATCAATTGAGGCTTCAATCGGCGCCCTTACTTCAATAATTTTTTCCCTGATCTGCTCTATCTTTTGCGTTAATTCTCCCTGAAGTGTAAGAGCTGCTGCTTTGACCGCTTCTTCTGAACGTGCACGAATCATGCCGAGGACTGCTTCGGCTTGGCTCAGGTCAATCCGGCCGTGAATAAATGCCCTTTTTGTAAATTCACCCGGCTCTGCCAGGCGTGCACCTGAATCCAGAACAAGTTTAAGAATCGCCCGCAGGGCAAATATACCGCTGTGACAATTTATTTCTACTACATCTTCACGGGTGTAGGTATAAGGAGCCGGCATAAAAGAAACCAGCACTTCATCAATTGGTGTTCCTTTATGATCTTGAATAGAGCCGTAATAAAGGCGCCGGGGCTCCGGGTACGAAGTATATTTGCTTTTTCGACAGGCAAATATACGATCGACTGTGGCATAGGCATCGGGCCCACTTAGTCGAACTATCCCTATGCCACCCTCACCCAAAGGTGTGCTGATTGCAGCTATGGTATCGTTTTCCAGCAATGTAGACGCCCCCTGCTTTAAAAACTAAAAAACCGCCCCATTTACGGGGCGGCTCCACATGATCCCTTTAGTGAGGAGCAATGACAACTTTTCTGTAAGGCTCCTCACCGGAACTGCAAGTAGTAACCCCGGGATAGTCCTGCAGGGCAAGATGAACAATTCTTCTTTCCTGCGGAGTCATCGGCTCCAGAGCTTGCTCGTAGCCTTCCCTGCTTACTTTTCTGGCAACATTTACAGCCAGCTGGGTCAATGTTTTTTCCCGTCTTGAGCGGTAATTCTCAACATCTAAAACTACCATCTTATTTAGCAGGGTATACTGCCTCCTAATTATAACATTCAGGAGGTACTGAAAATCGCTCAGTGTTTTTCCGCGTCGCCCGATTAAAGCCCCTACATCCTGTCCAAAAATTGAAGCTTCAAGCTTCTCTTCGTCCTCTTTTACGCTTACGCGGCCATCGATGTTCATCAATTGAAGCATGTTCTGAATAGACAATTCCAGGTAAACGGCAGGCTTAACGGCAGCTTTTACAATAACCCGTGCATTTTTACTGCCGAGCAGACCAAGAATACCCTGGGCCGGTTCATCCTTCACCTCTACGATAGCGTTGCCCTTTTTTATACCTAAAGAAGCAAGGGCTTTCTCAACAGCCTCATCAAGGGTTCGGCCTGTTGCTTCATATTCACTCATTTCTTACCCTTTCCTTTTTTGGCTTTTGATTTTGATTCTTTTGGTCCGGCTTTTTTCCCGCTTCCGGTATCTTTTTGCCGAACATCTTTTTCAACTTTTTCTTCCTGAACCATTTTCGTTGCGCCTTTTGGATCCTCTTTTGTTTCTTCTTTCACCTTGTCTAAATGGACAATTAACTTGTGCTGACCGATCGAAAAAATGTTATTCATGGTCCAGTAAATAACCAAACCAATCGGAAAGCTAAAACTAAAAACAGTAATCATTACCGGCATCATGTAAAGCATCATTTTCTGACTGCTGTCAGAAGGCATGGACATTTTCGAATATATGTAGGTGGTAGCCCCGGCAATTAAAGGAAACAAATAATAGTAGCTGAACTGGCTCAGAAAGTTAGAAACGCTCAGGCTTGTCAGGGGAACATTCAGTAAATTAATCAGTTCCGCTGACTGAAAAAGGTAGGGATTAATAACATCCATATCCAAATATTTATTTGCATCCTGCAAAAGCCTGAATACCCCAATAAGAATTGGAAACTGGACTAAGAGCGGCAGGCAGCCGGCCAGCGGGTTCATATTATTTTCTTTCATGAACTCGCTAACGGCCTTGTTTTGCTTTTCTTTATCATCTTTATATTTCTGCTGAATTTTTTTTATTTCCGGCTGTAAAACCTGCATTCGTTTTGCCGACTGAATCTGCTTGTTATTCAAAGGAAACGTTACCAGTTTCACCATAATGGTCATAATAATGATGGCCGCCCCAAAGTTAGGCACATAATCATATATAAAGCTCAGTAAAACGCTGAAAAATTGCGCGATGGCATCTATCATTTATTCTCCTCCTACAGTCAGGTTACTCAACAGGGTTATAACCGCCCGGGTTAAAGGGGTGGCAGCGTAAAATTCTCTTAACGCCCATGATCAGGCCGTTTACGAAACCATACTTTATAACTGCTTCATAGGCATACTGCGAACACGAAGGATAAAAACGGCATACCTGAGGTTTTAACGGAGATATATAAAGCCTGTAAAACCTGATCAGCGACAAACATAAGTTCGTCGCAAGGCATTCAGTTACTGTCCCGATCGCTTTAAAAGCAGTTGTCCTTTCCGGCAAAGATTATACAGCTCCTTAAGTGCTTCATGAAAAGAAACATCTACTGCCGGTTTCCGTGCAATCAGGATAAAATCATATCCTTTACACAGCTGCTCTTCGAGCTTAAAAAAGGCTTCTCTGTAAATTCTTTTGATCTTATTCCGGACAACACTTTTACCAACTTTTTTACTGATTGAAAAACCAATTCGGTTAGATTCCATACCATTCGGGCAGTAATAAAGGACGATATTTCGCGATACAACCGTCCTGCCGTAGCGGTATACCCGCTTAAAATCCCAATTTTTTTTTAGTCTGAACAGGGCCATGTCTATTGCTTCAGGCGCTTACTTTTTTTCTCATTTTTTGCCTTCTTCTTCTAATAACCTGCCGGCCGGCCTGGCTGCTCATTCTTTTTAAAAACCCGTGGACTCTTTTTCTTTTTCTCTTTTTGGGCTGATAAGTTCTTTTCATTTTTACCCCTTTGTAGTTCTTTCAGAATGTAAAAAAATTATACAGTAATAAAAGCAAGCGTGTCAAGGAAAAGGGTTGAGAATAACGGTAATATTTAACTTTAAACCTCTGTTCTACTGATAATCTTTTCTTTGCAGTAAAGCATGAGATCTGTTAATATGTTTTTATCGAGAAGAAAAATAGTTCCAAACAACACCGTTTTCCACAGTTTTTGTTAATAACTCTTTTTAATGTTAATAACTTACGCTGACCTTAGCTCACCTTCCGGGAGGATCTTCTGATGAATAGCCATTTAAAAGAAATCTGGCAGCTTACCCTCGCCGAACTGAGCAAGGACCTGAACAGGCCGAGCTTCGAAACCTGGTTCACACTGACCAAGCCTGTTTCCCTCGAAAACAGCTGCCTCGTAATCGAAGTTCCCAATGATTTTACCAAAGAATGGTTTGAAACAAGGTACCGGGATCAAATTGTCACCGCTTTAAAGGAGATCACTGCCAACGATCATCAGGTCAGCTTTGTTATTTCTACTGAGTTTCAGGATAAAGTTGAATACGAATCATCCGAAGATCTTTTTTCCCAAAATACAGACTTCATTTCAAACCAAAAAACAGTTGACAACTTAAAAAATAAATTAATTTCCAGTTTTAATCCCCGCTATACATTTGACACTTTTGTTGTCGGCGCCTGTAACCGCCTTTCTCATGCCGCATCTCTTGCAGTTGCAGAAAGCCCGGCCAGGGCATATAATCCCCTCTTTATTTATGGAGGTGTCGGGCTCGGCAAAACACATCTTCTTCATGCTATTGGCCAGTACACCTTGATCAACCACGGTTTTTCCAGGGTTTTCTATTTTTCATCCGAAAAATTTACCAACGAATTTATTAATGCTATTCGTGACAACAAAACTCTTGAATTCAGAAACAAGTACCGTAATATGGATGTTTTATTAATTGATGACGTTCAGTTTTTAGCCGGTAAAGAACAAACCCAGGAAGAATTTTTTCATACTTTTAATACTCTTCATGATAATAATAAACAGATTATTATTTCGAGCGATCGTCCGCCAAAAGAGATTCCCACTTTAGAAGACAGGCTGCGTTCCCGCTTTGAATGGGGCCTTATTACCGATCTTCAGCCTCCCGATCTTGAAACCCGCACAGCAATCTTAAAGAAAAAAGCACTTTCTGATGGTATTGATATACCCGATCAGGTTATACAATATATCGCCGGTAAAGTAATTACCAATATCCGCGAGCTTGAAGGTGCACTGATCCGCATAGTAGCCTACGCTTCTTTGTCGGAAACTCCGGTTACATTGGAGCTGACTGAATCTGCTCTGCAGGATATTATTTTTACCCGCCAAAAAAAAATAACGGTCAAGAAAATAATTGATACAACTGCTGATAACTTTAATATAAAACCTGAAGAAGTGCTTTCAAAAAAACGCACCCAAAATATTGCCTTAACCAGACAGGTTTCGATGTATCTTTGCCGTATGCTTACAGACTTGTCTCTCCCTAAAATTGGCGAGGAATTTGGCGGCAGGGATCATACTACCGTATTGCATGCTTTTAAAAAAATTGACACTATGGTTTCAAAAAACAGCGAATTTAAACACCGCCTGGAACTGATTAAAAATAATATTCTTGACAAGCAGTGATTATCATGTGTATAAGCTGTGACGATTGATATAATTATTTTTTCCTTAACAAAAAGCTTTACTTATAAACAGTTTTTGTTTTAGTTATTCACAGGCATGATTAATATTTTTTTCTTTTTTCTCTTTTAAAAGTAACCTCTTTGTTATAGCTTAGCCTTTATAAACAATATTCACAGAGTTTATTACTATTACTGATGATATATATATGAAGATCTTTTTCTTTTAGATTGTTAATAAGCTGGTTTTTAGTGCAATTAACTGAGAGGAGTTTGATATGAATATATTAGCTAACACAAATCAATTAACAAAATGCCTTGATATAATGGAAAAAGCACTACCTGTTCGCTCAACAATACCGGTAATTAGCAATATTTTATTTGAAATAAAAGGAAATGAAATGATTTTTTCATCAACAAACCTTGAAATGTTTATTAAGGCAAAGATGGATTACCAGGGAGAAGAAACCGGAAAGATACTGCTGCCACCCAAAATTATTGAAGTTATGCGCTATTTTCCAACCACCGATGTTAACATAAGTATTAATTGGGAAAACTACCGTATAGATATTTCCGGTGGCTCAGCCCATTTCCATCTTTATGGGTCTGATCCGGAAGACTATCCAATTTCTTTTGCGAGCCAGTTAAACGATAGCGAAGGTTTTTTCATAGAAAAAGGCAGTTTTAAAAAAATGCTGAAATCTGTTGTTTTTGCCGCCTCAAATGAAGAAACCCGCCCTGCTTTTAACGGCATCTTTTTATTATTTAATAATGACATGATTTCCCTGACCGCTTCTGATACATACAGGCTTGCCATTAAAGAAGTTAAAGATGAGCATTGGGACTTCGAAGAAAGAAGGTCTTTGGTTCCGGCAAGATCTATGCGTGAATTGCTGCGGATACTAAGTGATGTTGGTGGAGAGATCTCCATTATAAATCAGGAAAACCTGATCTCTTTTAAATTTGATCAAATATTTTTTGCATCAAGGCTTTTAGAAGAAAAGTACCCTGATGTCAGTGGAGTTATACCAAAGGAATATAAAACCAGGGTTGTTATTGATCGTAAAATGCTCGAAGAAATCATAAACCGTGCTGCATTGCTGGCAGAAGGTAAAAACCAGGCTGTAAATATTATTGTTAAAAACCAATATTTTGAAGCAAGAGTATCGGCCCAGGAAGGCAGTATGGAAGAGAATATACCGGTGGAACAAGAAGGTGAGGATCTCGATCTTTTTGTTAATTCCCGTTTCATTCTTGATGTTTTAAAGGTTATTGAGGATCAAAAAGTAGTAATCGATTTTCATGGCGATGGTGGACCGCTGATTTTCAGGCTTATCGATGATCAAAGTTATCTATACCTTGTTCTGCCGATAAAAAAAGTCAATTAAGAGCTATGGGGGCTGTATCTTGTTTTATCTGGATAATTTGCTGATCAGGGGGTTCCGTAACTATCGGCAGCAGCAATTGCAGTTTAATCCCCGCCTTAATATTGTTATTGGTAAAAATGCACAGGGCAAAACAAACCTTCTGGAATCGATATATTATTTATCTGTTAATCGTTCTTTCAGGACTAACCGTGATCAGGATCTGGCCAACTGGGATGATAATTTTTTTTTCGTAAAAGGCGTTTTTTTTAAAGACGGCTTTGAACACACAGCACAAGCCAGCTATAGAGAAAAGGATCAATTAAAAGTAGTAATAAACAATAACCCTGCAAATCGCTACGATCACCTCCAGCTTTTTCCGGTTGTTGTCTTCAGCCCTGACGATTTGCAGATTATCAGGGAAGGCCCATCGATACGCAGACGGTTTATCAACCTTGAAGCCTCCCGCTTAGATCCTGTTTACTTTAAAGATTTAAAAGCTTACCAGCGCGTTTTGCTTCAACGCAACCATTTGCTTAAAGAAAAACATCATCCCGGCAAAATAAATGAACTCCTCGAACCGTGGGATCAATCTCTGACCTCCCTGGGCAGCAGCATTATTCAAACCAGGCTTGAGATTATAGATGCCCTGGAAAAGGAAGCACATCAATTCTTTGCAATAATGACAGATTCTCAGGAAAAACTTTCCCTGGATTACATCAGCACCGTTGAATATTCAACCGATCCCATCGAAACAAAATATATTTTTCTTAAAGCATTGCTGGCAAAACGCGATCAGGAAATTAAGAGAGGAATAACCCTGCTGGGCCCGCACCTTGATGATCTCAGAATTTCTATTAACGGTTACGATACAAGGTATTATTCTTCACAGGCCCAGAAAAGGACTGCAGCCCTTGCCTTAAAAATGGCTGAAGTTAACTTGTTTAAAAAACAAAACTGCGATTGCCCGATTATCCTTCTGGATGATGTTTTTTCTGAGCTTGACAACTATAGAAAAGAGCACCTCCTTAGTTTTTTGAAGAATACCAGCGGCCAGTGTTTTATTACAACAGCAGTTGATTTTCACAGCCTTGGTGATAAACTGCACGGTGAGAAAAAAATTTTTTCGGTTTACCAGGGGAGCATTGCCGATGAAACCGTTAAGCTCAGTAGTTGAAAAGTTGCTCCGCCGCCATAATCTGTGGCAGGGTTATCAACAATATTCTTTGGTCGAAAACTGGGCAGATTTGGTTGGCCCTGCCCTGGCCGAGGTAACCCGGGCGGAAAAGATAACAAATGGGGTGCTCCGTGTCTCAGTTAAAGATTCGGTATGGGCTTATCACCTGTCAATGTTAAAACCACAGCTCATAAAAAAATTGAACGAACATGCCGGCAGTAAGATTGTGCATGATCTGTTCTTTAGGATCGAAACTCTTGAGAAAAAAGAAAATTAAGGCACATAGACAGATCTAGGTTTAATCCATCAGTCGAAGGGGGATCCGGATGTTTCTACACATCGGAGGGGCACAAATTGTTTTTAACAGCGACCTGATCGGCATCTTTAATTACGATTTAATGGACAACAATGATAACAGGAATTTACTAAAGAACTACTTAACTGAAACAGTCAGGGTTATACCAGGGGCTGAACACCCCAAGTCTTTCGTTATTACCACCAGCCAGATTTATACTTCCCCAATTTCTCCCCTTACGCTTTCCAGGCGCAAGAACAGATCCCGTTAGTCCCGGTACACCCGGTTTTATAACTCATAAAAATGGTATAATAAAGTAACATGAACTTAAAGCTATGAGGTGAAGTATGCCCCCAAAAAAGAATAATCAGGATTATAATGCCGAGCATATTCAGGTGTTGGAGGGCCTGGAAGCGGTTAGAAGACGACCCAGCATGTATATCGGTTCGACATCCAGCCGCGGGCTGCACCACCTTGTTTTTGAAGTAGTGGATAACAGTATAGACGAAGTCCTGGCCGGTTATTGCACACAGATCAAAATTACAGTAAATGAAGATAAAAGTGTAACCGTAATTGACGACGGGCGGGGCATACCGGTTGAAAAACATCCCCAGGAGAAGCGCCCCGCTGTAGAAGTTGTCCTGACTACTCTTCATGCCGGTGGAAAATTTGGCAGCGACAGCTATAAGGTGGCCGGCGGTTTACACGGAGTTGGCGTTTCTGTGGTTAACGCTTTGTCCGAGTGGCTTGAAGTAGAAGTTTACCGCGATGGTAAAATATACAGTCAGCGCTATCAAAGAGGTAAAAAAACAACCCCGATCAAAGCAACAGGCAAAGTCAATAAAACAGGAACAAAAATTACATTTTTACCCGATTCTGAAATATTTGAGAAGGTAGATTTTGAAAATGAAGTTATTATTCAGCGCCTGCGTGAACTTGCTTTTCTCAATAAGGGCACAAAAATAATTTTCAAAGATCTGCGCAGTGGCCGGGAAGAAAAGTTTAGATATGACGGTGGTATCATGCAGTATGTCGCCTATCTCAACCAGGGCAAAGAAACTGTGCCCAAGAAACCGATTTATACCCATAAGTCTGTCAATGGTTTTGAGGTAGAGCTGGCCCTGCAGTACCATGCCGGTTATGCGGAAGTAATCTATTCATATGCCAACAACATCCATACCCAGGAAGGCGGCACCCACGAGTATGGTTTTAAAGTTTCGCTAACCCGTTTAATCAATGATTTTGCCCGTAAATTAGGGCTGATCAAAGATAACCAGAATAATCTGTCCGGAGAAGATATCAGGGAAGGAATGACTGCGGTTCTAAGCGTTAAGCTGATGGATCCGCAGTTTGAAGGACAGACTAAAACCAAGCTTGGCAACAGTGATATCCGCAGTATCGTTGATAATATCTGCTATGAAAGCATTGAAGCATACATGGAACAAAACCCTGCTGTGGCCAGAAGAATAATTGAGAAAGCAATCAGAGCTTCCCGGGCAAGGGAAGCTGCCCGTAAGGCCAGAGAGCTGACCAGGCGTAAAAACGCCCTTGAGATTACCAACCTACCGGGAAAGCTTGCCGACTGCACAACCAAGGATCCCGGCGAGAGCGAGCTCTTTCTCGTTGAGGGGGACTCAGCAGGCGGATCAGCCAAGCAGGGGCGAGACCGGCGCTTTCAGGCCATCCTACCGCTGCGCGGCAAGATCCTTAATGTTGAAAAAGCAAGACTGGACAAGATTTTGGCCAACGAAGAAATCAGAACGCTGATCACAGCCCTGGGGACAGGTATCGAAAGTGAATTTGATATTAAGCGGACCCGTTACCATAAAATCATCATCATGACCGATGCGGATGTGGATGGTTCACATATCCGGGTACTGCTGTTAACCTTCTTCTACCGCTTTATGCATCAGCTAATCGACAGCGGCTTCATCTATATCGCCCAACCTCCTCTCTTCAAGGTTAAGAAGGGCAAGAAAGAGCAATATCTTTTTCGCGAGGAGGAACTCGATAATTTGTTAAATGAATGGACCCGTGACGGAGGGGTCAGTATCCAGCGCTACAAGGGCCTTGGGGAGATGAATCCGGATCAGCTCTGGGAAACCACGATGAACCCCGAGACAAGGATTATCAAACGGGTAGAGCTGGTCGATGCCATCCAGGCGGATAATATCTTTGGGGTGCTGATGGGAGATAAAGTCGAACCGCGCCGCAAATTTATTGAAGACAATGCCCGCCTGGTCCAGAATTTGGATATTTAGGAAATCAGAATCCACTATCAAGCAGGCAGAATCAAGAATTGAGACAGAAAAATTATTTTGATGAAATTAATATGCAAAAGGATTAATCCCTCTTCCTGAATAGAAAGAGGGATTTTATGTATTTGGGATCATGAAAATGCCTATTCCCATTTTCATTTATTACATGGTGAAGCCGGGGCTTCATGGGGTCTAATTTGTGATTCTTTTTAGGTCGTAGATCAGCCCGTCTGACTCTTCGTCAGGCAGGTAGTGAAAAAGAATGAACTCTTCAACTTCCAGACCCAAACGATCAAGTTGATTAAAGGCTGCTGCGGTTAAGTAATGAGGGGTCAGGTCTTGAGTGCGCCAAGCGAAGCTTGGCAGTTCTTGCCGGTGGAAGTCCGGATTAGGCAAAGGGTAGCCACCAGCCTAACACCTATACCACATTCA
>Ga0209498_1000675_pt1 | contig 21021 bp, 31 predicted proteins | sample WalLakDeSediment_FD_184131 | JGI IMG/M metagenome (GOLD analysis project Ga0209498, IMG submission 184131) | Lake sediment microbial communities from Walker lake, Nevada to study Microbial Dark Matter (Phase II) - Walker Lake 11/02/13 Deep... | ecosystem: Environmental > Aquatic > Freshwater >...
TTTTCAATCCAGTCAAATAAAAAAGACAAGACGGACTCCGCTATCGTGTAAAGAAGAAAAATATGGTCAACCTTATTTTTAATAAAAAGTTGAATCCTTCGGCCCGGCTCAGGACAGGCCCTTCGGCAAGCTCAGGACAGGCCCTTCGGCAAGCTCAGGAAAATAAATATGATACATAGCTTACTTAAACGTTATTATAAGTTCAACGAATTTTGGTCAGGACAGGAAGAAATCATTCAAAGTATTTTGGACGGCCACGATACTTTGGCCGTTATGCCCACTGGCGGCGGCAAATCGCTCTGTTACCAGCTGCCCGGGTTGGTTTTTGAAGGGTTGACGCTCGTTATTTCTCCCCTGATTGCTCTTATGAAAGACCAGATTGATGTTTTACAAAAAAGGGGAATATCGGCTTCATTTATTAATTCATCGCTCCCGGAAAAAGAAATTAAAAAAAGAACGGCCGAAGCCCTAAAGGGAAAAATAAAAATTTTATATATCGCTCCGGAACGTTTAAACAGCCGGTTTAATTCGGTTTTACGGAAAATACCCGTAAGTTTTATGGCGATTGATGAGGCTCATTGCGTATCAACCTGGGGCCATGATTTTCGGCCGGACTACCGCGCCATTAAAAAATGCATTGAAACGCTGCCGAGACGGCCTATTGTGGCCGGTTTTACCGCCACTGCCACACCCGAAGTAAGGGAAGATATCGTGGAGAGTTTGGGTCTTAAAAAGCCGAGAGTTTTTGTCAGGGGGTTTGACAGGCCCAACTTGCATTTCTTTGCCAAGGGGTGGTTAGACGAGTTTTCGCGTGACTCGGAAGTTTTACGCTTGGCAAAATCATTGCCAAAACCCGGAATTATCTACGTCGGTAAACGCGATAAAGCCGAAGAACTTGCCGTTCATTTAAGCAACAACGGGGTTCCCGCTTTGCCTTATCATGCCGGACTAAGAACAGAGGACAGAACGGTTATCCAGGAGATGTTTATGAGAGAAAAAGCGTCAGTTGTTGTTGCTACCATTGCTTTTGGTATGGGCATTGATAAGGCCGACGTGCGTTTTGTCATACACGCGGGCATGCCCGGAACCCTGGAAAGATATTATCAAGAAGCCGGACGAGCCGGCCGCGATTCTAAGCCGGCGACCTGTTTTTTACTGCATAGCGAAAAAGACAGTGCGCTTCAAAATTATTTTATCGGCAAGAATTACGAGGATTCAATAGAGCGCGGCAAGCCGGAGGATGAGGCGGCGGCAGTGCGCGATCTGAAATATCAAAAACTCAAACAAATGGAAAAATACGTTACGGCTAATTCCTGCAAAAGAAAAATAATTTTGGATTATTTCGGAGACGAAAACGCGCCTAAGCGCGAAAATTGCCAAGGATGTGACTACTGCCTTAGCAAGGGGTAAAAAATAACCAACCCTTCGGCCGGGTTCAGGATAAGCCCTTCTGTGTGACTCAGGACAAGAATTTAGCCCATTATAGAAAACTTGGCTAAGCCAAGGAGACAAGGAGTTATCCATTCCTTGGCTCCACTCCTTGGCTAAGCCAAGGAGTGAGATAAGTTGGATTAAATAGAAAACCCCGGGTCGCCAAAAAGGCGATTTTTTGGTAGAATTAACGAATGAAAAATAAAATTATACTTTTTGATTTTGACGGGGTGATCATTGACTCCTTTGAGGCTGCTTTTAGGGTAGTCAAAATGGTTGATCCCAGTATTACCAAAGAAAGATGTCAAAGTTTTTTTGATTATAATATCAACGACTGGAAAAAGGGATTGTCAGAAGAGGAAATCCGGCGAGGAGACGAGGAGTTTTTCGGAAGATATCTTCCCACACTTGAGCGAGCCAGGGTTTTTCCAGGTATGGAAAAAGTTATTGCGGAGTTAGGAAAAAAGCATACTCTTTTAATTATTTCCTCCACTATTTCCAGTTCAATTCGCACCTTCATGGAACGAAATAAAATGACTGAATATTTCAATGATATTATGGGCAACGAAGTCCATGAAGATAAAGCAGAAAAAATTAAGATGGTTTTTGAAAAATACGGAGTGGAACCAAAAGATTGCTTATTCATTACCGACACTCTCGGCGACATGAAAGAAGCTACCAGCGTGGGCGTTCAATCGGTCGGCGTTGCCTGGGGATTTCAGGAAAAAGAAAACTTACTTAAGGGAAAACCCCTTTCTATTGCTAAAAAACCGGAAGAGCTATTAAATATTGTGTCAAATTATTTCAATAAAAAATAACCAAAATTTAGCCCCGCCTTCGTTAAGGCTACGACGATGAAAAAGAGAAAAAATAACCTATATAATCCTGCTTCTGATATACCTTTCAGCGTAAGTAGGTCGAAAATTGACTTGTTCTTAGAGTGTCCTCACTGCTTTTATTTAGACAGAAAATTAGGAGTATCAAGGCCGGGAATGCCCGGCTGGTCACTAAACAGCGCGGTTGACCATTTGCTTAAAAATGAATTCGATCTTCTGAGAAAGAGCGGCCAGTCTCACAAATTAATGGATAAATATAAAATTGATGCTGTCCCGTTCAGTCATCCTGATTTGCCTGTTTGGCGGGATGATAATTACAGGCATGTCGGCGCAACCGTATTGCATAAGAAAACAAATCTGATTATCAACGGTATTATTGATGATGTTTGGATTAATAAAAAGAAAAAAGAGCTTTTTATCGTCGACTATAAAGCCACCAGTACAAGCAAGGAAATTTCTTTGGAAGACGAATATAAACAGGGATATAAAAGACAAATGGAAATTTATCAGTGGATTTTCAGGCAGCTGGGATTTAATGTATCCAAAACAGGTTATTTTCTATTTGCCAACGCCGGCAAAAACCGTCCTGAATTTGACGGGAAACTAGAGTTTGTAACCTCAATCATTGTTTACCAAGGAGATGATTCTTGGGTAGAATCTGTTATTTGCGACATAAAAAAATGCCTTGACTCAAACAAAATACCTGCACCGGCAGAAGATTGCGAACATTGCAATTATAGGTTATTGGTTAATAAAGAAGATAATAACCAGATAAATTAAAAGGTCGTTAAAAAGAAAAAATTAATATTAGAAAAATATGAACAATTTTAACAGAAACAGTAAAAACAGGGGAAAAAGAGGAGATTTTAACAAAAGAGGGTCTTTTGGTGCTGACAGAGACAGAGAAAGACCGCAAATGCACGAGACGACCTGCAGTGCTTGCGGCAAAAGATGCGAAGTTCCTTTTAGGCCGACCGGCCAAAAGCCGGTTTATTGCAACGACTGTTTTCGAAATTACGAAAGGAGAGGCGGCGGTTTTGAAAAGCCGAGCTACAGGCAAGACAGTTTCCGGGGTAAAAAAGAAGATGGTTTTGGGAGAGAAGAATTTGACAAGTTAATTGCCAGATTGGATACAATTATAAGCATATTAACGGCCAAAGAAGGGGCAGGAAAAAATGCTAAAGAAGTAAAAAAAAGCACTGTCAAAAAGACAAAGAAAAAAGTTTCTGAGAAGAAATAAATGTGAAAATATCAAAAGCGGAATTTATCAAGGGTGTTATCGGCAATGATTACGGTATGAAAGATGACTTACCGCACATTGCTTTTTTCGGCCGCTCCAATGCGGGAAAATCAAGCGTAATTAACTCTCTGGTTAATAAAAAAAATCTGGTTAAGGTAAGTAAAATTCCCGGGAAAACGCTGGAGGCAAATTTTTTTCGCATTAACCACTCTTTTTACTTAATAGATTTTCCCGGATACGGCTATGCCAAGCGTTCAATAAGTGATCGTAATAAAATGATCAAAAGAATTTTCTGGTATGTAGAAAATTCTAATGTTAAACCTAAAGCGGTTTTCTTAATCACTGACGCCAAGGTCGGGTTAACCGGCCTTGACCGTGAAATGATAGAAATTCTTATAAAGAATAAACATCAGATTGTTATTGTTGCAAACAAGGTCGACAAGCTAGGAAAAGAAATCATCAAGAGACAACTTTCTTCAATCAAAAAAGAAGTACAAGACATACCGGTTTTGGGGTATTCAGCCAAAACGGATGAAGGGAAAGACGAATTAATCAAAAAAATCGGAGAATTCATTTAGTCCGAGGGTTTTTCTTTCAAACTTGCTTTTTTAAAAGAAAGAGCGTATAATGAAAACAGATATTCTGAGAGTTTAGGACTACAAATAGTTGTCAGATTATCATTAGGGGAAATATTCGATAATACTATTTGCGGCTCACCATTGGAGGGAGTTGCTTTTTATTTATAAAATATGCTTCCAAGAATTAAAAAGCCCTTAAAGATCGTGGACCAAGCCCTGAACAAAGAGCAGTTTTTGGCAGAGCATAATAAATTATCTCCAACAGGTTTGAAAGCTACCATTCCCTTGCTCTCCCGTTTTAAAATAGAGAAAGCCTCGCTTTTTAAGAATGATAATTGGTCTATAGATAAGATCAGGAGGCCGTTTATTTTATGGCTCACTTCTTTGCCTTTCGGCAGGAAGAAGTCATAAGTCTTACTAAACAGATTATAATTTTGACAGGAGCTTTACATCCTTCCTTTATACAGAAACAACAGAACCGCCATATACCTTACAGATCGGGCGATTTTTTGCTAGAATAAGATAATATATTTATAGAATAAAGGTCGAATGTCTTAATAATATTAAATTATATTCCAATGACAAAAAATATCATCATCGTAGTTTTAGCTGTAATTATAATTATTTTGGGGTATATGCTGATGGTGACTTTTCCAGAGAGAGCAGAAGCTGAATGCACGATTAAGTGCACTGAGATTGTACAAGCGCAGGTGACAAGCGCCGTCCAAGAATGCATGTCCGGTCTTGAAGAATGTATACTTGGTGTTGAAGAGTGCCAACAAACACTTGAACAACTCATACAGGTACCCGAGTGCGCGGCCGCAATAGCTCAATAAGTTGTTTGTCGAATCTTGCCGAAAAAATCGCCCTATCTCTTACAGACTGGGCGGTTTTTTGCTAGAATAATATAATTTATGAAAATTTTGATAATTTATAGTCATCCCGGGCCGAGAGGTTTTTCTTCCTGTTTTTTGGAAAAATCAATAAAAATTCTTAAGGAAAGAAATATAAATTTTGAAGTACTGGATTTGTATCAAATGAACTATGATCCTGTTTTAAAGCCAGAAGAGCTTTATACTGCAGGAAAAAGAGAAATATCTGAACAAAATAAACAAATACAGGAAAAAATAAAATTAGCTGACGGTTTAATATTTATTTATCCTGTTTGGTGGGGAGGAATGCCGGCAATTCTAAAAGGCTTTATAGACAGAATTTTTACCCCTGGATTCGCTTTTAAATATAATAAAGAAAAATTATTAAAATTCATCCCTGATAAGCTTTTGAACGACAAAAAAATTCTTGTTTTTATAAGTTCCGGAGGACCAAAATTCCTTTATAAAATTATTTTAGATCCAATTAAATTAATAAATAAATTTTTCATTTTCGGACTTTTTTCTTCAAAAACTATAACTTATCAGGTTTACGGGGCAGGGAAATTAGATAATAAAAAGGCTGAGGAAATAAATAGATCAATTAGGCGCGGAATTAACTGGATTCTAAAACAAGAATAAATTAACTTAAAATTAATCAAATGAAAAAAATAAGAATATTTTTATCCGTATTTATTATTTTATTACTACTTTCCAAAATAATTTATAATATTACGGCGAAAGAGGGAATAGAGTCGTTATTTGGTTTTTTTATATTTTTATTATTTATCCCGCTTTTTTATATATATTTTTTATTAGCCAAATACCCGGCTACTTATGCTTATAATGTTTTAGAGTCTTTTAGGGATACCGGAAAATTTCAATTAAATACTTTTTGGTCTTTGCTTGATAAGATCAACAGGCGCCGGTTATTGATAATTATAATTTTAGGATTAATACTTTTTTTCACTTTTTTTCTGAATATTTTATTTTTTTTGAAAATAAGAGAAAATCATTTTGTTTTTAGTGAAACAATAATCAGGACTTTGTTTTTAGGAGGTACGATTATTTTATTTTTTTACTTTATACAGCAGTTTTTTGAATACGGACATGTTTCTATTAGAGATTGCCAGCACAGAAAAGCTGTTGAGATTAAGGGACTAATTGAGAATATTTCAATCAAAGCCGGCATTAAGCCGCCAGATTTTAAAATTTTAACTTATTCAAGCCCGACTTCTTTTTCTTTATGTCCGAACTTCGGTCAACCGGTAATCTTCATAACTTCATCTTTACTTAATTTAGCGGACAGAAATGAGCTTAAGGCGGTTATTGCTCATCAGATAGCATCTATTTCTTCAAAGAGAATTTTTGACTATCGAACGATTAATAATTTTTTACTTATTTTAAAAATTTTAAGTTCTTCTCTTTTTTTTCTTTTTCTGGCGGCAATAAATCCAATTCTTGTTTTTATCTGGTTAGGGCTTATTATTTATATTATAATTGGTTTTCAGCTTGAAAAATTAAGAATAGAAAGAATTGCTGAAATGTCTTCAAAGAGTATTTTTGCCATATTTAATCCGCCTTTCCTTTTAACAAACTTTATTTCGTATTTAATTTATTACCAGACTTCTTATGATGAATTTTTCTATGCCGACCTGAAGTCGGTCCAGTTTACAAGATATCCCAAAGCCCTTTATTCTATTTTGATAAAGTTAAAAAATTATAGAGATGTTTACGAAATGATGCCCGGAGAATTTTATTATTTATATTTTACGTCAGAAAATACAATTATAAAAAGAATACCGGCGCCACAACCGTCAATTGAAAAAAGGAAGGCGCTTTTAGAAGAAATAGATTATACTTTAAATAATATGAAAATTACTGAAGAAATTACCCAGATCAAATGCCCTTATTGCGATTCGCATATGGAAGAATTAGAAACAAAAGGTCATTATGGTAAAGCGATTAAAATTGACCGTTGTACTCGTTGTGGGAGTATTTGGTTTGACGAATGGGAAATATGGTATATTGCTGATTTGATACCTCATATTTCAGATAAAACTAAATTAAAACAAGTTAATCCTCTTGATAAAATTTCATGTCCACGCTGTGGGATCGAACTTTCCATAATCACTGATCCTAATATTCCTAAAGATATTCAAATTAGATTTTGTTCCAGTTGTAACGGTAATTGGTTAGCTCACGAAGACCTTCTAAAATTTAGCTCTCATAGAGAAAAATATAAATCAAAAAAACGAAAAGATAAAATTAATTAGAGAGTATAATGCCTTGCGGACTAAAAATTTTAGCTAAATCTTTCAAATTGCTTGTAAAAATAGCGGGTTATTAGTAAAATAATAATGTCGACAGAAATTAATTTAATATTTTTAATAAGTTATTATGAATAAAGTATTGATCGCCATTTTAGTTTTAGGCGCTGCCGGCTTAGCTTATTATTTTATAGCCGGGGACAGGGGAGACGTACCCTTTGAAACAGATACTATTGAAGAAGTAGACGTGGACCTAGCAAGAGAAGCCTTAAAAGAAACAGGTCCAAGAACCGTTTATGGAAGCTGTAATGCTATCGAAGATTCCAGTAATTGTATAGATTATGTCGGTTCAATGTGGAAAGATAAGGATATGGCTGAATTAAATTGCAGCGACATCGGGATTCTTTCAAAAGACGCTTGTCCATATTCAGAACTCGGCGGCTGCCAAATGGGAGGCGGATCAGTAATGGAAATGATCGCCTGGGTTTATCAAGAAGGCCCGGGAGGGTACAACGAAGAATCGGTTGTTTATGCCAGTATGGCTTGTAATAACGCGCCTGATGGACGCTGGGTAAATCCGCAAGACTTGATAGAATAATATAAATTAAATTCTTAAGAAGAAACCAAAAAGATCGCCCTATACCTTACAGGTCGGGCGGTTTTTTAATAAAGAATTCCTTTATTCTTGAAAAAAAGTAAATTTATGTATAGAATTTATTAAAGTAAATGCACCCGAAAAACTGAATAAGGAGGGAAAGGACATGGAAAGTGAATGCCGCAGAGGAGAATTGGAGATGGAACTAAGGATTGTGAGATGGTCGCAAATGTTCCGGGGAGTTCCAGTTCTTTACGAAAGCAGGACAAATGGACAGGGGGAGGTCATTGAGAGCTTCATCTCTACGATGGAAAAGGACGGTTGGAGATTGGAAGACCAAGACGGAACGAACTATATCTTCAGAAAGAAAAGGAAGTAATAGAAAAAGCCGGAAATCAAAACGTGAAAGGAGGAATGTGAACGATTATTGCGGCGGACTGGAAGAGTATTTGAACGAAGAGCTGGGGAGACGACTCGGCAAGAGAGGAACAAGAGCAGAGATAGAAGAGATTCTCGAAGACTCTACGAGAAGTGGAGAGGAAGACGTGAACACGATGACGCTTTTTACTTCCGAAGGACTGATAGTCCTGGAAGTTACCGATCAGCAAAGGAGGGCGATCTTGGACGGTAGAATCAAGGACCTGATAATAACCGTTACCGGATCGAGGGAAAGCGTTCTGACTGTTCTACTGAGTAGCAACGGTAGTTTGGACTATTCAGGTTAATAGCCAAAATACCGCCAATGGGAGCGGATGACAAAAGTCGTCCGCTCCATCCTTTTTTTAGAGAGTGAAAAAGTGGCTTTTTTGGGACTCAAAAGACATGAAGATGACTCATGGCATATGTCCAGAATGCCTAAGGAAGCAGGGCGTTGACAGGATAGAGCCTCCGGAATAGTTTTGGAAAAAACGAAACGGAGGCTCTTTAAATATCGCCAAAAAGTCATTTTTTTGATAAGATAAAATATCATGGAAACTAAAGAATTTCAAAATAAAATACTTGAGTTTCTTGCTAGGTGGGATGAGAAAAGAGATGATATTCCGACAAAGCAGAAAACCTTCACCCATCTTATCGAGGAAATCGGAGAACTTGCCAGGCAATACGTTAACCAAGAAACGAGAAAAGAAAGGTACGATGAAAAAGAAGTTGAAAATGCGATAGGAGACATATTTATACAACTAACGAAACTGGCCCAGCTGCATGGTTTAGATATAGAAGAAACCGTCCTGAAAATTATAGAAGAAGAAAAAGAAATCTTTAAAAAATAAGAACTTGTAAAATTATGGCTTCAATCAAGCAAAACATAACATTAAAAGAACATCAGGGCTTTGTCAAAGAGGTTTATGGTCTTCCGAATGACAGGTATTTTGGCTTATGGGACATGGTTAGCAATATGGAACGTTTTATGATGCGAGGGTTAAAAGGCATCAGAAAACAAGATAAAGCAAAAACAAGATTTAATTTATTAATAGCTCTTAGCTGGTTTATATCGATAATGAATCAGCTTCATATTGATTTAGATGATCAGGTATGGAGAAGATTCCCCAATCTTTGTTCTTATTGCGGCTCATGTCCGTGTTCTTGCAAAAAAAATAAAATAAATAAAAGAAAAGGTACTTTAGCCACTAAAAATAAAAGACCGGAAACGTTGGAAGAATTTCAGAATATGTTTGCTGAAATATACCCGGCTAAAGAACGGACATTAGAGCACGCCGGCATTCATCTGGCCGAAGAATCTGGTGAATTTTCAGAAGCGTTGTTAACTTTTCGCGGAGGACATAAAGACCAAGATTTTAAAAACCTTGAACTGGAGGCGGCTGACTTTTTTTCCTGTATAATGAGTGTTTTTAATTCGTTGGGAATGAGCGCGGCCAAAGAGCTCTCTGTCATGTTTGCCAATAACTGCCATGACTGCAAAAATGCGCCGTGCATTTGTGACTTCAAGAATATAACTAATTTTAAGTCTTAAATTCATAACCCACGCTATTAAAAAATTAATTACTGAAATTAAAAAAACCGCTAAAGAATATGGAAAAGTTTATTAAAAAAATCCACCAACAATTAAAAAAACTGGTTGGTTAAAAAATAATTTTATGAACAGTAAAAGAAATACTGATTTCGCTCTCTATGGCACGTTTCAAGCCGTAGACGGAGATACTTTAAAAAAAGAGTTGGAAAAAAACGGAATTCCGGTAAAAATGCTTTATCCCGGTACGGGTTTTGGCCGCGATATTACTGCCAGCGCCCAATTTACGGCTTACGAGCTGATGATTCGTGTTTGCGATTTTGAATTAGCCGAAAAGATAAGAGAAAAATTCAATATTAAAGCAATAAAAAATGGAGAGAAGATGCCCCTGCCGAAAACTTACAAGTGGGCCAAAAGCGGGTTAAACAGGGTGTTTTTAATCGGCTATGCGATTTCTGTCTCTGCAATCTTTGCAATACTAATAACTGGTTATCTTTTTGGGGAAATCAATTTTCTTCCATCAAACATATTTCTTTATATTCTTACTGCTACTTTTGTTTTCTTTTTTCTCTGGCTTTTTAGTTCACTGTACGAAGCGTTTAAAGAAAGATAAAAAAATTTTATGGAATTGAGAATTAAAATAATAAAAGATAACATTACAAAAATTAAGGCGGATGCGATTGTTAACGCGGCTAATAAAACATTAATGGGTGGTGGGGGAGTTGACGGAGCAATTCATCGGGCAGCCGGAGAAAAACTACTTCAAGAGTGTAAAAAATTGGGCGGCTGTGAAACTGGAGAAGCGAAAATAACAAGGGGCTATAATTTAAACGCCAAATATATTATTCATACGGTTGGTCCGGTTTGGCAGGGTGGCGGATATAAAGAAAGTGAGCAGTTGGCCAATTGTTACAGGAATACTTTAAAACTGGCATCAAAAAACAAGATTAAATCAATCGCCTTCCCTTCGATTTCTACCGGAGCTTACGGCTTTCCAATTGAAAAAGCGGCAGTAATTGCCTTTAAAGAAGTTAAAAAATTCCTTGAAGAAGATAAGGCGATAAGAGAAGTAATTTTTGTTTTATTTTCCGATCAAGATTTGGAAATTTACCAAAATTTAAGTTAAAATAAAAAATTATGAGTATCGAAGTAGAAATCAGGGCAAAAGTCAGCGGTTCTGACGAAATCGAAAAATCTTTAGAAAAAATCGGAGCTGAGCTTGTAAAATCAGAGAGACAAACCGATAAAATATTCGGTGCCGCCAAGTTCCTGGATTCAGAACATAAGATAATAGAGGGCGGGGTTTCAGCCAGAATAAGAGAAGTCGACGGAAAAAGCAAACTGGAGTTTAAGGAAATCTTAAGAGAAAAAGGAGGAATTGAATTAAGCTGTTTAATACCAAGTATTAAGGTCGGCGAAAAAATGCTGAAAAAACTGGATTTCGAAGAAGCTTTTACAATAAAAAAGGGAAGGAAAGTTTATTCGTATAATGACTTTACAATTTGCCTGGATGAAGTGGAAAAGCTGGGAAATTTTATAGAGATTGAGAAAGAAATAAATACCGAGGGTGAGATAGAAAAAACAAGAAATGAGTGTATAGGTTTATTGGAAAAGATTGCTCCCGGCTCAAAGATTGAAAACAGAAAATACGGCGATTTAATGCAAGAACTGGTGAATCAAATGTCTCGGGATAAATAAATTAATTTTAAACGTTTAAACAAATATGCCAAATAAAAATAAGCCAACTTGTGAAACGGGATTAAAGAAAAATATTATAAAAAAAGAAGTTTTCGACAGAGAGATAGCGCTCTGTAAGATGCTATATAAAGAATATAAAGGAAAGTGCGGCTGGGGAAAGTGCAGGGACTGCGGCGTAATCCCGCTGTTGATCAAACTATATAAAGGGAAATTACTGGAAAAACCTTCTGAAATCAAAAAGGCCAAGGTTAAAATAACCAAAACTTAAGCCCAATTAATGAATATAAATTCCAAAAATAAAAAAATAATAGAAAACAATCCAATAGCCTTTGCAACAATAAGCGGCAATAAACCTTATGTGATAGGCGTTGCTTATTGTAAGATATTAACCAAAGATACGATACTGATTACGGATAACTTCATGAAAACGACGGTAAAGAATATAATGAAGAATAATAATATTGCTCTGGTTGCCTGGAATAAAAAATGGAAAGGGATTCAGGCCCTAGGCAAAGCTAGATATTATGAAAAAGGAAGATGGTTAGATTATGTAAAAAGAATGAAAGAAAATAAAGGGTTGCCGGCCAGGGGTGCAATTTTGGTTAAAGTAAATAAAATTATAAAACCTAAATAAAGTCGGATATGATAATTAATAAAAATAAATAAGCATGAAAAAGAATATCTTAATAGCATTAATAACCGTTCTTTTAATTATCTTTTTTGTATTTGTTTTCTCTGGTGGCTATAACATAGAAGATCAAACTAATAACACAGAAGAGCAAAATAACAGCCTAAAAGAACAAGAAATAAAGGGCGCAGAAGATAAAATAACCATAATAAATAAAAAAAATCATATGAACTACACAATAACCATAAAAACAAATAAAGGAGACATGGAATTTAAAACCTATACCCAGGAAGCTCCCAATACGGTTGAAAACTTTGTCAAACTGGCCAATAAGGGGTTTTACAACGGAGTTATTTTTCATCGGGTAATAGACGGGTTTATGATCCAGGGGGGTGACCCGACAGGAACGGGCAGGGGCGGTCCGGGCTATACTTTTGACGACGAAATAAACCCGAATTCAGAAATATACAGAGAAGGGTATCGTAAAGGAATTGTCGCCATGGCAAATGCAGGACCAAATACTCAGGGAAGCCAGTTTTTTATTATGGTTGCCGATTACCCCCTACCTCCTTCGTACACGATTTTCGGCAAGATTACGTCAGGACAAGATGTAGCCGATGCAATATCTCTGGTAGAAAAAGGTGCCAATGATAGGCCGGTCGAGGATGTAATAATTGAAGCTGTTTTAATTCTGGAAGACGAATAATTATGACCAAATATCTAACCGCTGAAGGTTTGGAAAAATTAAAAAAGGAATTAGATCACTTGGAAAAAGTAAAAAGGAGGGAGGTTTCCGAAAGGATAAGACATACGGCCAGCCAAGGAGATTTAAAGGAGAATGCAGGATATGATGCGGCAAAGGAAGAACAGGCATTCATGGAAGGAAGAATCAGAAAACTGAAAGAAATTATTGCCCAGGGAGAAGTTATAGAAAAAAAAGAAAACGGCCTAATTCAGATAGGTTCTTCCGTTTCTTTAGATTCGCCAGGAGAAAAGCAAAAATTCCAAATTGTAAGTCCGGAGGAAGCAAACATCATAGATAATAAAATATCCTTTGAGTCTCCTTTAGGCAAGCAACTTTTAGGTAAGAAAAAAGGAGAAAAAGTAAAAATTGAGACTCCGGCAGGTAAAAAAGAATATAATATAGTTGAGGTTAAATAGAAGATAAAATATTCAATGGTAACTAGTTTGATTTTTGTAGACAAAAGATTAATTTTGTTTCATAATGTAAAATATAATAACCTAGGGAAATGAAAGATATTATTATCATTATTGGAATCGTGCTTTTAGCCGCTGGCTGGGCCTGGTTTTCCTTTAAGTCAGTGCCAGAAGAGGAAAAGTCAACAACATTTATTCAATGCTTAGCTAATGAAGGCGTGGTCATTTACGGCATGCGTACCTGTCCGGCCTGTAAGCAATTGGCGGACAATTTAGGCGGGTATGATGCAATAAGCTTAATTTATGTAGAATGCAGCCAGGAACAAGAAAGGTGCCGCAGTGAAATGAAAACTAAATATGTCCCGGAAATACAAATTATGAGAGAACTCTATAAAGACGGGAGGACTCCGCAAGATTTATCGTCGGCTACCGGCTGCGCAATATAATTAAACAAATAAATTATGAACAGAAAACCGGTTAAGAATAATTCAGAAAAATATTATAAGAATTGGATTTTGAGGATTGCTAAAGATGAAACTGGCCGAACCATAAAACAGCATATCGTCAAGCATGCTAAAGAAATTTACTCAAAAGACCCGAAAATATGGTCAGCAAGCATGAGAAACTTAATAGAAATTTTTGAGAAAGTCCATAAAGGAAAACCTTCCTTAAAATTAAAAATAGCGAGATTAGAACATAAATACCAAAAGAATCCCAAAAGATATACGCCTCCGCCCCTGAAATAAGATTAAACAAAATATTTTAAAATTTTTGAAATCGTCAAGGGGCGATTTTTTATTTACACCGGGCGTATTGAGGTGTTAAAATTAAAATATGGAGAAGAAAAGTTTTTCAGAAAAAATCTTCTTAAGTATTACCGGAGAAAAAAATATTGACTGGCAGTCAAAATTAAATGAGATTAATCGGCTGAAAATTAATAAAGTAGCTGTTTTTTTGGAGCGCTTTGACAGAAAAGAAAGGGATAATTTTTACCGTCTTCTTTTAAAGTCCTCGATCAAAAAAATACCCTTCGTTCATTTGAGGGACGACGTAACCAAAGAGGAAATCCAATTCTTTATTAATAAATTTAAAACTGATTATTTTAATATTCATGAAGAACATTTTAGATGTCTGGATAAATGGAAGGGTTTCTGGAATAAACTATATCTGGAAATGAATTATGACAGTAAGATTTCTAAAGATGTTAAGGTCAGAAAAATAGGAGGCTTCTGTATTGATTTGGCTCATTTCAAATCTACAATCGCACGAGGGACAAAAGAAGCTCATTACATTTATTTAAGAAAAAATAAAATAAAGTTCACCTGTAATCATTTAGGCGGTTATTCTGCTGAAAAAATGCGTGATTTGCATATTATCAAAAAGCTTAAGGATTTTGATTACCTGACTACTTTACCAAAATATATTTTCGGAAAAATTATCGCCCTGGAAGTCGACAATAGCATTAAAGAGCAAATTGCTTTTAAAAAACATGTAAGTAAGCTTTTGGATGATTATTTTTATGTTTCTGGACATTATTAAATCTTGAAATAATTATGCCTAAAAATAATCCCATAATTGCCGCCAAGGCCTTAATCTTTTCAAAAAGAAAGTATCTTTTAATGCTAAGAAGCTCTGAAGAGAAAATTTTACCCTCTACCTGGGATATTCCCGGAGGAGGCGTGGAAAAAGGAGAAACCGTTTCAGAAACTCTAATCAGGGAAGTAAAGGAAGAAACCGGAATTGATATCTCTTTGGCTAAGATTATACCTATTAAGAAATGGTTGTTGAAAAGAGGTAAGAATAAATTCAGTGGAATTGATTTTTTATGTATCATAAAAAAACCCAGGGAGATAAAGCTAAGCTTGGAGCATGTCCGCTCCAAATGGTTTACCGAAAAAGAAATAATGGACAGCAAAAAAGTACCCGGCTGGCTTAAGAAAACAGTAAACTCGGCTACACAAAAAGAATAAAATTAATACTAAATAGTTATATGACGAGAAAGAAAATCGTAATTGTTAACGATAAAATGCAAAAAGGGTATCGCTATCAACTAATCGAGCCGGCAGGTAAAAATTTCCATCCTGATTTTAAGCCGCAACTGACCCCGAAAAAAATGCTCGAGCTTGGCGTTTTTGGCGGAGTTTATATGAGAGATTGTCTTAAAGAATTTCCGAAAGATTGGTTTAAAAAAGCTAAATTTCAGAAAAAAGGAAGTTATAAGCATGATCCTGATTTAAATTTTTTCGGCTTTAACGCCAGTCAACCATTGTCAGTTTGGCGTGAAAAAGGGTGGATTCACCCTAATGATCCGCGCGGCTGGTTCCAATGGTATTGTAGGTATTACATGGGCCGCAGACACGAGGACGATAGCAGGCAAATTAAACGCTGGAAAGCGATTCGCCGACATTTAGTCCAGATTGAAAGGAATTGTCTGCCGAATAACCTAGCTTGCCGTCGTAAGCAAAGACAGGCTGTTTTGCACTGGGCATACGACAGCAGAAAAATTTAGTTAAAACTTAATAAGATTTTTCGGTTTCTTTATTCATGATACAATAAAATTATATGGAACCAATCAATCAAAATCAAACAAACTGGAAATATATTATAATCATAGTCATTATATCTGTTATCACCGGGAGCTTTTTGATTTTGGTAAACCTACAAGAAAAAAATAATCAAGAAATAATGATCGAAGAAGGGGTAAAAATTGATTATATAAGCTCATCTTGGCCTGTTTTCGAATCATTTAAGGAGCGCCTTGAAGAAACCAAAAATAATACTTTTCTTGACATCGGAACAACCGTTCATTATCTGCAGGACATAATGATAGATACTGAAAAAGATATTGAAGAAATAGAACAAACCCTTGTAGAGCTTTTCCTGGCTAAAAAGGACTTAATTGAACTTGAAAAATCAGGAGCAGATCCTCAGCTAAAAATACTATTGGACAATTACTTTGTCCAAACGGAGGATGCATTAAATAAACTAAAAAATCATCAGCTGTTTCAGAAAAAAATGATTGATGCCTACGGGCCACGACTGGAAGAAGAACTTATCAGTTTTATCGAGCTTTACTATGGAGGCGGCGATAGGGTTAATTTTATTATTCAAACCGAAAAAGTTATCAATTTAACTGAGGATGCAATTTCAAAAATGGAGATTATTACTCCTCCGCCAGATGACCAAGATTATTACGCTATAAGAATGGAGCACCTGGAGGGATTAAAAGAGACATTCACCAGGTTAAATGAAAGCTATCGAACAGGCGATGACTTGCTCGCCCTTAAAGAAATTGAAAAAATAACCCAGCGAAACATAGCCCTAAACGAAAAGATAAAAAAATTTGGTAAAGATTATATTGCTAATTCAGAAACAGCTAATGCTTTTTTAAAAATAACAGAAGTTGGGAAAGAAATAGACGATCTTTATACTTTTTACCAAGAAGAATTTAACCTGGCTTTTTTCAAAAAACCGACAATAAAAAAGATGACAGAATTCAACCAAGAAGACTACCATTTAACGGTAGTTAAACCAAATGGAGGAGAGAATCTTTGTTTAGATGACGTTTTTAATATCTCATGGGAACATAAAAATCTGCGTTTTATAAAGGTTTATATACGCAAAGCAGGTGGTACCATGAATTATATCGGGACATTTCCTGCTGATTTTAATGAAACCGGAGAGAAGGGCAAGGGAATTTATCCCTGGAAAGTTGGTAAAACCTTGGTAGGAACTTTAACGGAAGATTATATCTACGAAATTGTTATTTGGGGATTTATTAATGATATAAATAAAATAGAAGATAATAGTGATAATTTATTTTCTCTTATTTTCTGTGAAGGTTAAAAAACCAGCAAAAAAGGTCGCTGATTAAAACAATAAATACATAATAAAATGGCAAAGAAAAAAACAAAAAAACCGTGTCCCGGCTCTAAAATCAGGTCAAAAGGCAAAGGAAAGGGATTGGGTAGAGGAAAAGGCAAAGGACCGATTTCTTCCAGGCCGAGACGGAAATAAAAAGTATAATATATCTTACAAAAAACCGAGGCGCTTTCTCGGTTTTTTGTTTTATGGTAAAATAATTTATTCAAGGTCGTTTGATAATAATAAAATAAATAATTTAAAAAGTATGAAAATTGCAAAGCTTATTGATCATACAAACATAAACATTAAAGCTAAGGCTAAAGATATTAAAAAAACCTGCCAGGAAGCGATAAAATACGACTTCCGGGGGGTTGACGTCAGGCCGCAGTGGGTCAGTCTGGTGAAAAAAGAATTGGCCGGTACGGATATGAAGGTGATTGTCTTAATTGATCCACCCATGGGCCTGAGTTCCCATCAAGAAAGAATAAAGGCCTGTAAAAAAGCCAAAGCTGACGGAGCCGACGAGCTTGATGTAGTAATGAATATCGTCGATCTAAAATATGAAAGATACCAAAACGTATTAAAAGACTTAAAAGCTATCTGCAAGATTCTGCCGACAAAAATAATTATCGGCTCAGGATACCTGACCGACGAAGAAGTAGAAACGGCTTCAAAACTGGTTAAGAAAGCCGGCGCCATTTCCGTAAAAACAGCTACAGAAAAAGATCCTCTGGAAAGAAGAGAGCTGGAAGAAAAAGCCCGACATCTTAAAATTATGAAAAAAGCCGCTCCCGGACTTTTAATTAAAGCTTCGGCCCAAATTAGAACATTGGATGATGTTAAGAAAATGGTCAGGGCAGGAGCAGATATTATCGGCACCAGCTCAGGGGTTAATATTAAAAAAGAAGTACACAAGAAACATGGTAAAAAAATCTAAGAAAAAAATCGAAAAAAGGCAGGAAACATATTTGTATCCTGACCCGCAATTACCTCCGGTGACAGAAGATTTCCGGGAAACTTTCCAATGGAAAATTTTCAAAATAATGGCTGAATTTATTGACGGATTTCATTTTCTGGCTGACTTGAAAAAAACCATTACCGTTTTTGGCTCAACCAGCTTCACCTCTGAAAACCATTATTATAAAGAAGCCAGAAAACTGGGCCAGCTTTTGGCCAAAAGCGGTTTTACTGTGATTTCCGGCGGAGGGCCGGGTATTATGGAAGCTGCCAACCGGGGCGCTTTTGAGGCCGGCGGAGAATCAGTAGGTATCAACATTCAGTTGCCCGAAGGCCAAAGAATGAATAAATATGTAACAAAACCTATCGGTTTTAATTACTTTTTTACCCGTAAAGTAATGCTTTCTTATTCTTCCCAGGCTTATGTTTTCTTTCCTGGCGGTTTTGGTACTATGGACGAATTTTTTGAAATGATTACTTTGGTTCAAACAAGAAAACTGGCCAAGCCCATACCGGTTATTGCCGTAGGAAAAGAGTACTGGAAAGAACTTTTTGACTGGCTGAATTCAGAGGTTTATTTAAAACAAAAAGCGGTTAACAAAAAAGATCTGGAAATTTTTCAATTAGTTGGTTCAGCTCAGGAAGCCCATCAGATTATCAAAAAAATAAAATAAAATGCCAAAACCTAAAAGTCCCTTTTTGGCGGCAGACGGAATACTTTTGGAAAAAGGAAAAGTTTTACTGGTTAAAAGAAAAATTCATCCTTTTTCCGGCTTTTAGGTAATACCGGGAGGTCATGTTGAGTACGGAGAAACGGTAGAGAAAGCGGTAAAAAGAGAAATGAAAGAAGAGTTGGGTGTTCCGGTGGAAATTAAAAAATTAATCGGAATTTCTTCCGATCCAAAAAGAGATCCCAGATATCATATTATTTCAATAGTTTATCTGGTTGAAAAAATTAAAGGCAAAATAAAGCTTAACGAAGAAGCTTCGGAATTTAAATTTTTCTCCTTGAATAATCTTCCGGAAAAAATAGGATTTGATCACCGAAAAGCACTTAACGATTTAAGAAGAATATGAACCCCGTTAGAAATCCTTGGCAAAAACGGGGTATAACCAAAAAGTGAGTTTGTCTGAAATTAGTTATCAACTATATAAAGACAGATTTCTAACGGGGTGAAAATTACAATTTGTGGTAGCTGTAAATTTACTGATCAAGCGCTTTCTGTAAAAGCAAAATTAGAAGAGACGGGATACGAAGTAGAAATATGGCCGATTAAATTAAAAGATTCTCAGGGAAAACCAATTTCAGTCCAAGACTACTACAATATAAGACAATCGGCATCTTCAGACGAAAAATGGGTTTGGGACAGGAAAGCTGAAGCCATAATGGAACATTTTGAAAAGGTTGCCTGGTCAGATGCTGTTCTGGTTTTGAATTACGATAAAAATGATGTCAAAGGTTATATTGGCGGTAACACATTAATGGAAATAGGTCTTGCTTTTTTCCTGAAAAAGAAAATCTATCTTTTGAACCAAATTCCGGAATTGCCTTATAAAGAAGAAATACTGGGGGTAAAACCGATTATTATTTATGGCGATTTAACCAAAATCCAATAATATGCAGCAGACAACATTATGTTTTTTGGTCAAAGAGGATAATAACGAGAAGGAATTACTTTTAGCGATGAAAAAACGCGGCTTTGGAGAAAATAGATGGAATGGCGTTGGCGGTAAATTTGATCCGGAAAAAGACAAGGACATCAGCAATACGGCTATCCGTGAAATGAAGGAGGAAATTGGCGTAACTCCCGAAGAAATAAAAAAAGTAGCGATTTTAAGCTTTTATTTTCCCTATAAAAAGGATTGGAGTCAGGATGTCCATGTTTTTTTCGCAAAAAATTGGCGAGGAGAGCCAAAAGAGACCGAAGAAATGAAGCCGAAATGGTTTAAAATAAAAGAAATTCCTTTTGATAAAATGTGGCCGGATGATAAATACTGGCTTCCCAGGGTATTAAAGGGCGAAAGAATAAAGGCTGAATTCGTCTTTAAGCTACCGGATAACGATCAAGGAGAAAAAAAAGAAAATACTCTCTCCAAACCCGGCGATGAATTAATTGATTCTTATAAGATAAAAACTATTTAAAAAGAGGGCAGACGGTAAATGTACAGCATTTTACCGCGCCCTCTTTTTCTTTCTCATGGAAGGTGGAACAGATATCCTCCCCCGGCTGTCTATTCTCACTAGGGACAGGGAGATGATACCACGCCCAATATTCCGATCAAGTCTCCTGATGGCTAATTTTCGAAGCCCAACAGGTTCTTGAAATCCCTGAAACAGCTGAGACTCTTCTTCGTTGAGGAAGTAAAGACGGTTTCCGCGTCTTACTATAAGTACTCGGCCCTCAAACTGATATCTTTCTGTCTTTGAAAGATAATATCTCCCTTCCTCTTCCAGCTTAATCGTATCTATTTCTTTAACTAACACTATTCCTTCTCCTTCCTTTGATCTGTGTATAGTTTAACCTGTTTTTTCTTTTTTGTCAACCCCCTCTTTTTACGCAAGCGCGAAAAAGAGGGGGTCAACCTCATCCTTTTACTATTTAATAAACTTGAGATAAACTTGAATTAAGATGTCAATAGCAATTTTATGCAGTCAAAAATTAAAAGAATATGATTTCGGTCCGGGCCATCCTTTTCGAAGTGAGAGATATAAAATTTTCCCTGAGTTTTTAAGGAAAAACTTGTCAAAAGAAACTAATTATCAGTTCTTAGAAGCTAAGCCGGCAACTGATAAGGATTTATCTTTGATTTGCCGAAAAGATTATATTGACTTTAATAAAAAATATTTTAAGGCCCGTAACCTGGGACAAGAAATAAAAGGTTTCAGCCAATATCACTCAATGGATAATTTTCCTCTGGGCAGACCGGGAA
>Ga0209498_1000676_pt1 | contig 20985 bp, 13 predicted proteins | sample WalLakDeSediment_FD_184131 | JGI IMG/M metagenome (GOLD analysis project Ga0209498, IMG submission 184131) | Lake sediment microbial communities from Walker lake, Nevada to study Microbial Dark Matter (Phase II) - Walker Lake 11/02/13 Deep... | ecosystem: Environmental > Aquatic > Freshwater >...
GTATATCTTTCGGATTTGGGACCCGGATCACTGCCATCGAGGGTATACGTGATCACGGGGAATTCATTTTCTGAACTAATTCTTACCATTCCCTCCTTATTGCGATTGATAGCCGGGTCCGACAATATCTCGGGCGTTAGATACAAGCCCAATCCGGAGATCAGGGCATGATGCCTGGCTTCCTTAATGGTAATCCTGATGCGATCGGAAGTAAGCGGTGCAAAACGCAGCAGGCGCTTATAGCCTATTGTTGTTCCGCTGGTTATCTCCTGCCATTGCCCATCAAGCAGGGCTTCAACTGTAAAAGACTCCACCCGCTGTCCTTTGGCAATGTATTCCTGCAATTCCACCACATCGAACTTCACTTCCCTTCCCAGGTTAAATTCCACCGTTTCCGGGAAGCCCTTGGTGGTGAAATAATTCTGTTTATTGCCATCGATGGCGGCGCGTGCCTTACGTTTATTTGGACGGGCATTGAACAGAAGGTTTTCCGCGAAAGCGGCATCCATCCATTGCCTGAACTCCATAAGCCTTGCCACGTCGTTTTCGTGGATAAGCCCGCGCTGGTCGGGCGGCACATTGAGCAGCAGCACGGCGTTCATCCCAATAGAATTGAAATAGATGTCCACCAGGTGAGCCAGCGATTTAACGCGTTGGTCTTCGTGCTGATGATAAAACCAGCCCGGTCGAATCGACACATCCACTTCTGCGGGGTACCAGAAGAGCTGGTCGGCCCTGTTGATCAGTTCGCGGCTGCCCAGGTCGGGTGTCATGGCATCAAGGCCAAGTCGCTCATTAATGGCCTCCATTTCGGGCCGGCCACCCGGTGCATAGGCCGTAACGCTCCACTCGGTAGGCCGGCCATAGCCCGTTTCGGTGCCTACCCAGCGCACGTCCTCGCCTTTGATGGCGATCACGGCATCTGGCTGTAAACCATAAATCAGCTCGTAATACGATTCCCAGTCATAGATTTGGCGCCTTCCATCAAGTCCTTCGCCAAAAGCGCCATCAAACCAAACTTCATCTACCTTGCCATACCAGGTAAGAAGCTCGGTGAGCTGCTGCCTGAAATATTCGTTGTAGCGGGGCGAGTCGCCATACGACTCGGCGTTACGATCCCAAGGCGAAAGATATACCCCGAACTTCATCCCCAGGGCATCACAGGCATCCTTCACCTCGCGCACCAGGTCGCCCTGCCCATTGCGCCAGGGCGAAGCCTTTACCGAATGCGCCGTGGTTTCCGTTGGCCAAAGGCAAAAACCATCGTGGTGTTTGGCAGTGAGAATGACCATTTTCATTCCTGCATCTTTAAAGGTTTGCACCCATTGCATGGCATCCAACTCGGTGGGATTAAACTTTTCTGGTGGCTCGGTACCATCGCCCCACTCACGGCCCACAAAGGTGTTGATGCCAAAGTGAATGAATGCGGTATATTCAAGCTCCTGCCAGGCCAGTTGCTGCGGGGTGGGCACCAAGTGTGCTGCCATGTGAATTTTTTCGGCCAGGGATATGCCTTCTTCAAAAACAACCCCCTTTTCGTAATACCTGGCGCGTTGGCAGGAACTGAAAAGCAGGATTACGAAAAGAAAATTAAGGGCGAATGTCAGAGATCTCTTTCCCATTGAACCGGCAATTACTACTCAACCACAATTTCATCCACAAACAGCCAGGCAGGCTGCCCTTCGCCAGAATGGCCCGCCGGGCAAACACCTTGGTTCTTCACAGTAACCCTTACGAAACTCACGTTTTTTAAAGGTTTCTCCGTGGCGTAATTTTTAATCAGCCGCTCGGTCTGGAAAATATTTTCCGTATTCATCACCTTTTCGAGCAAACTGAAATTCTCACCATCTTCCGAAACTTCAAAGCTCACCCACTGGGGTAGAAAAATCCATGAAGCATAGGTTTGAAGGGATCCCACTTCGATCCTACTGATCGATGTGGGTTCGCCAAGGTCGATAGTAGCCACCAGATCGTCGCCGCGAAAGCCTTTCCAGTTGCCATCAGAGTAGCTCCTGCTGCCCCTGATGCCGTTTACCAGGCTGTACTGACCATGACCGTCGTAATTTGGGCTGTTTGAAAATTCCAGGCTTACCTCAGCCCCAAAAGCCTTATGAATATTGTAATGCCGTTCCATTACCTGCTTCATGGAGCGGTCGTTTTCGAAAACCGCCGCTATTACCGCGCTGGTTCGGTCAATTTCAAAAGGGCCTTCATATAAGGTTGAACCAGCAACCGGATCTGAACCGTCAATGGTGTAACGTATGGTGGGTTTATACACTTCCGTTTCAAGCGTTATTTTCAAGGTTCTGTTTTGGGTATTGACCTCAGGAACCGCCGTAACCTGGAAAGCGCTGAGCGAATAGTTTATGCCCCTATATGCATACCTTTTATATTGGGCCAGCATTCTTCGGGAAAAGTCGCCCCAGTCGCGGTGACCCTTTGGCGACCATACTACCTCGGCAAGGGCCGCCAGGCGCGGAAATATCATGTATTCCACGTGATCAGCGGTGGGCATGTATTCTGTCCAAACGTTTGCCTGTGCCCCAAGTACCAGTTGGCCCTCCTCTTTGGTAAGCTCGGCAGGAATGGGTTCGTAAGAGTAAACTTTGGCAAGCGTAGTATAGCCATGTATGGCAAGGGGTTCAATGTCGGGATCACCTTGGTAGTGGTCGAAATAGCAATGGCTGCCGGGCGTCATTACTACGGTATGGCCCATTTTGGCCGCTTCTATACCGCCGGCTTCGCCGCGCCACGACATAACTGAGGCATTGGGCGCAAGGCCGCCTTCAAGTATCTCATCCCAGCCCATCAGTTTGCGGCCATGGGCGTTCAGGAATTTTTCCATACGGGTTATGAAATAGCTCTGAAGCTCTTCCTCATCAGCCAAGCCTTCATTTTCAATACGCGCCTGGCATTTGGGGCAGGATTTCCAGTTGGTCTTGTCGGCTTCATCGCCGCCAATATGAATGTATTCTGATGGGAAGAGTTCCATAACCTCCAAAAGCACATTTTCAAGAAATGTGAAGGTGGCATCGTTTCCGGCACAATAGATGTGTGTAATGGGCCACACCCCGCCAGGGGGAACGCCCAAATTCTCTCCCGTGCAGGAAAGCTCAGGATAGGCAGCCAGGGCCGACATGACGTGCGCCGGCATTTCAATTTCGGGCATTACGGTTATGTTGCGCTCAGCGGCATATGCAACCAGCGCTCTCACCTCTTCCTGGGTGTAGTAACCGCCATAAGTTGCACGGGCCGGATCATTTACCAGCGGCCTTGAATCCCAGTGCCTGTCAGACATATCAACCCGCCAGGCACCCACACTGGTTAGTTTGGGGTATTTTTTTATTTCAAGACGCCATCCCTGGTCGTCGATCAGGTGCCAGTGAAAAACATTAAGCTTGTGCATGGTCATCTGGTCAATGAGCTTATAGATGAACTCAATGGGTTGAAAATGCCTCGATACATCAAAATGCAACCCACGATATCCAAATCGGGGATAATCCTTAATATGGATAATCGGCATAAGCCCTTCAGGATTGGTGCTCATTAACTGGTACATGGTCTGAATGCCATAAAGTACGCCGGCCGGCTTATTGCCGGCAATGGAGATGCCATCCTTTTTCACGTTCAGGATGTATCCCTCATCGCCCAGTTCATGGTCGTATTTGGCGTTCAGCGAAAGCGTGATGGTATTTCGTCCCTTCAGCCCATCGTCATAAGCCACTCCGAGCTCAAACCCAAGGTATGCTTCCCAAAGCCCGGCAGCATAAAGGGTAAGCGATTCCAGTTCGTTGTTTCTGAATAACAAGGGAGTTTGCGATTTGATTGTGAAGCTGCCCGCAGAAACCCTGGTGTCAACCGGTTTGGGGATAAGACTGATGTTTTCGGGTTCTGTGCCTGATTTGCACGAAAACATGATACTGCCCAATAATAAGGCAACCAAGATAACTCCTCTCCTATTCATAGTTTTCAATTTTAAACGTCCAGGCATGGTGGCTTGGCACTTCGTTATACTTTATTTTGCTAGCATCAATTTTCAAAAGACCGTTTTCATATTTCCATGGGAGATTGCCATCCCTTCCAAGCAACGAAATTTTGGTGCCGGAAGCGGGTTCCGTTATGGGCAGTGCAAGCACCTCATTGGGCCATTCAAAGCTAATGGCATAAAGGTTACCGTTGTTATGGGTGTAGGCCAGATATTGCTTCATTGAGCTATACACGGCATTCAGCCCATCTCCTGTTGTATTTTCCTTAAGGGAAAAAAGATTTTTTTGCGGGATTACCTCCCTTGGCAGTGACCGGCTTTGCCAGGACAGCGAAATGCTGGCATTTTGAACATCTTCGCGGTATTCAACACGTATGGAGTATTTTTGGCCTTTGCGAAGCCTGATCTTTCCCTCAAGAGTTGTACCCTCCCCTTCGCGCATGGCTTCCGACTGGGTGCCTTCTTCGGCCTGCTGCCACATATCGAGCACTAGTTTATCGTCAATGTAGAGCCGCATGCCATCATCGGCTACAGCCGAAAACTGGTATTCTTCCGAAAAGTCAGGCTGAATAAAGCCTGTCCATGTGGCGGTAAAGTGATCTTCAGAAATTGGCTTGCCGGGCGAATTACGCACCCAGTTGAAATAAATTTGCGGATCGATGCGCTCCAGGGTCACCTCCTTTTCTTCACCGTTTTTAATCCACTGCGTCGAAGCATAAATGGCCTCATCGTTTACCCTGATCCAGGCGCCAAGTTGCTCCAGGCGTTCTTGCTGCAGCAGCGGAATTTTTCCGTCGGCGGCCGGCCCCACGTTTATGGTAATGCCCCCACCGTTGGCCACAGCCCGGGCAAAAAATTGTATCAGGTCTTCGGGCGCCATGTAAGCTTCAAGCTTTTCGTTTCGGTTTAGCCCGAAACTACGACCCAAACCACGAACTTCGGCCCAGGGGCGGTCAGTCTGTATGCGGCCCGAGCTGTATTCGGGCGTAATAAAGCCAATGTCGGCGCCGTGCCCCCAGCGGTCGTTCACTATGGCATCAGGCCCTACCAGGTTGTAATACCATGCAATGAGCTGGCGAGCGTTCCAGTCTTCGGCCGAGTGAAACCACTCACCATCAGTAAAGAGCACATGTGGTTTATAGGTGCCTACTACTTCCTTAAACTGTGGTATCATGTGCTGCTGAATATAGGGATGAATGTCTTCGTGGGGGTCGATGTACCAGCGGTGCAACTGGTGGTTCCATTCGGGCAGTGAATAATACAAACCAAATTTTATGTCGCGCTTGCGCACGGCATCGGCCACTTCGCCCACAATGTCGCGCATTGGACCCACATCCATGCTGTTCCACCCGGGGGCGTATTCGCTGGGCCAAAGGCAGTAGCCATCGTGGTGCTTGCTAACCAGTATGATATACCTAGCCCCTGCCTTATGAAAAATTTCGGCCCATTCGTCGGCATCGAAAAGCTCGGCCTTTAGCAAGGGGGCAAAATCTTCGTACTCGAAATCCTCGCCCCAGTATTTCTTCATGAAGTCGATACGGTTCTGGGCGCCGGCCTGCAGTCCGCGAAGGTACCACTCGGCATATGATTCGGGTCCGCCATACGAAGGCACCGAATACACCCCCCAGTGAATAAAAACCCCCAGCTTTGCATCCTTAAACCATTGGGGGTAAGGGCGGCTGCGTAAGGATTCCCAGGTTTCATCAACCCTATGATCCTGCCCAACAGCCACAAAGCCTGTAAAAAATAAAATAACGGCTGCAACAAACAATTTTTGCTTGCCGAACCAGGGCAAAAACTTCTTCATAAAAAACAAACTTTTGAAAAAAGAAAACACAAGGCCGGCCTGATAAAAGCCAGCCTTGCGTTCAGAATAAATTAATTACAGTCTTCTCAGCTTGATGTTTTTATACCATACATCATCACCATGGTCTTGCAGGCCAATGTAGCCTTCCTGTGCCACTTCGGCCCAGTCGGGGTTGTATTGCGGAAATTTGCTGGCGGCTACCATTTCGTTCCATTCGGGTGTCCAAAGATGGTATTTCACCACCATTTCACCATTGAGCCAATGCTCAACCTGCCCTCTGTAAATCATTATCCTGACTTGGTTCCACTCGCCCACAGGTTTCACTTTGTCCTGAGGTACGCCAATCAAGTCGTACAATGCCCCGGCACTGTGCAGGCCATCGCGGCCGTCGGGGTGGGTAGTGTTATCGAGCACCTGCATTTCAGGAGCGGTCTGCCAAATAGTCATGTCGGGACTTTCCTGGGCAAGGTAAAAGATACCACTGTTGCCACCGGGAGAAATTTTCCACTCCATTGAAAGCTCAAAATTCGAAAACTTCTCGTCATAAATGAGATCGCCGCCTTCCAAGCCACCAGCTTCGCCACGACCTGTGCCAAAGCAGCGGATCATTCCATCAGCAACTTCCCAGCCACTAGGGAAATAATCCTTATTGTATCCGCGCCATTTGCCGGGGTTCTCACCGTCGAAAAGCAGTATCCAGCCCTCTTCAATTTCAGCCTGCGTAAGGGTGTTGTCAGCCACTACTTCCTCTGTTTCGGTGTTTTGTTGCTGACCGCCACAGGCAGCCACGGCAATAGCCAACACCATTAACAACATCATTTTTTTCATACTTCTTCCTTTCTTGTTTGGTTTGGTTATTTAAATGATTGATAATTTACATGGTCCAGCCTGCCCTGTAGGTATGTCTGATATATTCCTCAGCGGCGGCTTTGGCATTCATGGTTTCGTGTTTGGTATCGAAATGCGGGTGGCCATCAATGATCTCAAACTTATCGCTTTGAACGACCCTGATCTCGTCATTGTCGCTAATATTGGTAAAGCGCATGTTTTCGCCATCCCACAGCAGTTCACGCTTGAGGTCCTGAAGCCTTACAGCCACCACGCCCATCACCACCATTTCATTCATTGGGCCGGCATATCCGAAATATGAGCTGGGCTCAACCCTGCTTTCGGGGTTTTCTTTACAGGCGCGCACCCAGTCCATCTCATGGCTGGTGGTAACGCGGCGCAATTCGGGAGCAGGCCTCTTGTAGTTCTTGTCATAGTCAAGCGGCAACAGGAAAGGATTTCTGCCGTAGCAGCCTGTCATGATCTTGCCTTTGGTGCCGATAAACAGGCATCCTCCATTAGGGTCGCGCCCCATCACTTCGCCATCGGGCAGCTCTTCAGGCCTTGGGGGCAGCAATCCGCCGTCCCACCAGGTAACGGTAACTTCGGGCATCTCCATGCCACGGAATTTCTCCCTTGCGGGGAAAACATATTTCACCACTTCAGCCAGGGGTGGCGACTCGGTATTGAACTGGGAAGAGCTACCCTGTACTTTCGTTGGGTATTTTAATTTAAGGCCCATAAAGATTGGATCCATAATGTGGCATGCCATATCTCCCAGGGCACCGGTGCCGAAATCCCACCAACCTCGCCAGTTCCATGGCGTATAGGTTGGGTGGAAAGGTCTGTAGGGTGCTGGCCCAAGGAAGACGTCCCAGTTTAGGGTGTCGGGCGCGGGCACTGATTCTGAGGGTCTTTCCAGACCTTGTGGCCATATCGGGCGGTTGGTCCAGGCGTGGGCTTCGCGAATCTCGCCAATGGCGCCATCCCAAATCCATTCGCAGGTCTGGCGAATGCCTTCGCCCGAATTGCCCTGGTTGCCCATCTGCGTGGCCACCTTGTACTCCTTTGCCACGCGGGTCATCTCACGCGATTCCCAAACGGAATGAGTAAGCGGTTTTTCGCAATACACATGCTTGCCCATTTTCATGGCATTGATGCTTATGATGGCGTGGGTATGGTCAGGTGTGCCCACAACCACAGCATCAATAGAGTCTTTCATTTCATCGAACATCACTCGCCAGTCGTAATATTTGCGGGCGTTGGGATATTCGCTGAAGATGCGGGTCGAATACTTCCAATCGACATCGCAAAGGGCCACGATGTTTTCGCTGTTTACAGCCCTTATCACGCCACCCCCACGGCCACCTACGCCCACCCCTGCAATATTTAACTTGTCGCTGGGCATGCGGTGACCCAGTCCTGAAACCACATGACTAGGCATGATCATAAAACCTGCGGAGGCCAGGGCCGTGTTCCGGATAAACTTGCGGCGGTCCATGGCATTGCTCTTGTTGTCAGCTTCTTCCATAGCTTTAATGCTTTAATAAATGTGAATGAATATAACGGATGCTCTGCTCGGCGCAATAGAGAGACGAACCCTCGGCGCAGTGCTCCTGTTCGTAAATAAGCAGCGTAGCGCCGGCCGAAGCCAGCACCGCTTCAAAATCGACAATACCGTTTCCGATAATACAACTTTCTCCATCCATGGCCACATCTTTCAAATGCAGCGATTCGAAACGCCCCGGATAGGTTTTGAAGAAGTGAACCGGGTCAAGGCCGGATTTGGCAAAGAAATAGGTATCGGCCTGGAAAGTAACCAGTTCAGGCTCGGTTTCCTTCAGCAAGATATCATATGGCATTATCTCGCCAATCTTTCTGAACTCGAAATCGTGGTTGTGATAACCGAAGCGAACCCCGAAGCTTTTGCAGATTTCGCCAATGCGGTTCATCTCTTCGGCGGCTTTCTGGTAATCGGCGATGGTGCTATGGGGCCGCCCTCCAAAGGACGGCAGCACAAGGTACTTCATCCCTATGCCAGCTGCCGTTTCGGCATATTCAGCAGCGTTTTGCTCTGTAATCCCGGTATGGGTGCTGTAAATTTCAAGCGCCACGTCGTCGCAAAGTTGCTTAAATGCCCTGGCTTCCATCCCGAAGAATGAGCGCCCATCGAAGCCATACGCTTCCACACCAGTGAAGCCCAGCTTACTTACACCTTCAATAGTGCCTTGCAAGTCGTCCCATATCACATCCCTAAGAGAATAGAGCTGAATACCGAGGGCCTGTTTTTTTTCAGGCTGTTGCCTTCTGGTTTTACATGAGGCAGAAGCCATAAAGAGCCCTGCTGAAAGCAATGATAATGACCTTAAGAACTCGCGGCGTGTACTCATTTTTATTGGATTTTTGGTTTAGAAAAATTCAAAAGCAAAGAATTACCGGTTTCAGTCTGTTAAATTTATGATTCTTTTTTCATTATGGCTCATTATGGCCGTTTCAATTATCTGAAGGTTGAGCAGGGCATCGTCTGCAGCAACCTCTTGCTGGCCTTTCCCCGTAATGGTTTCATAAACATTATCGTAAAAACCCATGTAACGGCCGGGTATAGTTGGGATTTTTTTTCTGATGGCTTCTTGCTGTGCAACCGAGTGCAGCATCCCATATTTTTTTTGGGGTTCGGCGCCAAATTTTTTTCCTTCGGGCATTTTTCCATTTTTCAGGACGGCTTCCTGGGTGTCGAGGCCAAATTTTAAAAATGAGCCAAGCGTGCCATGCACCTGGAATCGAGGGCCGGGCTCTCTGACGAAAATGCCTGCCCGCAGGGTAGCCATTGTTTTTGGATAGAAAAGTTTTAATTCGAAGCTGTCGTTCACCTTGCTTCCAGGCCGCTGAAACAGCAGCCTGCACCAGACTGCTTCAGGCTTTCCGAAAAGGCAAACGGCCTGATCTATCAGGTGAGGACCCAGATCGAAGAGGGTGCCGCCGCCGTTTTCATTCACATATCTCCATTCGGCCCGGGAAACTTCTGGCTGGTAGCGGTCGAAGTGCGACTCAAAATCAAGCACTTCGCCCAGGGAGCCTTCTGCGATGAGCTGACGAAGTGTCATAAAGTCGCCATCCCAGCGGCGGTTGTGGTAAGGAAAAACCAGTTTGCCTGTCTTTTGAGCAGCAATCATGACTTGCTCCATTTCGACACTGCTCATGGCCACCGGTTTTTCGACAACTACATGCTTGCCGGCCTCCAGGGCGCGGATGGCCTGCCCGGCATGCAGATGATGGGGAGTGCAAAGCACCACCAGCCCAACAGCCAAATCGGACAGGAGTTCATCAAAGCTGTTTGTCACCCTTGCTGCCGGATAGCGGCTTTTGGCTTCAGTACCTGAAGAAACAATGGTGTGCAGCCTGAAACATGGACTGACTTGCAGGAAGGGGGCATGAAACACCTTGCCTGACAACCCGAAACCCACCACTCCGGCATTTATTTTTTCTGGCATCTTTTTTTCATTAAAAACTACACAATTTTTTCGCTGGCATCGTCCCAGTAAACCCTCCGGCCTTCGTTATAGGAAATTGTTCCCATATGTGCAGTCATGGCTTCTTCAAATGACTGGTCTATGTCGCAACTGGGTTGTTTTCCGTTGTTAAGCCTGATAAAGTTAAGCCATTCGCGCAGGTGCAAATGTGAAGTATCGTATGATTTTCCATTACGAAAAGTATAAAGTAAGCCCCTGGCGGCAAAATACTTTTCGGTTGGCGAAGTAATGGCATCAACCTTATCCTGGCCCGGAACATAGGAGAATATAGGCTGGTGGGGTTCAATTACACCCTTTTGCAATTCTTCAGCATAGCGGGTTGATTTTGGATCGGCCACCACCTGCAAGGCTTCGCCCAGGCGCATATAGCCATCATGTCCCATAATAACCTTTCCCCTGTCTTTTTCGCTGGCAAGGGTTGCGCTGTAAAGCAGGGTAAAATCGCGTTCAGGATATTCAAAGGCCATGTTCAGCACATCGGGCACGGTGCGTCCATCTTTAAAGAAGTAGATGCCACCTGAAGCCATGGCCGAATGAGGTATTCCCAGGTCAAGAATTTGGTTAAGCGCATCAAACTCATGCGTAAACAGGTCGCCGCTAAGCCCCGTGCTGTAATCCCACCAGCAGCGCCAGCGAAAGAACCGTTCAAGGTTGAAATCATGCCATGGAGCCGGGCCAATGAATTGTTTCCAGTCAATATTGTTTTCATTTGCCTCGGGGTCAATGTCATAAACCCATGCTCCGTTAGGATCGTTTCGGTTGGTACACACTTCAATTAGAGAAATTTTACCGATAACATCCTTATTTATCAGCGACCTTGCAACATGGTAACTGTCAGTTTGCCTGCCCTGGTGGCCCAGTTGAAAAATGATTCCGCTTTCTTTAACCACCTTTCGCACCTCAAAAGTTTCTTCCACTGTCCATGACAAAGGCTTTTCGCAATACACGTGCTTACCGTACCTTGCCGCTTCAATAACCATGGGTACATGTAAATGGTCAGGGGTAGAAATGATCACGGCGTCCACTTCGGGCGAGGCCACCAACTCCTGAAAGGTGCGGTATCTTTTGGGCTCATCAAGCATTTTACCACCGGTGCCATTTCTGTATTCATTTGCCCCTGTTTCTTGAGCCCTTTCAGCATTTCTGTCAAAAACATCGCAGATGGCAGTTATTTTCACGTTCAAGTTGTCTTGGGCCATGAACTCTTCCATGTATTCCTTCCAGTACTTGTTAATATTTGCCCATTCCTTGTATTCGTCAATGCGGTCGGGGTGCAGGTAGCCCAATGCTTTTAAAAGATAAAGCCCCCTGCTGCCGCATCCCACAATGCCCAAACGAATGGTTTCGCCCTGGGCTACCATGGGAACATTTTTGGGGATAATGGAATCAATATCAGCAGGCAGCTGCCATGTTCTTGCTTTCAAATCGCCAAAATGCCTGAAAAGGCCATATCCTAAAACACCAAAAGCTGGCAGGGCTGCAAGTCCCTTTAGGATATCGCGACGGTTAATTTTTCCGAATTGAGTGTTATTATCCTGATCCATTTTATTTTTTTGCTGAGATTGCTTTTATAACCCTTTCAATACCAACAATATGAGCGGTTGGAAAACTAAAAATGACAAACAAGGCAACCAGCTCTACCAGGGTTTTGTTAACTATGAAATAACTGCCATCGGTAGGAAACAGATACTCTATCCCTGGAAAGGGCGGATGCGAGAGGTAATACAAAGCAAGCAAGGCAATGCCTGCAACAGCCACCGGGCGGACCCAATAGCCTATAAGAAGGAAAAAACCTATAAGCGCTAATGCCCAGGCATTAACAAAGTCGTTTATTGCCAACAAGGCAGGGTTTAAGGCAATCCATTCAAAAAAAGGCTTTGCAAATCCACCGGAATCAAGTAAGTAAGCTTTAGCTGTCCAAGAAGGATTCAACACCTTAACCATACCCTCATAAAAAAAGTGCCATCCAACAACAAACCTCAAAAGAACAAGCGAAACAAGTTTTCCTTTTGAATATTCCATTTTCTATTTATTCAAGAATTAATAAATCCCGTAAATCCACAAAAAATAAAAACAGCCAATTGCATATCCCCGGAATTTAAGGCACAGAGCGCATTGCTCAGAGCGCAGGGCAGAGCGGTAGTATAAACCAATCTCCGGTTCCGTTTATCCATCAATCCCCCATCTTAATGCTAACCTCCAAGCTTCCCTTTCCGGTAATGTCGAATGCCCTTAGCTTAATTTGCTTTCCGGAAACTTCAAGCGGTTCAACAAATTCCGTTGAATTAATAACCGGCTCAGAGCCATCGAGGGTGTACCTGACCGTTAAACCGGGAAATTCAACATTGGCATGCAATTTTCCATCTTTGATAATAGCGCCGGGAGGCGGCACCCGGTAATTGAACCCACCAAAAATCTTCGACAATCGTGGTAATTCCTTACGGGCAATGGCATTGGCAAACACGTTCCATCCTTCATCAACCTGCCTGGCGCGAGTCACGGCATCAGCGGTAGTTTCCCAAATTCTTTGAGGTGCCCAGGCCGACTCGGCAAAGCCGATCAACTTTGGCAAGGTATAATACTCAAGCATTTCGGGGCCTAAAATGGTTTCACTCCAAAGCTGTGCCTGCATGCCAAGAATGTTATTTTTTGCAGAAGGTCGGAGCCGTTCCATTGCGGCGTAAGCTATTTCAGGATCAACACTTTGCCCCATATTGGTGCGCAAGGTTGATTTAAAAACATCAAAAGGATTGTAATGCCATGTATCGCGCACATTCACAAACCCGCCCCAATAAAGGCCTGGCTCGCGCGGATCATTATTATAGGCCAGATCAAAGTAAAAATTGGTAACATGGCAAAGCACCACCGGATAACCGGCATTGGCAAAGCGGTAAGCCAAATCTTGCTGGCCCCAAAGGCTGTTCCAGGCATAAGGTATTACCTTGCCACCGGCAAATCCCGGATATACAGCGTGTACTCCGTTATCGGTGCGATACATTCCCACTTCTTCCCAGCCTGCCATTTGCAGGTTGCGTGCCGAGAATATTTCCAAAGCCCGACGGGTAAAATACTTGTGCATGTTTGCATGCAATTCAATATCGGGCAGCTTCTTTATCAAATCATCAACCATTGGTGATTTACTCCAGGCACCATCAGGCACTTCATCGCCCCCTATGTGCACAATATCAAGCGGAGCACCGGCCTCATCATACATGCTTATCACTTCATCGAGCACGGTTTCCAAAAAATGATAAGCCGATTCCCTGGCCACGTTCACCACATTGTCCTTTACAAGCTGGGCAGTAAGATAAACCGATGTTTCTTCAGGATCAATCAGCCTGAATTCATTGGCTGCCTCTTCATTGCCCAATGCCATAAACCTTTCATAGCGTGCTTCCATGGCCTTTACGGCTGCTCGGGCATGCCCCGGCAGGTTAATTTCAGGTATTACCTTAATGTGCCTGTCGTTGGCATATTTCAAAAGCTCAACATACTCCTTTCGTGAATAAAAGCCGCTGCCATGTCTTCCGTCTGCATAGGCAAAAGGCCCTGAACCATAGGCGGGGTGCAAAGCGGATGCAGCCATGGTGGTATGTCCGCGTTGAGCGCCAACCTCGGTAAGCTCTGGCAGTGAAGGTATTTCGAGCCGCCAGCCTTCGTCGTCGGTAAGGTGAAAGTGAAGCACATTCAGCTTATAAAAGGCCATCACATCCATCATTTTCTTGATAGTTTCCAATTGCTGAAAATTGCGCGAAACGTCAATGTGCAAGCCCCTGTATCCAAACCTGGGCGCATCTTCAATCTGAACTGCAGGCAATAAAACATCCGCACTTTCACCAAGAAAAAGTTCTTGTGGCAGCAAAGCAACCAGGCTCTGAACCCCATAAAACAGCCCTGCCCTATCAGTGCCTTCAATACTTATGGTTTGGTTGGCAGCAACCGTTAAACGGTAAGCCTCCTTGTTTTTTCCATCTGCCTTAAAGTCGGCCAAACGGAGCCAAATGGAGTTAACCCCGCTTGGTTTACCCTGGTAAAGTTTAATATCGCCACCTGCAAATTGCTTTAACATTGATGCAAGTTTCTCAGCCTCGCCCAGCACATTGTCATCGTAAAAAATGGTAAGCGGAAAACCGAAAGCAACTTTTTCTCCACTGCTGCTTATTTTATATGGTGAGGGTATAATCAGTGGCAACTGATCTTCAGGCACTAGGGCCAAGCCTTCATTATTTGCATAATTGGTTTCGGGCCCAGGTGGGGGCACATGATCAATAAAGTGCCGTGTGTACTGCTCAGGCCTTTCAAATGGAAGTATGCGATAGTTAAGCGCTTCAACAATATGATCTTTCCCACTTTTATCAACAAAAACAAAATAAAGTCCGTGCGGGGCATCCGATTCTTTAATCCACCAGTGTGCATTCTCGTAAACAATTTCAATTTTTTCGCCGGGCTTTAGCACAAAACCCTTTTCGGGGAAAATCCGGTACCAGTCGCCGTTAATGTGTTCAACAACTGCCATTGGGCCTTCTTGGGTTCCATACATTTGTCTGGGCGACTGGTTGAAAAAAAGCGTCCAATTCTGGTTGTCAAGGGTAAACCGGCTATTATTTTCAATAATAAAGCGTGCCTTAACGGCAGTGTTTTCGTCATACTGGTTGCTGATCACTTCCCATTCAATGGCTATATCGTCACTCCCCGGCATTTTGGTGAGCTTGCATGAAACAAAAAAAAACACAGAGATAAGCACCAGAACAAAGCCAATTAAAGTCCTCTTAAAATTCATTTTTCGAAAAAATTCATTCAAAATTTCCATATCCGAATTGTTTACTATTTTTGCTCCTAAATCAATTTAGGTCGCAAGATAAGAAATTATTTAAAAACGGTTAAAAAAATAAAAACCATGTCAAGGGGCTTCAGAATCATTGCTTTAGTATCCGTTATTTTCTTTTTGCCATTGGGCGAAACAAAAGCCCAGCGCACCGGAAATATTGTTGAATATTTTGGCAAGGACCGTGTTGAAAATACTGAGGAAGGAATTATTCTTCATGAGTTCACCCAAGGATTTGCTTTGCGAGAATCGGTCAGACCGGGAGTATTGTCAGGCGGTGAAGACATCATTTCCTGGCAAATTGCCACTGGCCGTTTCCAGCGCCCGGAAGCCGGACAAAGGTTGACTGACAATTACCAAAATGAACCGCTCGAGCTGGTCTGGGAAGCCATAGAAGCCAACCAGGACAAGGTATTCAGCGATAATCTGAGACGTGCATGGGTTTACACCGAAATTGAATCACCCGAAGAAATCATCGTTTTTCTCGATGCTAGCGGTCATACCAGACTGTTTATCAACGGAATGTCTCATGAGGGAGACCACTACGACTATGCCTGGACGCTTATCCCTTTCACCCTTAAAAAAGGTTTAAATCAGTTCTTATTCTCACACGGGCGTTTTGGCAGGGTTTCAGCCAAAATCATACTGCCCCACCAGGACGTGCAGTTTTCCAGTCGCGACATGACCTTACCTGCCCTGATACGGGGTGAGCGCAACAACAAATGGGGCGCCATAAGGGTAGTAAACGCAGGGCCGGAAGTCTTGCAGGCTTATACCATCACTTGCCGTCTGGCTTCGGGCGAGACCGCCACCACTCCCATGGACCAGGTGATTGCCATGACCACCCGCAAGGTGAAATTCCAGGTACCCGCGCCCAGACGTTATACCCGGGCTGAAAAGGTCAATGCAACACTAATTTTGCGCAATGCTGCAGGTCAAGAGGTGCATCGCACCGAAATTGAACTGAATCAACAGGATATTATGCGTCAGCATGAGCGTACTTTTGTAAGCAACATCGATGGCAGCGTACAATATTATAGTGTAGCCCCTTCTACATCAATTCGCCCCGGTCAGGCCTTCGTACTTTCAACCCACGGGGCCTCCGTTGAGGCAACCAATCAGACCCGCGCATACAAGCAAAAAGACTGGGCGCATATCGTAGCTCCCACCAACCGTCGTCCCTTTGGCTTCAACTGGGAAGAATGGGGCCGCATTGATGCGCTTGAAGTGATGGAGAACGCCAAGAAAATATATCACTCCGACCCGGCGCGCACCTACCTTACCGGCCACTCAATGGGCGGCCACGGAAGCTGGTTCCTGGGTGCCACCTATCCCGATAAGTTTGCGGTAATTGGCCCCGCTGCAGGCTATGCCGACATTATTGGTTACCGCCGCGGCGGCTCCGACTCCCTGCTCTTTGCAAACCCGCATTACCAAATGATCTATCGCGGCGCCATGCCCGGACGTACCCTGAACCTTGAACGCAATTACCTGCAATCAGGCGTGTATGTATTGCACGGCGATGCCGACATGGTGGTTTCTGTAGAACAGGCCCGCATGATGCGCGAAAGGCTCGGCAAATTCCACAACAACTTTACCTATCATGAGCAGCCCGGCGCCACACACTGGGACGGCGACCATGCCATGGACTGGCCCCCGATGTTCGACTTCATGAAGCACAACACCATACCGGCCATCAATGAAGTGAAACATATTGAGTTTCGCACCGCATCGCCCGGGGTTTCAGCCACAAACTACTGGGTGCAGGTAAACCAGCAGATCAGGCATTATGAAGTAAGTACCGTTGATCTGAAAAAGATGAACGACACCATCGCCGGAAGGCTCAACAATATTGAGTCCATTACCCTTATGCTCTCAAAACTCGATTTTGAAGCGAATCCGGTCATTATTATTAACGAGCAAGAAATCAAGGCAGAAAAAGGGAAAGACATAACCTTGATGTTAAAAAATCATAGCTGGGAAAAAATGGATGCGCCTAAAACAGCAGAAAAGCATCCAGCCCGTTACGGCGGTTTCAAGTTAGCCTTTACCAATAATATGGTGTTTGTTTATGCCACTGGCGGAACTACCGAAGAAAACCAATGGTATAAGAACAAGGCCCGTTTCGATGCTGAAACCTTCCTGTATCGCGGCAACGGTTCTATTCACATAATAGCTGACACCGATTTCAGCCCTGAAAAGTATGCCGACCGCAATGTGATTATATACGGAAACGCCAGCAATAACAAAGCCTGGGACACACTTCTGAAAAATGCACCTGTACGCGTTGAAAACGGTAAAATCGATTTAGGCAGCTATTCCATCAGCGGCAATAACTTGGGTACCTATTATATATATCCCCGCCCCGACAGCGAATTTGCCAGCGTTGGGGTAGTTGCCGGCACCGGCATTGAAGGCATGAAGGCCCTGGCTCCCAACGATTATTTCTCAGGCATAACGGGCTACCCCGATTTGCTGATATTTGATGTGAACTGGCTGCGCGATGGCATCAGCGGCATTAGGGCAAGCGGCTTTTTCGGCAACGACTGGAGCGTGGAAAACGGTGATTTTCGTTTAAATTAGAATTAATTGTGTAAATGATTTTATGAACTCTTTCATATGAGAATATTGCTTTTTTTATTTGTTGTTACTTTTCTGGCCACACTCCAATCATGCATGCCAGGCCGCGAGAATCCCTTTTGGGGAGACGGAACAGAACTATTTGAAGTCGAGCAAATTTTCTTTGATGAGCGTTTCCCAAATGTGGTGGTAGCCTTGGACGGCACGGTTATCGCAACTTGGGGAAGCGAGCATTATCGCGTGCGCCGGAGCGAAGATGGCGGCAAGTCATGGGGATCGGAAATAAGTATTGCAAACCCCGGATTTCATGGAGGCGGAACAACGGTTGATGAAAAAACCGGCGATATTTTGGCTTTTGTTGAAGCCGGGCACCCACCTGCAGCTCTAACTGTCTTTCGAAGTAAAGACCATGGAAAAATATGGACACCAGAGGAGGTGATTATCCACCCCGACACAAAAGGCAATGTACCTTCAATGCACATGAACGAAAGGGGTATAACCCTCAAGCATGGAAAATTTGCAGGCCGACTGATCAGGCCAAGCAGGGTTTACGCCGGTGGCAACGGTGAAGAATTCTGGGATGAGCATTATACCAATGCCATTTACAGCGACGATGGAGGAAAAACCTGGCAAAGCAGCGAACCTTTCCCGGCATACGGAACAGGTGAAGCAGCCATTGAAGAGTTGTCAACAGGCACGCTTTACTATAATTCACGCCGGCATCGGTCAACCGATGGTCTAAACCCGCGAATGCGATACATTGCCTGGAGCCGTGACGGAGGTCATACCTGGGCCGATTTATCTGTAAGTGATGTGTTGCCCGACGGCCCCCAGGGGCATGACTACGGCCTTATGGGAGGCCTGGTTCGCCTGCCTGTTGATGGTCATGACATTTTAATATTCAGCAACATTGATTCGCCCGGCCACAGGTGGCAGCGCGAACGAGGCATGGTTTGGGCCAGCTTCGATGGCGGAAAAACCTGGCCGGTAAAAAGACTGGTTGATGAGGGTGGTTTTGCCTATTCATCTTTGACCGCAGGCCGCGAAAGAACCCCCAGCGAAGGCTATATCTACCTGCTTTATGAAACCATTGAAAATGGCCGGTATGCAGGCGCAAAAATGGCTCGTTTCAACCTTGCCTGGATTACTGAAGGCCACCATTGGAAAGAATTTGTAAAAGAAAATTTCACCAAGTAATAACAATCTGTTTTGAAAAAACTACTGCTTTTAACACCTTTGTTATTTTTGGTTTCCCTTTTGGGAAAAAGTTTTGCACAAGCCAAACTGTTTGAAGTCTTCCCGAAAACATACGTGGCGTACCGGGCGGCCAGTCCGATTATCCTTGACGGAAAGCTTGACGAATTATGCTGGCAGCAAGCACCTTGGACCGACGATTTTCAGGACATTGAAGGCCCGCGCATGCCGGCACCTCTCTTTTCCACAAAAGTGAAAATGCTTTGGGATGACAAGTATTTTTATATAGCTGCAAAACTTGAAGAACCCCACTTGTGGGCCACTCTTACCGAGCGCGAGTCGGTAATTTTTCACGACAATAACTTCGAGGTATTTATCGATCCCAGTGGCGACACGCATAATTATTACGAACTGGAGATCAACGCCTTTGGCACTATCTGGGACCTTCTGCTCACCAAACCCTATCGAAATGGCGGCATAGCTTTGAGCGCCTGGGACGTGGCGGGTTTTAAATTTGGCATACAACTGCATGGCACATTAAATGATCCTTCTGATGTGGACTCCCATTGGGTTATTGAAATGGCTTTCCCCTGGAAGATATTGAAAGAAGCCGCCCCCTTTAGGCGCCCTCCCCTGCTTGGCGAGCAATGGCGCATTAACTTTTCGCGGGTGCAATGGCAGCTCGATGTGGTAGATGGGCAATACCAGAAACGCATCAACCCCGAATCCGGACAAGCATTTGCCGAATATAACTGGGTGTGGTCGCCGCAATATGTTATTGACATGCACCGCCCCGAATTCTGGGGTTATGTGCAGTTTTCCGGCATCATTGCCGGCAAGGGTACCGAAGAGTTTAACCTAAAGGCAGAGGAAAAAATAAAGTTTGCCCTGCGTGAACTGTATTACCTGCAGCACAAGTTTTTTTGGGAAAAACATAGATACGCAAAAAGCTTTAACGAACTCAAGCCCGATAATCCTGAGCTTTTCACATATATTGCCTTCGTTTTTGATGTGGCCCGCACCCGCTTCAGGCTCTCGGCGTCCGACCCTGACGGCAAGTCAACATGGCACATTAGCGAAGATGGCCGCATTTGGAAAACCAATGACCCTTTTCATGAAAGGGCAATGTTTTATTAAGGCAAGAAAAGTTCGAGGTTCAAGGTTTGAGCCTGCCGGCAGGCAGGCAGGCTTTGGAGGGGGCTGGGGGGAGGTTTTTTGGTTTCAAGCTTGAATTGTGTCCGATCACCAGCGGATTTTAAGGTTGGGGGTTTTGGAGTTTCTTTTAAAAAAAATTATTATGCGAAAAAATCTAATGGCTTTATTCATTTCAATTTCAATGGCCCTTGCTTCTTGTGGCGAAAAGGATCCGATTGATGAAAAGCCGGTAGTTCATACCATCAAAACTTTCGAAAGTACTCGGCATGCCTTTGGCAGCGGTCATTCGCAAACCGCCGAAGGGGTATTTGAGTTTCCTGTTGATCCCACGAAAGTGGAAAAGGCAAGGATGTATATCAGGCTGCGCTGCCCGCAAGGCGGCTGCAATGCCTGGGATATGTTTGCCAACGTGAGGTTGCAGCACCCGGAAACCGAGAAATGGATAGAAATTGCAAGGTACATTACCCCTTACGGAGTGGACAATGCAGCAAGAGGCAAAGGTTTTATGGTTGATGTAACTGACTTCAAATCATTACTTACCGGACAGGTTAAACTTCGCTCCTTTATTGAAGTTTGGGGCAATGATGGCTGGCTGGTATCTATTGATTTTGAGATACATGAGGGGACACCTGATTACAAGTATTATGCCGTTGAAGAGGTGTTGGATTATGCTACATGGTCGCTGGGCGGGGTTCCTTACGGCGAAGCGCATGATTTCGTTTTACAGAAAAATATTAGCATTCCGGCCAATGCTGCTGAAACCAGCCTTCGCACCATTATTACCGGCTGGGGGCATGCAACTCCAGCTGACCCCGATGGAAGGCCTTGCGCCGAATGGTGTTTCCGCACTCATGACGTGCTTATCAATTCACAAATAATGTTTGCACATGAAATGGAACCAATTGGTTGTGGTCAGAATCCAGTGCAACCACAAGGAGGCAATTGGGCGCCCGAAAGAGCCGGGTGGTGCCCGGGAATGGAAGTACCTCTAAGAACCGACGTGCTACAAAACTCTTTTGCCGGAAATTCATTTAGTTTTGAATATCAATTTCAACCCTGGTCAAATAATTTCCTTACCAGT
>Ga0209498_1000677_pt1 | contig 20982 bp, 10 predicted proteins | sample WalLakDeSediment_FD_184131 | JGI IMG/M metagenome (GOLD analysis project Ga0209498, IMG submission 184131) | Lake sediment microbial communities from Walker lake, Nevada to study Microbial Dark Matter (Phase II) - Walker Lake 11/02/13 Deep... | ecosystem: Environmental > Aquatic > Freshwater >...
CGTGGCACGGAACCCGAAGAGGTCCGAGCCCTCGAAGATGTAGCCGCCGCTGAAGCCGGTGCGCTCCACCAGCTCCTCGATGTCGGCCAGGAGGAAGATTTCCGTGGCCTCCTGCACCGTGGAGGCCCCGGTGAAGAAGAGGGCATCCCCCACCTCCAGCGCCGTCAGCGGATCGGCGATGGCCGTCCCGTTGTAGAGCCGGCCGTAACTGGAGCGGGTGTAGCTGCCGGAGAACTGGAGCCGGGAACGGTCCGTCAGGTTCGCCTGAAGCGAGCCCCGGGTGCTGATCAGGTTGCTCTCGTTCCTGGGCTGGATCCCCTCTGCATCCTGCACCCGGCCACTCACATTGTAGGTCACGTCTTCGGACCCGCCGGAGACGCCCAGCGAGTAGTTCTGGACCCACCCGGTCCGGAAAAAGCTCTGCGCCAGGAAGTCGGCGGGGAGCTCACCCGACTCCACGCGGGAAGGGTAGATCTCCCCTGCATCGAGGATGTACTTGAGGTCCGGGGCATCGAACCCCTGCTCGATGCGGGCGTTGATGCGCGGAGCACCGGGGCGTCCCCGCTTCGTGAAGATCTGGATCACCCCGGTGGCGGCGTCCGAGCCGTACAGGGTGGAGGCCGGACCTCCGCGGGTGACCTCGATCCGTTCGATGTCGGTGGTCAGGAGATCGGCCAGGGCGGAGGACTGCTCCCCTCCGGTCCCGGGGGCCGTGGCCGAGGAGTTGTCCACCCGAACCCCGTCGATGTAGATCACCGGAGTCTGGGACCCGAAGACCGACGAGACCCCGCGAAAGGAGATCTGGGAGCCGGTGCCGGGCTGGGCCGAGACGGCACTCACGGTGCTCCCGGCCACCCGGCCCTGGAGGAGCTGGTCGATGGACTGGACCGGGGCCTCGGCAATGGCCTGCTCGCCCAGCACCGCCACCGAGGTGGAAAGCTGGCGTCGGGAAGTGGCCTGCCCCACGCCGGTGACCACGAGTTCGTCCATGGCGAGGGCCCGGGTACGAAGCTGCATGTCCAGCGTGACGGTGGTACCGGCCTGAACGGTCACCACCCGGTCCACCAGTTCGTAGCCAATGATCTGGAATCGGAGGGTAACCTCGCCGGCCGGGACGTTTTCGAGGACGTAGCGACCCTGCGCTCCGGCTACCACGCCACGCTGCGTCCCCGGAATGGACACCTGGGTGCCGACGAGAGCGCGTCCGCTCTGGGCATCGATGACGGTGCCCTGGATGCTGCCGGTCTGGGCGGCCAGTTCACCGCCGGCGCCCAGGAGGAGGAGAGCGGAGAAGAGGCTGGCCACCAGGGTGGCGAGCCTCCGGGGAGGCGGTCGAAGGACCGGATCGTGCGACCGGATTCGGTCGGGGGAAGGGTCCGGACGATGAGGATTCATGGCAGGCCTCCGCGGTGGGGGATGTGGAGTCAGGAACTCGGATCGAGGATTGGCCCGAAGGAGGGCCGTCGGGCGGATCCGGGGGGCATCTACTCCACAAGGTTTCAGAAGTTGTGACCCTCGCGCAAGGAGGTTGTGACCCGGAGTCAGCCGAGCTCCGCCACCTCGCGCATGGAGATGGTCTCGAAACCCACTCCCGCCTCCCCGGTGAGGGCATACCGGTAGACCGCCGCCCGGTAGATCCCCTGCAGGGCCGTGGTGGCCAGGGCAAAGAGGACCCAGAAGGCGCCGAGGACCACGAGCACGGGCACGAGGCCGAAGGGGCCGAGCCCGGCCGCCACCACCACGAGTCCCACGCTGAGGGCGCCGAGGACCCCGGCAAGGACGCCGAAGGCGAGCCCCATCCCCAGCACCCCGGAGATCTGCTCGCCCCAGGTCCCCTTCAGAAGGCGGGCGCTCTCCTTGAGCGCGTCCACCGGGCCCACGTCCCGGGTCACGAGGATCGGCACCGCAAGGAAGGTGGCCAGGTTCCACGCCGTTCCCAGGACGCCCGAGACGATCCGCCCGCCGGTCTGGCCCCGGCGTCCGGCATTGTTCAGGAAGAGCCCCACCGTGGCGGCAATGGCCGCGTACCCCAGGATCGGGCGGACATGGTCCGACGCGATGCGAAGGCCGTCGGCCAGCGTGGGGCGTCCGCCGTCCAGGTGGATCAGGGCGGCACCCACCAGGGCGGCGTTGAAGTAGAAGGCCACAAAGAACTGGACCAGGTAGAAGAGGAAGGCCAGGGCCAGTCCCACGGCCTTCGCCTCGGCGAAGAGGGATTCCGGTCCACCCACGAGGAAGGTGGGGACGATGATGGCGACGAAGAGGGCCACGAAGGCCAGCGCCGACATCAGCGGGAAGAGAAGAAGAGCCCGGTCCTCGTTCAGGATTCGGGCGCTGGCCCGGACCAGGTTCCAGCTGTTCTCGAAGGTGCGCTGCATGGGATCCTGCTCCTGATGTTCGATTTTTCCGGGCTCGCACCCGGCTTCAGCGGGGCCCGCGGCTCGGCTCGAAGCCGGTGGCCGGGCCCGTGACACCCTTCCTCTACGGGGAGGAGAATGCGAATCTTCAGGGGAGCTTGCCGAAGCCTTCGGCCCGCTCCGCAGCACACCATTACCGTGGATCGGAGACCCTTCCCGGGCTCACGATTCCAGATGGATTCTCCGAGTTGGCTCACCTGAATGGGCCGGTCCGGGCAACCGGGACGGCGAGGCCAGGATGATGGAAAGGACCAGGACCAGGACCACGACCACGCGCATGGCCACCCGCGCGAAGATCTCCCGGAGCGGGGCCCTCGCTGCGGCTGGCCTGCTTTTCTGGGCCGGCGCCGGAGCACTGGAGCTGGAGGCTCAGGCTCCGGTGGGCGGAAACGGCGGGGAGCGGGATCGCTCCGAGGCCGCCGCCGTCATCGACCGGGTGATCACCCCCGAGACCTACTACAACCGCCTCGCCTTCCTGGCCTCCGACGCCCTCATGGGCAGGGACACGCCGAGTCCGGGGCTGGAGGTAGCGGCGGAGTGGCTCCGAAGCGAGCACCGTCGCATGGGGATCGAGCCCGGAGCTGACGATGGCTCGTACTTCCAGCGCTGGCCCTACCGGCAGATTCGGAGCGACCGGGCCGCCACCTCCCTTCGCCTCACCGGCCCTCGGGGATCGGCGTCGGTGGAGGGTCCGGACGGGATCGCCGTTCGGGGAGGCTCCGACGCCGACCTCGCCGCCGACCTGGTCTTCGTGGCAAACCCCGCCGAAGCGCCCGCCCCGGGCTCGCTGGCGGGCAAGATGGTCATCGTCCACGTGCCCGGAAGCTTCAGCCAGCCCTGGCTCCAGAGGCTGAACCAGGCCAATGCCCTGGCGCAGGCCGGCGGGGCCGTCGGCTCCCTCGTGGTCGTGGATGCCGGGTTCGGCGCCGAAGGCATGGCGGAACTCACCGAGCGGTTTGACCGCCCGGCGTGGCGCATGGGATGGGACATGGCTCCGCCCCAGGTCGTCATCGGGCACGGCGTCGCCGCCTCGGTCATCGAGGGATTCGACGCGCTGGCCGCGCGCTCCGATGGAGGCGAGAGCTTCATGGTCGAGCTGGCCGGCACCCGTGTCACGGGCCGTGTCCCTGCCGAGGTGGTGGTGGATGGCCGCCCGGCCAACGTGATCGCCATCCTCCCCGGGAGTGATCCCGACCTTCGGCACGAGTTCGTGGTCCTCTCGGCCCACTATGACCACGTGGGGGTGGGCACGCCGGTGGACGGCGACTCCATCTACAACGGGGCCGACGACAACGGCTCGGGCACCGTTGCGCTTCTCGAGGTGGCGAACGCGCTCTCCCAGCTCGAGCACGGGCCTCGGCGCTCCATCGCCTTTGTTCATGTGAGCGGCGAGGAAAAGGGCCTCCTCGGGGCCAGCTGGTTCGTGGACCACGCGCCCGAGGGGATGCCGGTGGAGCGGATGATCGCGAACATCAACGCCGACATGATCGGTGGAGATGCGCACCGGGACACCCTGGTGGTGATTGGAAAGACCTACTCCACCCTGGGGCCCCTGGTGGATGAACTGAATGACTCCATGCCCGAGCTCGGACTCACCACCTCGGACGACCTCTGGCCCGAGCAGCGCTTCTTCTTCCGCTCCGACCAGTTCCACTTCATGCGGAAGGAGATCCCCGCCCTCTTCTTCTTCACCGGCGTCCACGAGTGCTACCACCGCCCGTGCGACGAAGTGGAACGGCTCGACGTGGACAAGGCGTCGAGGGTGGCAAGGCTCCTCGCTCATGCCGCGCTGGAGGTGGCGAACCGGGACGAACGTCCCGAGTGGATCCCCGAGGGACTCGCCGAAGTCCGGCAGCTGACGGCAGGCGGACGCTGACCTTCCTCCCCTTTGATGGGTCGCTCCGGGCCGCAGTCTTCCTGGAGCGCCCCAACCGCTTTCTCTGCCGGGTCCTTCTGGACGGCCCTCCCGGGGCGCCCATGGGGGACCCGGTGGAGGCTCACCTCCCGGACCCGGGGCGCCTCACCGAACTCCTGGTGACGGGTCGCCGGGTCCTGGTGGAGGCGGCGGCCTCGCCGGAGCGCCGTACCCGGTGGACCCTGCGACTGGCCCGTACCCCCGCCAATGACGGGTGGGTGTCGCTGGACACCACCCTGCCCAACCGTCTCCTTGCCCAGGCCTTTATGGAAGCGGCCGGGACCGGCCAGGATGCGCTGGAGGAGCTTCCCGGCTGGATCATGGACCGGGCGGAGGCCACCTTCGGGCCCTCCCGCTTCGACTTCCTCCTGAAGAGGGCCCGCACCGCTTCGGAGGATCCGGGCATGATCCTCGAGGCCAAGAGCGTCACGCTGGTGGAGGACGGGCGGGCGCTCTTTCCCGACGCCGTCACGGCCCGGGGTGCCCGTCACGTGCGGGAGATGGCCGAACTGGCCCGTCAGGGTCGTCCGGGCACGGTCATCTTCGTGGCGCAGCGCGAGGATGTGCAGAGCATCGAGGCGGCCTGGGAGATCGATCCGGACTTTGCCGACGCGCTGGCCGAGGCCCGCGCCGCCGGCATCCGTGTTCTCGGACGCCGGTGCAGGGTTACCCCCGAGGGGGTCACGCTTCTGGGCCCGGTTCCTGTCCTGGATCCGGCGGAAGGCTGAGCGAAGGACGGACGGGGGGGCTCGCAGGAAGCGTGACATGGACCGCGCGCGCCGCCTCCAGGAAGACGAGGCGCCCTTCCACCGCGGCGTGCGGCACACCCTCCAGCCCCGCCAGGGCTCGCATGTACGCCTCCATCTGGGGGCGGTAGTGCTGGGCCCTGAGGGCGAGGGCGGCGTCGTCCGGCACCCGGTCCGTCTTCCAGTCGACCACCACGAGGCGCCGGTCGGGAAGCCGGAGCACCCGGTCCGCCACCCCCTGCAGAACGCCGCCCTGGTCCCGCACGACGAAGGGGCGCTCGCGCTGAACCTCCGTCCCCTCGGGCCAGGCCTCCCTGGCCAGCACGGCCCGAACCTCGGGAGCCCCAAGCCAGCCCCGGAACCGATGGGCCAGCTCCTGAACGGCCGCCGGACCCAGCGAGGGAGCCACCCGCCGAGCGTGCTCGAGGAGGGCCTCCAGGTGGGGGAGTACCTCACCCCCTGGCACACCACCCCCTGGCTCACGCCCTGGCTCGCGCCCTGGCCCACCCCCTGAAAGCCCCGGGTCGTCCGGGAGCCACTCCAGGGCCTCCATCCACGCATGCACCAGAGTCCCTCGTTCCAGGGCCCCTGCGGGCGGCGGACGGAGAAGGGTGGCCAGGGGGACCCGGGATCCACCCTCCAGTTCGGAGGGGGTCCGACGGGGCACCAGGCGACGTCGAGGCGAGGAGGCCAGCGGAATCCTCGCCCCGGGAAGAGCTCGGTGCGCGTCCGGGTCGGATGAGGTCGCCAGCGGCTCCCGTTCCGCCTCGAGGGGAGCGAACCAGCGCGGATCCCCGCGCTCGAAAAGACAGGTGTCAGGGTCGGCCTTCCCCTCGACGCCCAGGGCGTGGCGAAGGAGTACGGCAGCCGACCGAGCCTCGGAGCGGCGACTCCCGTCGGGAGGAAGCAGAAGGTAAAGGGCGTGCCGGGCCCGGGTCAGCGCCACGTAGAGACCGCTCAGGGCATCACGGAGCTCGGCATCCCGTCGCTGGGCCACGGCAGGGGCCAGGTCGGCGAAGAGTTCGGCCAGCGCCTGCGGCATGCCGGGAAAGACCCGGGTCACGGGCCCTCCGGGAACGGTCCGGAAGGGCACGGCCTGTGCGCCGCCGCGTCCCGCCAGGGTCCCGCCCAGCTCCGGGAGGACGACGGCGTCGAACTCGAGCCCCTTGGATCGATGGATCGTCATGATGCGAACCAGCGAGGCGCCGGCATCCTCCCGTCGCGCCACCCGTGCATGAGCCACGAAGTCCGAAGGGCGAAGGGTCGCCCGATCCTCCCACTGGAAAGCCAGCTCCACGAGCTGATCCAGGCGGCGGGCATCCCGGGCGGAGGCGCCACCCCGGAGCACGTCGGCCCAGTCCGAGACCACGGCCCCGTAGCCCCGCGCCAGAAGGCGCGCCCGGATCCGGGTGGCAACCCGTTCCACCGCCACGGGCCTCCGGGGGTCGTCGAGCCCCTCCGTCGGACCCAGCGGGGATGCGGCGGCCAGGTAGGCCGACGCGCGATCAGCCGGATGATCCGTGGCCGTCAGCAGGGCCAGGATGGCCAGCACCGGGGGGGAGTCGGCCACGGGCACACCCCCTTCCTCGCTGGCCTCCACACCCAGTTCCCGGAGTTCGGCCATCATGCGGGCCGCCACGGCGTTCGTCCGGGTCAGGACGCCGATGGATCGACCCGGCGCCACCTGGTGGAGGTCCCGGACCCTCCGAGCTGCGGCCCGCAGGAGGAGAGGACGGACTCCGCCCCGATGGCCAGGGGCCTCGGCCGGACCGGTGATCACCTCCACGTGGCCCGAAAGCTCCGGCCGAGCGGCCTCGTGCGGTCGAAAGCCCTCCATCCAGGCGGCGGCCGAGGCGGCCTCCGCCTCGCCGGAGACCACGGGGTTCGAAGGGAGGTCCCGGAAGACGTGGTTCACGAAGTCCAGGACCACCGGGGAGGAACGCCAGCTCCGATGGAGCGTCCCACCCTGCAGGGCATAGCGGTCTCGCAGGTGGTCCAGGAGCCGGGGTTCACCGCCCCGCCACCCGTAGATGGACTGCTTCGGGTCCGCCACCACGAAGAAGGCCCGCTCCCCCTCGTACCCCGAAAGGAGCTCGTCCACCAGCGGTGCAAGGGCCGCCCACTGGGAGGCCGAGGTGTCCTGGAACTCGTCCAGGAGAATGTGGCGGACCTGCCCATCCAGCCGGTAGTACAGCTCCTCGGCCCGCCCCAGTGCACGGCCCCGGGCCAGCGCGTGGACAAGGTCGTTGAATCCGAAGATGCCTTCTTCCTGGCGAAGCGCCTCGAGGCGGGCGTCGTACCGGGGAACGAAGCTCCCCACCGCTTCCATGCGGCGCTGCCACCGGGGACCCACCAGGGCGGGGAGATCGGCCGCCAGGTCCTGGAGGGCGTCCACGAGATGGGGGTGGAGCGGCGTGCGGTGGAAGGTCGGCGGATCCCCCGTGATGGCGTTCTTCCAGAGGGTCTCTCCCACCAGCGTCGCTGCATCCCGGTCCCGGATGGCCCCTTCGAGCTTGGCCAGGGGCTTGATCCAGCGGTCAGGACGCGCCAGTTCAGCGCGCTGGAGGGCCGCCGCGGCGGCGACCTGGTCGGCGTGGTCGTCCCAGCGGGAGTCCGGGACCGAGGGGAACCGACTCGCGCCCCCCTCGAAGCCCCAGAGGTCCTCCACTGCGGGGTCCCGCTCCCGGTAGAGTTCATGGACCTCCTCCAGGATGGCGAGGAGGTTCCGGTGGACGGCCCGGTCGGCCCGCTCCCGGTGAAGCTGGCGGACCAGTTCAACGAGGACTCCGGGATCCTCCTCCCGCAGCACCTCTTCCAGCGCCCGGGCGCGGAGTCGGGTTCCCCGGGTGTCGTCACCCACCTCCCAGCGCTGCGGGAGCCCCAGTTCCAGCGCAAAGGCACGGACGGCGCGGTGGACGAAGGCATCGAGGGTATGGACCTGCAGGCGGTGCAGTCCCCGCACCGTGACCATCAGGAGATCCCGAAGGGCGGCAGGGGTCATGGCCTGCGGCGGGACGCCCGGGGGAAGCGATCGCGCCAGCTCCGCTGCCCTGCCCTCGAACCGGGGATCGGTTCCGTCCAGGGCCGCCTCGGCCAGGCGCAGGAGAACCCGCTCCAGGATTTCACCCGCGGCCTTCCGGGTGAAGGTGGAGGCCAGGATGGATTCGGGGGGTGCCCCTGCCGCCAGAAGCGCCACGAGCCGCGAAGAGAGCTGGAAGGTCTTTCCCGAGCCGGCGGATGCCAGGACCAGGGTTCGCCCGAAGACGGGCGTCGGAGCATCAGTCATCGCTTCCTCCGCTTCCGTTCGGGCCGCTTCCGTCCGGGCCGCTCGGGTCCATTCCGTTCCCCTCGCCGTCGTCGTCGAACTGGAGAACGCCGCGGCCCACCACGGGGGCCAGGGGATCCCCCGGACGGATGGTGGTGGTGGCAGGATCCCAGGTGAACCGGTTCGTGCGAAGGAGGCGCACCACTTCGGAAGCGGCCTCCCGGGCCTCGTCGAGCTCTTCGGTGGTCCAGTCCGCCAGGGCCACGGCGGGCTCGCTTCCTCCGGGAAGGAGAATGTACCCGGTCTCGAGCTTCGCATCCGGGGGAAGGAGCGGGAGGCCCTCCTCCACGAGCCCTCGTGCCAGCAGGCGGTAGAGCGGAAGCTGGAGATCCACCCATACCCGATCCGCGCCCCGCCCCCGCCGGTGCACCTGGTCCGGGGGACTGGCCGTCTCGGACGTCTTGATGTCCAGAAGCTGCCAGAGATCCCGCTCCGGGTGGTGGTCCACACGGTCGATTCGGCCGCGCAGGAAGAAGATCTCCCCGTCTACCTCCACGGGAACCCCCTCCCCCACCGGCCCGGCCTCCACCGCCCGGATTCGCCATCCCTCGGCATTCCGTGCGGCCTGGAGGACGGCGAATCCATGAAGACGCATGCGGAGCTGCTCGCGCTGAAGGCGAAGCGCTGGAACGGGACGCGTACCGAAGCGCTCGTCGAACCGTGCGTCGAGCCCCGCATCCAGGGCCCGGACGATCTCCGCCCCGGTCATCCGGTCGGCGTTCTCCATCCGGGCCCACCGCTCCAGGACGTCGTGCGCCAGGACCCCGAAGCCCATGGGATCGAGCTCGCAGGCCTCGTCGTTCATGGGCTCCAGTCCCAGGATCTGCTCGAGGGCATAGCGGTAGGGATCGACCAGAAGACGCCGGAACTGGGTGACGGCCAGAGCAGTGGGAGGTCCTCCGGGGGCCGAGAGGATCGGCTCGGGGGGGAGGGTGAGAGGGTCGGGGGGGAGGGTGAGAGGCGAAGGCCCTGACATCTCTGCATATCTCGAGGCTTCGATATCGTGACGGGAAGGAGCCACGGGGCCAGACTCCGTCCCCCCGGTCAGGAGCCCGACAAGCCGGCGGGCCACGGCCTCCGGTGCATCGGCCAGAAGGAGACGGGAGGGGCGAAGGGGACTTCCCTCGGCATCCCGGCGACCCGCCACGAGGAGGGTGCCCGGGCGAGAGGCCAGGATGGCCGAGAGGAGGTAGAGATCCCGGGCTCGCCGGCGGTCGTTGTCCACGAGGCCCAGGCGGCGCCGGAGCTCGTGGGGGAGGAACGGATCCGCCGTGACCGACTCCGGAAGGAAGGGCTCGTTCACCCCGGTGATGGCCAGGACCTCGGCATCATCGAGGTGGAGTTCAAGCCACCCGAGGAGGTCGACCGCTCCCTCGTCGGCCTCCGGTGGCACCGCCACATCCCGGAGGTGGGCGAGGAGCATCCGAAGCGCCTGGTGCGCCGGGACCGGCTCCGGATCCAGGGCCTTCGGGAGGGCCTCAAACCCCTCCAGAACCCCCTTCGCCGCCCCGGCGAACGCCACCAGATCCCGGTCCCCCCGGGCCTGGCGGTCAAGCTGCCGTCCGCCCTCACCTCCCTCCCTTGCCGGGTAGAGGGTCACGAGGAGCTCCCGGAGGGCCTCGGCCCATTCCGCCATCCGGCGTGGGGGGAGCGGGGGTTGCCCGGGGGACGCCACCACGTTGCGCAGGCCGCGCTGAAGCGCGTCCCGCATGGCCAGGAGGACGGCGGAAGGCGCACCCCGTCGGTACTGCATGCCCCCTCCGGGCCGCTCGCCGCTCTTCTCGCCTGCCGGCAGGTACCCGGAGAGGACCGCGGGGAGATGAAGGGCGTGGTACTCGTCGGCCACGGCTGCCGGGGGAATCTCGCCCTCGGCAAAGAGACCGGAGAAGAGGCCCCAGGGGAGGTCCGGGTGCCGGACCAGGGCCGCGAAGGCCGCAAAGCTCCACCCATCGAGGAGATCGGCCACGGCCTCCAGCAGCCGGTAGGGAGCCGTCCGGTGCAGGGGGCGACCTCCGGCCACGCGGGTGGGAACGCCGGCACCCTCCAGGCGGCCCACCAGGAAAGGGATCACCTGGGGGTCCGGCACGCCCACGGTGATCTCCTCGGCCGCTCGCTGCCCGCCGAGCCCCCGCAGGAGCTCCTCCACCACGAGAGCCTGCCCATCGGGTCGGTCCACAACCCGGAGCTGGGTGTCGGGAACGGAAAACGGGACCTCAGCCCAGGCCGCAGGGTCCACGGCGCCCAGGGCGTCAAAGCGATGCGCCAGCTCGGTGGGGGCATGGATCCAGGCTTCCACCGGCCCCGGGCAGGCCCCGATGAACCGACGCGCCACCCCCGGAAGGTCCACCAGGCCCACGAGGATCAGCATCGAAGGACCTGCCGCCGGGGACGCGATGCCCTCGGCCAGCGCATCCCCTCGAGCCCCCTCCCGGTCCCGGAACCCGGTGTCGTCAAGGTGTTTCCGGAATCGCCGCTGGGCTTCGGCCAGGACCTGCCAGCGGTCCTCGTCGTTGAAGAGGAGGTCGCCTGCGCCCCGACACCGGAGCGCCACGTCCTCGAAGGTGTGCCCCTCGGCACCCACCTGGGCGTGGAGCCCTGCCACCGTGCGCGCCAGGGCGGTCCAGCCCCGGGCCTCCTCCCCTCCCGGAACGAAGGGCAGGAGACGATGAAGTCGCTCTGTCGGGAGGTCCCGGAGGGCCTGACGCCAGGCCGCCTCCTCCACCTCGGGGGGGGGAGGCGGAAGCCGTGGCACGTAGAGCCGTTCCGGGAACGCGCCCACCGTGACCAGATCCGGCGGAAGAAGGGGACGCCCCCCGGCTTCGGCCTCGTCCAGAAGGAGCTCCAGGAGACGACGCTGCGCCCGGGCGCCCGGGAGCACCAGCCTCAGTCTGGAGAGGTCGACGGCAGTGTCCGACCGGTACCGCTCCACCAGGCCGGCCGCAACGGCCCGAAGGGCCGGCCGCGTCCATCCCAGAAAGACCCGGCGGGGAGGAGGGGCCGAGAAGGGGGGCGTGGGGGGGAGAGGAAGATTCATCATCGTCCTTCGAAGATGCCGCCGGGGTGCGACATGGCAAGGCGCGGGGACCGGTGCCGACGGCAAGGGGCCCGACCCGCCAGCGTGCGCGGATCGGGCCCCTGCCCCCCCTGGGCACCCCCGCGAGGGCTAGCCCACCGGAATGTTGGGGTTGGTCTCCCGCTCGCTGGGGGGAATGGGGAAGCAGAGATCCTGGTGCGTCAGGTTCGATCCCCCGCCAGGGGTCTCGAGGGGGTCATACTCCCCGGGTCGGCTCGCGGCGGCCCAGCGGTAGAGATCTCCGAGGCGCCGACCTTCGAGCCAGAGTTCGATGCCCCGCTCGCGCCTGAGGCGCGTCCAGGTCTCGTTGGCTCCCGACGCCTGGACCGGCGCCACCCCCGCATGGGCCCGGACCTCGTTGATCATCAGGAGCGCAGCCTGCCATTCCCCACCGATGAGGGCGCCCTCGGCCTCGATCAGCTTCATCTCGCGACCCGACGAGAGCCGGATCGGCGCCGCGTCGTTTGCGTGCTTCCGCTGGCGCTTGAAGGGAACCGGACCACAGCACTGGATCGCGGCGTCCCCTACCTCACCGGGGGTATAGGAGAACGGGATGCGGGGGTCCCCGTTCGGGTTCTCCGGGCTCAGCGACAGGGGTTCGTAGACGGTGTTCCACACCGTGTGGGCCTTGTAGGGCGTTCCCGCCGACGCCCAGGCAATGCGGTTGCGCTGGTCGTCGGACCCCACGCTGTAGTAGGGCAGGGTGTAATTGAAGCCCATGGGTACCTGCGCCGCATCGGCTACGGCCTCGGTCCACTTGCCCAGCTGGACCCGGACGGAAGCTCGACCGGCATAGGCCGCGAGACGAAGGTTCCCGGTGCCGCTCGTGATCGCATCCGAGAAATAGCGTTCGGCACGGGTCAGGTATTCGGTGCGGGGCTGAATCGACCCCCCGTCGATGACGGCCTCGCAGTAGTTCTCTCCCATGAGGCGATTGGCGTATCCCGCCCAGATCCGCCCCTGGGTGAGGATCTCCTGCGAGGAGGGTCCGATCCGTTCAATGCGCTCCACCCCCGACTCGGCCAGCCAGCGTGCCCTGCTGGACTGATCCCAGTGCGTATTCAGGTTCCGGTCGTCGGCCCGAAGCTGGCCGGCCGCCCACTCGTTGGAAATCCCGAAGGCCGCGGTGGAACCGGCGGGGTGGACCTCGCGGGTCACCGCCGCCGACGTGTATGCCACCCAGTTCAGCCCCTGGGCCAGCGCGCGTCCCATCCCGTTCACCACCGCAGGCTGGGCCAGCGACTCGTCCAGAAAGGCCTCCTGGATCGGCCCCGGATTCGTGACCTGGAAGTCGCATCCTGCCACCGCCAGAAGGGAAAGACAGGACGCGCCTGCCAGGCTCCGTACCGCAGGCCGGAGGCTCCGTGATGTCATCATGTTCGTCATCCCCGCCTCCTCAGAAGTTGACCCGGATGGAAGCCGTCCAGAGGGACGGCGCAGGGACGTGCTCCGAGATGGAGCGGACCGTGGCCTCGAAACCGGAGTTGTTCGACATCTCAGGGTCGAAGGTCCGGAATTCCTCCTTCGTCCAGCGGAAGAAGTTCCGCCCGGACAGGGTGAAGGTGGCGCGCGTCCCCCCCGGAACGAGGCGCTCCGGGATGGGGCTCATGAAGGTGACCTCCCGGATCTTGAAGAAGTCGGACGGATAGATGTGGTGGTCGGCCCGGGTGGGGAGGAAGCAGCGAGCCCGCTCCTCGGCGGGAACCATGTCTCGCCCCTGGGTCTGCTCGATCTTGTAGACGTTGTAGCATCCGGCCCAGATCACCGAGCGGGTGACGGCGTTGAAAGCCGCCAGGTCGTAGATGTAGTGCCCGCCCTGGTACTCGCCGCGCATGCTGACCATCATCCCGCGCGGAAGGCTCAGATTCGTGTTGAGCCCCACGATGCGCGTGGGGTTCGCCGGCCCGATCTCGCAGTCATTTTCGTAGATCGGCGCGGCCAGTTCTCCTGCGTTCACCACGCACCGCGCCCGGATCACCGGAACCGGTGCGCCCTCCACGATCCAGCCGAAGTTGCCGAGGGAGAAGGCGGGAGCCCCGCCCAGGCTGATCACCTCCGACGAGTTCATGGCCAGGCTCGCCCCCACGTCCCAGGAGAGCGAGGAGCGGCGAAGCACCGTCACCTGGGTGGCGATTTCCATGCCCCGGTTCCGGATCTCGCCCACGTTCTCGAGCTGGCTCCCGAGGAATCCGCTGGAGGGCGTCTGCCGGACGTTGAACAGGGCGTCAGTGGTGCGGGCATCGTAGACCGAGAAGTCCACGGTCACCCGGTCGTCGAGGAAGGCGCCGTCGATTCCGAACTCCATTTCTGCCGTGCGCTCCGGACCCAGGTCGGCGTTCCCCACGTTGAGGGGGAAGAAGGCGGGCTGCTGCCCCCATCCCACCGGATTGTAGGTCCGCACGGCATCAAAGGCTCCCGGGGCCCGCCCGGCGTGCCCGTAGGCCGCCCGGACCTTGAGCTCGCCCCACGCCGGGTTCCAGAACTCCTCGTCCGAAGTGACCCAGGAGAAGCTGGCCTTGGGGTAGCTCTGAAGCCCGAGGTTCTCACCGAAGGCGCTGTTGCCATCGACACGAAGTCCCACGGAGAGGAAGTACTTGTTCCGGAAGTCCAGCAGGGCCTGCCCAAAGAACCCCGCGTTGATGACCCGCTGCCTCGACTCGAAGCCCAGGGTGGTCCCCCCTGCATCCACCACGGGGCGACCCGGGCCGGGGAAGTTCTCCCCGTAGGCTCCCGTCTCCTGGGATTCGCTGGTCACCATCTGCCCACCCCAGGAAAGGCCGGTTCGGAATTCCGGGGTCAGCCGAAGGTTGTACGTGCTCACATAGTCGGCCGTGAGGGTGGAGAAGCGGTGCCGGCGGTCCGCCAGGATCCCGGTGGGAGCCAGGCCGAAGCCGAAGGGCCGCAGGTTCCGGTTGTTCTGCTGCGCCAGGTCGTAGCCGATGGTCAGGCGGTTCGTGAGCTCGGCGAGCGGGGACCAGGTGGCCGTCACCCCGGTGATCATGTGCTCGATATGGGTGCCGATGTCCTGGTTCAGGAGAGGATCGATGGCCTCCCGGTCTTCCGACGATGCGTAGTTCCGGTCGCGTCGGAAGGCGTTGAGGGTGAGCCCGTGGGCATTGTTCCCCACGGCCGTGTACTCCATTTCCGTGTTGGTGAAGGAGGTATTCCACTGGAGCTGGAGGCTCGGAACGGGGGTGAAGGCGAAGTTCCCCCGTAGGTTCACCTTGTTCTCGAGGTCGTTCGGGAGGACGCCCTCGTTGTCGGTGAGGGTACCGGACACGAAGTACTGGAACTCCTCCCGGCCGCCGCCCACGGAGAGGGAGTAGCGCTGCTGCCAGGCATTCCTCAGCCAGGGGTCGATGAAGAGGTATTCGGACCGGCCGCCGGCCGAGGTGCGCTCGGGCTCCGACGGGGGCCGGTCGGCCGTGCTCGGGCCGAACGGGAGGACCCGGGCCACACCCTGGTCCACCTGGAAGGTCCACTGCGCCGCGCCGGGACGACCCCGCTTGGTGAAGATCTGGATCACGCCGGCGGCGGCCTCGGTTCCGTAAAGCGTCGTGGCGGCAGCCCCCTTGATGACCTCGATCCGCTCGATGTCCGCCGGGTTGATGTCGTTCAGCGGAGAGGAAACGTCATTGTTGCTCCGGCTCTGGAAGCCGGTGTTGGGCACGTTCTTGGCATATCCGTCACTGCGCACCCGAACCCCGTCCACGTAGACGATGGGCTGGTTGCTCATGGCGACCGAGACATTCCCACGGAGTCGGATCTGGGATCCGCTCCCGATGGACCCGGATCCCGGCGTCACCGTCATTCCGGTGACCCGGGACTGGAGCAGCGCATCCATGTTCGCCGGTGGCTCCATGACGTTGCTCATGTCGATCTGACTGATGCTGTTGCCGACCTCGCGCCGCCGCGCCGCCCCCGCCGTACCGGTGACCACGAGCTCATCGAGTCCGAGGGCCTGGGACATCAGGCTGAGGTCGAGCTGCGTGGACTGCCCTGCCGTGACGGTGATTTCGCGAGCGACGGCCTGGTACCCCAGCCGCTCGACCCGGAGGGTGAAGGACCCTGCGGGGACGTTGGCCATGGTGAAGCGCCCCTGGGGATTGGTGAGGACACCCAACCCCGTGCCCACCAGGTAGACCTGGGCCTGGGAAAGGGGTGCACCGGACTGGGCGTCGGTGATCTGGCCGGTCACCGTACCCACGGTCTGGGCCTCCACGGGCCCGGCGCTCATCCCGAAGATCCCGAGGATCATCAATCCCGGAAGCCACGCCCAAGGCCTTCGGGGGCGATGCTCAGACCACGAACGAGGAATTCTTGCCATCTTCCTGCCTCGATGGTAGAGGGGGAGGGGCGGTCCCAACCAGAGCTGGACCGATGCCGGCGCAGGGCGGGCATGGTGGCAACTTGCGCACCCTCTTTCAGGATTGTCAACAAGCTTGACGCTCGTGTTCTTCCGCCTTTCGTGTTACTTACGCAGACGGGAGCGGTTCGACGCACCGGGTTGCCGGGTTGTCGGGCCCGTCGGGTTGCCCGGTCCGTCAGCTCCCCGGGGCCCGGACGACCACCTGCACCGAGTCCCGGGCCACGGCACCCGACGCCTCCTCGACCCGGGCCCGGACGCGGTAGGCCCCGGGATCCGGATACAGGTAGCCCTGCAGATGGGAGGCGGTCTGAGCCCCGAAGGTGGGGATCGAATCGGTGACGCCATCGCCGTACTCGATGACGAGCCCGGAAAGCTGACGCCCACGGGCTTCAAGACGGAATTCGTGTGGCTGGCCGAGGGAGAGGTCAGCCTCGACCACATGAAGAGTGAACTGGAGCGGATGGCCCACCTCGGCCGTGCCCGAGTCGAGGCACCCTCCGAGGACGGCGGCTCCAGAGAGGAGGAGACACGCGGCAAGCCAGGTGAGCCGCAGGGAAGGTTGTTTTCTCATGGGACACCGGCGCATGGGGCACGTGCTCATGAGACACCTGTTACGGGATGCCAGGAGCCAATCGATGAAAGGGAATGCGGAGTTCGTCCGGGGGGAGCGGCGTGGGTCGGGGATCCCCGCCAGACTCCCGAACGAGGGCATGTACGACCACCCCAATGATGAGTCCCAGGGCGCCGCCCACGAGAATCCCGGTGCGCCCGCGGTCCAGCGAACGCACGTCGACCTCGGTGATCTCTCCTACCGGGATGCGAACCCGCTGGTGGAGAGACTGGGCGGAGGTTCCCACCCACCCCGTCGCCACCGGAATCTCGAGAAGGAAGTCGGCCCCCACCTCGAGGACCCGTCCCTCCAGGACCCGCCGCTCGCCGACGAACTGGGGGTCGAGCTCCCGGGCCTGGGCCATCGACAGGCGAACGCGCACATCCTGATCCGGTCGGACCTGGGTCGGTTCCACCGGAACGTAGGCGTAGCAGCCGGAGAGCAGGAGCACCATGACCCCGAAGGCCACGCTCCGCATCCCTCTCACGCCGATCCCCCTGGCTGGATTCATCTCCATGAACCCGAAATAGCCGACGTCCGGAGGCGGCGCAAGCGCGCGGCTCGCCCCGACTCCGCCACGCCTTCCGCCCGTCCGTTTCGATCGCCGGCACGGGGACTTCCCCTCCTGCTCCTGCTTGGAGCCCTCATCCTGGTGGGCGGATGTCGCGCCCCGGGGGGAGCCGACGGCTGGGAGTGCCTCGCGCCTGCCGGTGCCGGAGGCGGGTGGGATCTCACCTGCCGGGCCCTGGCCCGATCGCTCACGGACCTGGAACTGGGACCGGGGATGATGCGCGTCGTGAACATCCCCGGAGCCGGCGGCGGGATCGCCTTCGCCCACACGGTGGCCCAGCGGGAGGGCGACCCCAATGTCCTGGTGGCCGCCAGCCCTGCGACGCTCCTGCGCCTGGCCCAGGGGCAGTTCGCCCACCTCACCGAACGAAATGTCCGCTGGCTGGGGGCCATTGCCACCGACCACGGCGTTGTGGCGGTCCACAATGACGCGCCCTGGGAGGACCTGGCGGCGCTGCTGGAGGACTGGCGCCGCGCTCCCTCGGGGATCGCGGTGAGCGGAGGGAGCGCGGCGGGCGGCCAGGATCACGTGAAGATCCTGCTCCTTGCCTCCCGGGCGGGGATTCCCCCCCTGGCCGTCCGCTACGTCCCCTTCGACGGGGGGGGCGAGGCCATGAACGCCCTGCTCGGGGGGTTCGTCCAGGTCTTCTCGGGCGATGTTTCGCAGGTGGAGGCCCAGGTGGAAGCCGGGAGGCTCCGGGTCCTGGCGGCCCTGGCGCCCGAGCGGGTGGGCGGCGCCCTGGCCGACGTGCCCACGGCCCGGGAGCTTGGCTACCCTGTCGAGTGGGTTACCTGGCGGGGGTTCTACGTTCCTGCGGGCCTTTCCGAAGAGCGATACCTGGCCTGGGTCGGGACGCTGGAGGCCGTGGCTGCGTCGGAGGCCTGGGCCCAGGAACGTCGCCGAAGCCGCCTTGAACCCTATTTCCTGGCCGGTGAGGCCTTCGAGGCCTTCGTGGAGGAGCAGATCAGCGAGTTCCGGGACCTCTCCCGCCAGATGGGGCTCACCCGGTGACGGGGCGACGCTCCCCCTGGCGGTGGGTGGCTGACCACCACGACCGCAGGGTGGCGGCCGGCATCCTCACCGCCGCCGCCCTCGCCGCCTGGATCAGCCGGGACTTCCGGGTCTCCTTTCTTGTGGACCCGGTGGGCCCACGGGGGCTGCCGCTGGTGGCGGCCGGACTCCTCCTGGCAGGCGCCAGCTGGATGGTCCTTCGGCCCGAGGCCCGAACGGGGCCGGAGGGGCGGGATGCGGCCGGCGGGTCCGACGCCATCGCCCCGCTGGCGTCGGATGCTCGCCGAGACGCTGGCGAGGACGCTGGCCCGGACGTTCTCCCACGCGCTCCCTCAAAGGCGGGGCGGGGCCCCCTCGGTGCCGCCTTGGCCACCCTGTTCCTGTACCCTGCCCTTCTTCCGGTTCTCGGCTTTCCCCTGGCTACAGGCTTCGCCCTCTGGGCACTGGCTCGCCCCCTTGGAGCACGCGGCTGGTGGGGTGCGGTCGTGTCCTTTGGCCTGGCGGCAGGCCTCTACCTTGTCTTCGTCCACCTCCTCGGTGTCCGGCTGCCCGTGGGGCGGCTCTTTCTCGCGGGAGGAAGCTGATGGAATCCCTGGGGCTCCTGGTGGAGGGCTTCGCCGTGGCCCTCCGCCCCTTCAACCTCTTCCTGGCGTTCGGGGGAGTGGTCCTGGGCACGGTGGTGGGCCTGCTTCCCGGCATCGGACCCATCAATGCCATCGCCATCCTGATTCCCGTGATCTTCGCCGCCGGGATTCCGGCGGAATCCGCCCTCATTCTTCTCGCCGGGATCTACTACGGCTCCCAGTACGGCAACTCCATCAGCACCATCCTCCTCAACGTTCCGGGCACTACGTCGGCCGTGGTGACCGCCATCGATGGATACCCCCTGACCCAGCAGGGCCGGGGGGGATCGGCGCTGGCCATCGCCGCAGTGGCCTCCTTCGTGGGAGGGACCCTGGCCATCTTCGGCCTCGTGCTGCTGGCTCCGGCGCTGGCCTCCTGGGCCCTCCGGTTCGGGCCGGCCGAATACTTCGCCCTCATGGCCCTGGCCTTCGCAGCCCTCTCATCCTTTTCGGGAGGAAGTCATGCCAAGGCCCTGGTGGCTACCGGGCTCGGCCTTCTGCTCGCCTCGGTGGGGATGGATCCGATCACGGCCGTTCCACGCTTTACCTTTGGTCAGCTCCGGCTTCTCGATGGGCTGGATTTCGTGGTCGTGACCCTTGGCCTTTTCGCCATCAGCGAGGTGCTCCTCATGGTGGCCCCGCTGCGGCGGGAAGGTCTCGCCGCACCACCCGTGTCCCGCGCGTGGATTTCCCTGAAGGACCTCGCCTTCACGGGATGGAGCATGCTTCGGGGGAGCGTCATCGGCTTCCTGATGGGGATCCTCCCCGGTGCGGGGGGGACGGTCTCCACCTTCGTGGCGTACGGAGCCGAACAACGCATCTCCGACCGGGAAGGGACCTTCGGCAAGGGAGACCTGCGCGGGGTGGCCGCTCCCGAGGCGGCAAGCAACGCCTCGGCGACCGGAGCCATGATCCCGCTCCTCACCCTCGGGGTGCCCGGGAGCGCCACCACCGCCGTGCTTCTGGGGGCACTCATGGGGCTGAACGTGACCCCTGGTCCCCTGCTCCTGGAACGGAACCCCGAGATCTTCTGGGGGCTCGTGGCCTCCATGTACCTGGGGAACCTCTTCCTCCTGGTGCTCAACCTTCCGCTGGTGGGTCTCTTCGTGAAGATCCTGACCCTTCCGCGCTGGGTGGTGGCACCGGGGATCGCAGGACTCGCGTTCGTGGCCGTGTACGCCGTCAACGGCAGCGTCTTCGACCTCTGGCTCATGGCCGGATTCGGCGTGCTGGGCTACGGCCTGAGGAGGGCCGGGATCCCGCTTGCCCCTCTGATCCTGGGCCTGGTGCTGGGGCCCCTCATGGAAAAGAACCTTCGCCGCGCGCTGCTGCTGAGCGGCGGAGAGTGGGGCGTACTGGTGTCGTCCCCCCTCTCGCTTGGCATCTGGAGCACCACAGCCTTCGTGCTGCTGGCACCCGCCCTCCTCCGACGGCTCCGGCCGTCCTGAGGGCGGGTGCCCCGTTCGCCAACCGTTCGCTGCTACCGATCCGCATCCTCCACCAGCGGCGCCGGGGGGCCGCCCCAGCGCTCGAACCAGCTCCTGAGGTACAGCTGGCTCCGGATGAAGTTGGAGGGTACGGAGCTCGTGCCGTGCCACTCGTTCTGGAACCGGAGCATGGCCGTGGGCACCTCGAGCACCTTGAGGGCCGCGTAGTACTCCTCGGTCTGCGTCATGGGCGTGCGCAGGTCATTCTCGCCGGTCATGAGCATGGTGGGGGTGGTCACGTTCCCCACGTACATGAGGGGGGAACGCCGCAGGTGCTCCGAGGGGTCGTCCCAGGGAAAGTGCTCGAAGTTCCGGTACCAGCCGATGCCGTCGGTGGTGCCCACGAAGGAGAGCCAGTTGATCACCGGGCAGTTGGACGAGGCGGCCGCGAACCGGTCGGTGTGGCCCACCACCCAGGCGGTGAGGACGCCTCCCCCGGAGCAGCCGTACACGTACATGCGGGACTCGTCCACGTATCCGCGCCCGATGAGGGTGTCGACCCCCGCCATGAGGTCGTCGTAGTCCTTTCCGGGGTAGGCGTTGTTGATCTCGTTGGCGAAGGCGCTCCCGTACCCGGTGCTTCCCCGGGGGTTGGTGAAGAGCACCAGGTAGCCGTTGGCCGCGTGCTCCTGCCACGAGTAGTTGAAGCCCACGCCGTACATGGAGTGGGGGCCGCCGTGGATCACGAGCATCATGGGGTACTTCCGCGACGGATCGAAGTCCGGCGGCTTCACCACCCATCCCTGCACCGCCAGGTCGTCGGTGGAGGTGTACCAGAGTTCCTCCACCTCACCCAGCGTCACCCCTTCCATGAGCTCCTGGTTGGCGTGGGTGA
>Ga0209498_1000678_pt1 | contig 20980 bp, 20 predicted proteins | sample WalLakDeSediment_FD_184131 | JGI IMG/M metagenome (GOLD analysis project Ga0209498, IMG submission 184131) | Lake sediment microbial communities from Walker lake, Nevada to study Microbial Dark Matter (Phase II) - Walker Lake 11/02/13 Deep... | ecosystem: Environmental > Aquatic > Freshwater >...
GAAGGTCCTTGTTGGTGGCGGCCAGGACCCGCACGTCCACCTCGATCCTCTTGCCCCCGCCGACCCGCTCCACTACCCCCGTCTCGATGGCCCGCAGCAGCTTCGCCTGGGCCTCGGGCCCCAGATCCCCGACCTCGTCCAGGAAGAGCGTCCCGCCGTGGGCCAGCTCGAACCGCCCCCTCCGACGCTCCGTGGCTCCGGTGAAGGCACCCTTCTCATGCCCGAACATCTCGCTCTCCACCAGATCTCTGGGAATGGCCGCGCTGTTGACGCGTACAAAGGCCTTTCCCCGACGCTGGGACAGGGCGTGGACAGCGATGGCCACCAGTTCCTTCCCGGTGCCGCTCTCTCCGGAGATGAGAACCCGGGCGTCGGTAGGAGCCACGCGGTGCACCAGCTCCCGGACCCGGTTGATGGCGGGGGAGCGGCCCACCAACTTCACTTCGGGTCCGAGCTCGGATCCCAGGGCCCGACTCAGGTCCCGGGCCCGACTCACTTCCAGGGCTCCCTGAACCGTGAGGAGGACGGCCTCGGGTGCCAGGGGCTTCTCGATGAAGTGGAACGCCCCCAGGCGCGTGGCCCTCACGGCGTCGGCCAGGGTGGCAATTCCGCTCATCATCACCACGGGAACGCCGGGTGCCAGGTCCCCGAGCCTGGGGAGGGCCTCCAGCCCGGACATGCCTGGGAGCATGAGATCCAGGAGGATGGCTTCGGGCGGATCCAGCCGGACCTCTTCGAGCCCCCCTTCGGCGGACCCGGCCTCCCGGACGAGATAGCCTTCCCCCTCCAGGAGTGCCCGCAGCATCCTCCTGAGATTCGCCTCGTCGTCGATGATGAGGATGTCCATTGGCATAGCTCTTCCACGGGCTCCGGGACGACAACCCCTGCCCTCAGCCTGGAGGCTCCGACGGGGGGCCGCCGAGGGGTGGGGGATGTGGGCCGCCGAGGGGAAGCTCAACAGCGAAGGTCGCGCCTCCCGAGGATCGGTTCACCACCTCAACCCGCCCCCTGTGGACGGCGATGGTCTTCCGGACCATGGCGAGGCCCAGGCCCGTCCCCCCGGTCTTGGTGCTGTAATCGGGATCCCATATCCGCTCCAGATGGTCCTCCGGAATGCCTGGCCCCGTGTCATGGATCTCGATGCGGACGTGGTCGTCCGCACCGGATACCTCAACGGTCACCTGCCCTTCCGGGCCCGCCGCATCCATGGCGTTGAGCAGCAGATTCCGGAAGCAGCGCAAGAGGGCCTCGTAGTGGGCCAGCACCGGAGGAATGCCGGTGGAGGGCTCGAGATGGAGGGCGCTGCCGGACCCCTCGTGGTGCCGGACAAGGCCTCTCAGGAGCTCCACCAGGTCCACCTCGGAGGGAGGCCCCTCGGGCATCCTCCCGAATTGGGCGAAGGTCCGGGCCATCTCCTCCAGGCGGGCGATCTCCTCCAGCAGCACCTCCCCCGCCACCCGGGCCGTGCGGTCTTCCAAGCGGGCCACGCTCTCGGCCGCCAAGCGCATGGGCGTAAGAGGGTTCTTCAGCTCGTGCGCCACCCGGCGGGTCATCTCGGTCCAGCTCCGGAGCTTGGCCGCCTGCAGGGCCTCGAGGCGCCCTTCCTCCAGTTGCCCGGACATCTGCCGGAGGGCTTCCCTCAGTTGGGCGAACTCCCGAACCCCCCGGGTATCGGCAGGGCCCGGGGGAGGGAGGGGCTGCTCCTGGGCGATGAGCTGGGTCCATCCCACCAGGTCCCGGATGGGCCTCGAGAACCCCCGGGAGAGCTGCTGGGCCACCCAGTACGACAAGCCTCCCACCAGGAGAGCCACCGCCAGGGCGAGGAGGGGGATGAGGGTCAGGACGCCTTCGGCCACCACCGTGAAGATGCGGGAGAAGCGGAAGCTTTCCGACAGGGCTTCCTGGTGGGCCCGGGCGGCCAGGGCCACCTCGGGATCGTCGATCTGTGCTTGCTCCACCGCGTCCAGGAGAGCCTGGCCGGACTCGGCCACGGAGCCCCACGGCCCGGCGGTCCCAGTTCCCGTGACGGCTTCCCGAAGAGCCGCCGTTCCTGCCAGGAGCAGAAGCACGGCTGGAACGAGGCCCACGCCCAGAAGGGCGAGGAGGATCCTCCGCTGGAAGGTCTTGACCTTGAACATGATTCCGGCGGAAGGTAGGACCCGGTGGAGCGGCCCGGCAAGGAAGGAGGGCTCCGGGACGGAGCCCGGCCGTGAGCCGTCTCAGGCCGCGAGGATCCTACGAAGACAATCCGGGCAGAACCGCCACGCTGGTCGGAGGTGGGTTCCGCAGGCGCAGACCCGGAGCCTGAGGGATCCGCACCAGGGGCACCCCTGGCTCCCCAGGGGGACGTCTCCGTCGCAGCGTGGGCAGGGTATGGCTGCTCCGCCTTCGCCGTGGATCACCCTTCCGACCTCGTGGGGCGAAGTGATCCGTTCCGCCACCTTGCGGCGGGCATCGTCCTTGAGAGAGGCCATCCCCGACTCCGTGGCCAGTCGTCGGAGTGTGCCCAGGGAGGCATTGCTGGCCACCGCTTCCCGGAGGGCGTCGGTCATGGCGAGGACCTGGAAGACTCCGGTTCGCCCGCGGTATCCGTCGGGGCATTCTCCGCATCCGTCCGCCTTCCTGCCTCCACAGGAGGGGCAGAGGCAGCGCACCAGTCTCTGGGCCACCACGCCGGCCAGTCCCCCCGCCAGGAGGAAGGGGGGCACCCCCATGTTCAGGAGCCGGGTGATGGCCCCGGGGGCGTCCACCGTGTGGATGGTGGAAAGGACCAGGTGGCCGGTCACTGCGGCGGTCATGGCGATCTCGGCCGTCTCCCGGTCCCGGATCTCTCCCACCATGATGACGTCCGGGTCCTGCCTGAGGACGGACCTGAGAGCTGCCGGAAAGGTAAGGCCCGCTTTCGGGTTCACCTGGACCTGGTTCGCTCCCGGGAGACGGTATTCCACGGGGTCCTCCAGGGTGACGAGGTTTTGTCCCTCCCTGTCCAACTCCCCCAGGGCGGCGAAGAGGGTGCTGCTCTTTCCGCTCCCGGTGGGGCCTGCCGCCAGGATGACCCCCTGGCCGCCCTGCATCAGGCCGCGAAGCCGGCGGAGGTCCTCCTCCGAGAAGCCCAGGCCGCCGAGGCTCAAGGGAGCCTTCTCCGGATCAAGGATCCGGATCACCGCCTTCTCCCCGCCCTTCACCGGGAGAGTGGAGACTCTCAGATTGAGGTCCACTTCCCCCTTCTTCATGGAGAATCCCCCGTCCTGGGGCCGGCGCTTCACGGAGATGTCCATGCCTGCCATGATCTTGAGGCGGGAGAGGACAGCCTCCAGGGTCTCGGAGGGGAGGCCCATCACCACCCGGAGGACCCCGTCGAGGCGGAACCGGATCCGCATCACCCCCAGGTGCTTCTCCATGTGGATGTCGCTGGCACCCTCTTCTGCGGCCCGAGCCAGGACGTGGTCCAGGAGCCTCACCACTGGAGCGGACCGGGCCAGGCGTTCCAGGGCGTCGGTGGACTCCACCTCGGGCTTACGCCACTTCTCCGGGAGCGCCTGGACCAGGCGTTGGGCCTCGTCGCCATAGCACCTGGCCAGGGCGTCCAGGATGGCCTTGGGAGAGGACACCACGGCCTCCACCCGGCGGCCGCTCTGGAACTGGACGTCGTCGAGGGTCACCAGATCCAGGGGGTCCGCCATGGCCAGGCGGAGGGTACGGGAGGTGCATGAAAGGGGCACCACCCTTCCCCGCCGGGCCAACTCGGGGCGGATCATCTTGCCGGCGTTCCTGTCGGGGCTCAGCGGCGGAGCTTGATAGGGAAGGCTCAGCTGCAAGGCGAGGCAGCGGGCCACCTCCTCAGCATGGGCCCACCCCCTCTCCACCAGGAGCGTCCCGATACGCTGCCCTGTTTCGACCTGCTCGGCGAGGGCTTGCTCCAGGGCGGTCTCGGAGACCGCTCCGGCGTCCAACAGGAGTTGGCCTAGGATCTTGGGTTTCGGTTTCACCCGGGAAATGTGAACGGGCGGCCGGGGCGGTCCCATGGCCCAGGGGGTCCCGGAACGTCCCTCAGGAATTGCCCGCAAGGTATCGCAGGATCATGCCCGGAATGTCGGTGATCCGGGAGAGCCCCTCCCTGAGGGTGGAGGCGCCGGGACCCAGGAGGACCGTGAGGGCCGGGTTTCGGGTGTGCCCGGAGGTGATGTCCTCAATGTTCCCGTGGTCGCTGGCCAGCACCGTGAGAGTGCCTGGCGGAAGGGCTTTCAGCACCCCTCCCAGGAAGGCGTCCACACGCTCCAGGGCCTCCACCGCCTCATCCATGCGGCCCATGTGGCCCGCCAGGTCCGTGGAATAGTGGGCGAAGAAGGTCAAGCGGGCCGTCTCCACGATGCCGGCTAGATTGAGCCCCGCCTGCTCGGGAGTGACCTCGGGCAGATGGGTCAATCCGAGATGGGTCCTCCAGGCTGTGTTCACGATCTCGCTGGAGATGGCCTCCCCCCGGGCCAGGGCGTCCTCGTGGCGGTGAAGGAGGCCGGCACCCTTGGCGGCCAGGGGGAGGGCCGGCGGCCTCCGCGGCAGGACGACGTCGACGAACCGGGCCGGGTAGGCGTTGGCGAACGCACATTCGATTCCCCGAGCCCGGGCCCGGGAGAGGAGGTTCCTCTCAAGAAGCATGGGGCGAAGAGCCACAGGAACCCAAGGGCCGAAGTGCCTCCCGAAGAGAAGAGGAGCGTTCTCGCCCGAGAGGAGGGCTGTTTGTCCGGTGCCGCTCTGGGGCGTGCCCTCCACCCCCAGGAGGGGATCCAGGGGGAAGGCCAATGCGTCGCCCTTCCCTGCTTCCTCCCGGCCGAGATGGGGGAGGGCTCCACCCAGGCGGGCAGCGAGTTGGGTAAGGCGGGCCTTTAGAAGCGGGTTGGTCCGGGGGTCGGAGGGGCCGATACCAACCCCGTCCAGGAAGATGAAGAGGACCCTAGATTCCCAGCCGCTCACGAACCTCCTTCGGGGACATGCCGTGGATCCGGAGAACCTTCTCCCTGCCTGAAGCTCCCCGGAGAATCTCCACCGAGGACTTCGGGATACCCAGGGCTCTTGCCAGGACCTTCTTGAGTTCCCGGTTGGCGGCCCCTTCCACCGGTGGCGCTGCCAGGCGGACCTTCAGGGCGTCGCCCTGAAGGCCCACGATCTCCGAGCGGCTGGCCCTGGGCTGGGCCCTCACCGCCAAGTCCGTGTGGTCGGGACCTCCTGCCAGGAGGGGCACACTCGGTCCGAGGGAAACGGAGGGCGGCCCCTGGGGTCAGCTGGCCGGTCGCAGGTCTATGGTGACCGTGACGGAGATGTGGCCCAGGTCCGCCCGGTCCCGGAGGGCATCCCGAAGACGTGGATCCATCTTCTTGAACGCCGAGAGGACCCCATTTCTGAGCTCCTCCCGCAGCACCTTCATGGCGTTGAGATCGGCCCGGCTGTTCTCCGTGGTCTTCCTGGCTTCCACGAGATCCACCGGGCGCACCTCGAAGGGGGACATCCCCACGTCGTCGTGCCTGGCGGAGTCCAGGTAGTTGATGACGACGCTCACGTCGCCACGGGCGTGATGATGATGGAGATCGCCGATTCCCCGGAACCGGGCGGCGAGCTTGCCCAACTCGCTGGAGTGGGCCGTCTTTCGGTAGGCCTGGTCCACGAGGTGGAAGACGCGCTTCACGCGCTCGGAATGGGTGGCATCGGGAGCAGGGGGGACGGTATCCAGCTCGCGGCCGACAGCCTGGCGGTTGTCGGAGGGGCGGCCGGCAGTCTCCTCGTCCCGCGTGCGCTCCCGGTCGATGCTTTCGAGGATTCGGTCCGGATTGGTCCGGAGGCTCATGGTTCCTCTCCCTGGTCATTTCGTAAGGCTTGAGGAAAAAGGATAACCCTCGGTGGGGAGGGTGGCCAAGGCCTGGGGGGGATGGTGGCTGGATAGCGGTGGTGGCAGACCACTCTCGTGGCCGTCTCGGGCAGCTCATTGGCCAGGGGTCCCCGAGGTCCGCCGGGGAGTCCGGGAGAGAAGGAACCGTCCTCTTGTTCCGTAGGTCCTTCAGGTCTATTAGAAGTGGGTACCCCCGATGCTTCCGACCCTGGGCCCCATGGCATCCCGGGTGAGCATCCTCGTCCTCAAGGAGGGAGTTCATGAAGAACGTCGCCGCATCCATACTCCTCGTCCTCGTCCTCTCCGCCTGTGCGGGTCCCGGCGGCGTAGCTCCCAGCGGGGGACTCATGTACCGGCTCACGGAGCCATCTACCGCCACCTACGTCACCGAGTCCACCAGCAACATCAACATCGACGCCGGGGCCATGGGCAGCCTCGACATGCGCGCCACCAGAGACGCCACCCTGGTGGTCTCCTTCTCCCCGGAGGCTGACGGAGTTGAGGTGACGGCCCGTTACGAGAGTCTCTCGGCCAGCATGACCCAGCCCATGGGGGGCTCCCAGACCGCCTCGGAGAGGGACGTGCAAGGAGACCTGGTCTTCAATCTGGATCGGAAGGGGAAGCCCACCGTCGTGTCGCTGCCCACCACCAGGGCCGTGGCGGAGCAGCTGGTGGACCCCCTGAGCGTCGTCCACGAGATGTTCCCCCGGCTACCGGGTGGGATGGCGCGGCCCGGGGCCACCTGGATCGACACCATCCAGTATGAGACCCGCACCAGCCAGGGTGATGCCTCTTCCAACGTGGTGATGACCTATACTCTCCAGGGAGACACCGTCGTGGACGGCGCCAGCCTGGTTCGCATCACCTACGAAGGCCGGGCCAACGTCCGTGGGTCCGCCATGACCGAGGGGATGCAGGTCTTCCAGTCCTTGTCGGGAACGGTCTCGGGAGCCCTTCTCTGGGATCCCGTCCGGAGCCTTCTGGTGGCCGACGAGGGGACCCAGGATATGACGGGATCGGTGGAGGTCCCGGGGGCGGGGATGCCTCCCATGCCCCTCAGCATGAGGGGGAACAGCTCGGTCCGCCTCCAGGGCAGATGAGCCGCTCCGGCGGCTAAGGGCGCCCGGGTCCGAAGACGATGTGGGCTTCGGTGCCCACGCCCACCCCGGCCTCGTCGAACCAGCCTCCGGGCACCTCCAGGGCGAACATGGCGGGTCTGGCGGACGGATAGGTGCTCTCGTCCTCCGGCTCCATGGCCTGGATGTCCACGATTCTCAGGCTCTCGTCCATGTAGGCGATGTCCAGGGGGATGAAGGTATTCCTCATCCAGAAGGAGCGTATCTGGCTGTCGGGGAAGACGAAGAGCATTCCCCGCCCGTGCTCCAGACTCTCCCGGTACATGAGGCCCTGCTCCCTCTGTTCCGGGGTTCGGGCCACCTCGGCCCGCACTGTGTCTGTCCCGAAGATCACCCAGGCCTCTCCGGCCGGGGGGAGTCGCTCCTGACCGGATGGGGGTGCGGTGCCGGGTCGGAATGCTTCCTCCTGAATCTGACCCTCCGAGGGGCCACAGCTCCCCAGGAGGAGGGAAAGGGCGAGGGAGCGCAAAAGGACCCGCGGCCAGACAGCGGGTTTGGTCATCGTCGGAACCGGCGCGGAGCTCATGGAGGCGGCCTCTCCACAAAGAGTGATTATTGTTTTAGGTTTAAACCTTAGTCTCCCGTCCCAATGTAGCAGGGGACGGCTGACCATGGACACTATGAGAATAGGTACACCGACAGGTCGAAAATGCTCAACCCCGAGCTCCTGAAGATCCTGGTCTGCCCCGAGACCAAGCAGCCGTTGAACCTCGCCGATGCTCGCATCCTGGAGAGAGTGAACCTGGCTGTGGCCGGAGGGTACCTTCGCAATCGTGGCGGCGAGCGGGTGAAGGAGCGGATCGAGGAGGCCCTCGTCCGGGAGGACGGAGGGGTCCTGTATCCGGTTCGGGAGAACATCCCTGTCATGCTACTGGATGAGGCCATCCCCCTGGATCCTCTTCCCTGATGGAGTGTAGCCACGGTCCTTCCGGGTTTCTCCGGGCTCCGACCGCTTGACTTATGTGCCTCCTGGGCCCCGCCGGGCCCCACCAAGCGAGAGGCTGATGGATCTCCCGCCCGGGGGTTGGATCCCCGGGAACGGGGCAGTTGCTGTCCGGGGCCGGTCCTCGGACCAAGGAATACGATGAGTTCGGCTCCATGCTGAAACGGGCAGGTGCGATGCGACACGCCAAACTGATGCCATGGGCGAAGGGCCTGGGAACGCTGTTCCTGATGGCCTTTCTGTCGTCATGTGGCCAGGATTACCTCCAGTCCACCATCAATCCGGTTACGGATTACGGGGAGGCGATTCACAAGCTGTACGTCCAGATCTTCTGGTGGACCATGCTCATCCTGGCGGTGGTCTGGGCCCTCATGGCCTACATCCTCATCCGCTTCAGGGAGAAGCCGGGCCAGGAGAGGCCGAAACCGGTCCACGGCCATGTAGGCCTGGAGATCGCCTGGACCCTCGTGCCTGCTCTCATCGTGGTGGCCATCGTGATTCCCACCATCCGGACCATCTTCGAGATCCAGAGGCCCCCGGAGGGCGACGTGCTGGTCGTGGAGGTTACGGGCAAGCGCTACTGGTGGAGTTTCCACTTCCCGGAGCTGGGTGTCACCACCGCCAACGAGTTGCATCTGCCCGTGGGGCGTCCCGTCAGTCTCCGGCTGGAGTCGGGGGATGTCATCCATTCCTTCTGGGTTCCGCAGCTCGGAGGCAAGCGGGACGTGAACCCCGTGGTCAGCGTCCCGGAAGGCAGGGAGCCCAAGCGCAACTGGATGCACATCACCATCAGGGAAAAGGGGGTCTTCTGGGGGCAGTGCGCCGAGTTCTGCGGGGAGGCTCACTCCCTCATGGGGATCCGGGTGGTGGCCCAGGATGAGGAGGAGTTCCAGGACTGGGTGGAGACGTGGAGGACCCCGGCGCCCACGGCCAACGCCCCGGCGGATGCTGAGCCCGCCAGCCCGGGGACCCCGGCAGCCTCTGCGGATCCGGCCCGGCCCGACACGGGAGAAGTCGGGGAGGTGAGGGAGGGGGGCATAGCCCATGCGGCCATCGACGCCTACGAAGAGGATCCCCTTGTGGCCAGGGGCAGGGAGGTCTTCTTCCGGGAGTCCTACTGTGTCCTCTGCCACGCCATCGAAGGCACTCAGGCCGCCGGGATCATCGGCCCCAACCTGACACGGTTCGGGAGCCGCCTGACTCTCGGCGCCGGCATGCTGCCCAACACGGACGAGAACCTCATCGCATGGATCGCGGACCCACGGGGGGTGAAGCCCGGGGCCCAGATGCCTGGGGCGCAGTACACGGTGACCTACGAGGGCCAGACCTTCCCGCCCTTGAACCTGAATGACGAGCAGATCCGGGCCCTGGCGGCCTATCTGTCAAGCATGAGGTAGGGGAGACCACGCCATGTCGGCAGCCGCCATCACCGCCCACGCCCCCTCGCACCCCCACGGGGAGGCCACGGGGATCTGGAGCTGGATCACCACCGTCGATCACAAGCGGATCGGCATCATGTACTTCCTGACCTCCTTCTTCTTCTTCTTCGTGGGAGGCCTGGAAGCCCTTCTCATCCGCATCCAGCTCATGCGTCCCGAGAATGCCTTCATTTCCGCCGAGACCTACAGCCAGATGTTCACCATGCATGGCACGACCATGGTGTTCCTGGTGGCCATGCCCATGGCGGTGGCGTTCTTCAACTACCTGGTCCCCCTTCAGATCGGGGCACGGGACGTGGCCTTCCCGCGGCTGAACGCTCTTTCCTTCTGGGTCTTCCTCTTCGGTGGGCTCTACCTGAACTCCAGCTTCCTCTTCGGGGCTGCGCCGAACACCAGCTGGGTGGGGTACGCGAACCTGACCTCACTCCAGTTCACGCCGGGCCGTAACGTCGAGTTCTGGATCATTGGCCTCTCCATCCTGGGGGCGAGCTCCATTTTGGGAGGGGTGAACTTCATCACCACCATCATCAACCTCCGGGCTCCGGGCATGAAGCTCATGCGCATGCCCCTCTTCACCTGGATGACGCTGGTGACGAGCTTTCTCCTCATCACGGCCCTTCCGGTCATCGCCGTAGCCCTCATCCTCCTTGGGTTCGACAGATTCTTCGGTGCCAACTTCTTCGAGGTGACGGCGGGCGGAGATCCCATCCTCTGGCAACACCTCTTCTGGCTCTTCGGGCACCCGGAAGTCTACATCCTCATCCTGCCGGCCTTCGGAATCATCTCCGACGTCATACCGACGTTCTCCAAGAAACCCCTCTTCGGATATCCGGTGGTGGTGTACGCAGGGATCCTCATCGGCTTCATCGGATGGGGGGTCTGGAGCCATCACATGTTCACGGTGGGGCTCGGGCCCATCGCCGACTCGTTCTTCGTGGCCAGCACCATGATCATCGCCATCCCCACGGGGATCAAGATCTTCAACTGGCTGGCCACCATGTGGGGCGGGTCGCTGCGCTTCCCCACCCCCATGCTCTTTGCCGTGGGTCTGGTGGCGGTCTTCACGGTTGGAGGGCTCAGCGGGGTCATGCACGCTTCGGCCCCTGTGGACCTGCAGCAGCATGACTCTTACTTCGTGGTGGCCCACTTCCACTACGTGCTGGTGGGTGGCGCCATGATGGGCCTCTTCAGTGGTATCTATTTCTGGTTCCCGAAGGTCACCGGGAGAATGATGAACGAGACCATCGGGAAATGGCACTTCTGGACGACCCTCGTGGGGTTCAACCTCACGTTCTTCCCCATGCATTTCGCGGGGCTCTTCGGGATGCCACGGAGGACCTGGACCTACCTGGAGGCCTTGAACCTCGAGACCTGGAACCAGCTTTCCACGGTGGGAGCCTTCATCTTCGGTGCCTCCTCCCTCCTCCTCATGTGGAACCTCTTCCACAGCGTGAGGAAGGGTGAGAAGGCGTCGCCGAATCCGTGGGGGGCCGGCACGCTGGAGTGGGCGCTGCCGTCCCCTCCCCGGCATTACAACTTCGCAGCTCTGCCCAGGGTCCGGAGCCGGGAACCCCTCTGGGACGAAGAGGAGCGCAAGGAGGTGGAAGCCGTCACCATGGCGGAGCCCGACCGGGAGCCCCTTATGCCCAGCCCCTCCTTCTGGCCCGTGGTGTTGGCCTTCGGGTTGGCCCTCACCTGGATCCTCCTCATGACGCACATCTGGTGGATGCCCCTCCTGGGCCTGGCCGTCACGGCCGTCGCCGTGTTCGGGTGGGCCTTCCAGCCGGCCTTCCGCTAGGGACGAGAGGAACGACATGGCTCACGCTGCCGCCGTCGCCCCGGACGATCACCACTACACCAGCACCGGGCTAAGCAGTTGGAAGGTGGGGTTCTGGGCCTTCATCGGGTCCGAATGCCTCTTCTTCGCCACCCTCATCTCGACCTACCTGGTCTACAAGGGGCGAAGCATCACGGGGCCCTATCCCGAGGAGATCCTCGACATCCCCCTCACCACCATCAGCACGTTCGTTCTTCTGATGAGCTCCCTGGCCATGGTCCTGGCCCTGGACGGGGTCCAGCGGGGAAGCAGGAAGCTGGCCCTGATTTGGCTCGGCACCGTGATCCTCCTTGGGGCTACCTTCCTGGGGTTCCAGGTTTACGAGTTCAACCACTTCGTGCACGAGGGTCTCACCATCGGGACCAACGTGTTCGGGTCCTCCTTCTTCGTATTGACGGGGTTCCATGGAGCCCACGTGGCGGTGGGGCTCATCTGGCTCCTCACCCTCTGGATCCTGGCGTTCCGGAACAAGCTGCCGGCCACCGACAGCCTGAAGGTGGAGATCGCTGGTCTCTACTGGCACTTCGTGGATGTGGTCTGGATCGTCATCTTCACCCTCGTCTACCTCATCCAGTAGAGGAGAGCGCTCACATGCAGACTGAGGTCGTGACAGGGAACCGGGACGGGCGGCACGGCGGCGGATCCGGCCACGGCGCCGGGGCCGGGGACCACGGAGGCTCGGGCCACGGAGGCTCGGGCCACGGAGATGCGCGCCACGGAGATGGAACCCACGCTTCCCCGGCCTTCTACTGGATCATCGGAGGGATCCTGACGGTCATCACCGCCGTGGAAGTGGCCATCTTCTACATTCCGGCGCTGGATGCGGTCCTCGTGCCGAGCCTGCTCGTGCTGTCGGCCGGGAAGTTCCTCCTGGTGGTCATGTTCTTCATGCACCTGAAGTTTGACAGCAGGGTCTTTTCGGGAGTCTTCCTGGCGGGGTTGGTTCTTGCCATGTTCATGACGGTGGCCCTGGTCGTCCTCTACCACGTCCTGCCGGCCTACGACTTCATGGGGTAGGCCCCCGGCCTGGGGGGCACCCGGAGCAGGAGGATCAGGCCTGACGAGATGAGCGGTTCCGGACTGCAGCCCACAATCCTCCTGGCCTCCGCCAGCTGGGACCGCATGGACCTGTGGGGGTTCGAGGTGCACGTCTCCGTGCTGGTGGGGACGGTGTACCTGGCGGCGGTCTATCTGTTCGCCGTGGGGCCGGCCCGGGAGAAGTACGGGTGGAGCGACGAGCCGGTATCGGTCTGGCGGAAGGTATCCTACCTGGGAGCGGTGGGAGTGATCTTCTTCTCCCTCAACGGTCCCCTCCACACCCTCGCGGACGACTACCTCTTCAGCGCCCACATGGTGCAGCACATGCTGCTCATGCTCATCATGCCGCCTTTCCTCATCCTGGGCCTGCCGCCCTGGTTGGTGCGGAAGGCCCTGGAGAAGCCCAGGGTGAAGCAGGTGGCCCGGGCCCTCACCCATCCGGTGCTGGCATACCTGGCATACAACATCACCTTCATCGGGTGGCACGTTCCCCAGATGTACAACTGGGCTCTCATGAGCCACGGCCTCCACATCGTCCAACACATCATGTTCATGGCCGTTGCCGTCATGATGTGGTGGCCGGTGGTGAACCCGGTCCACGAGCTTGAGCGGATCCCAACGGGGCCCCTCCTCATGATGTACGTCTTCGCCTTCGGAATCCCCACCACAGTGCTGTCGGCCTTCATCACCCTCTCCGACTCGGTCTTCTACTCCTGGTACGAGATGGCGCCCCGGATCACGTCCCTGACCGCGCTGGAGGATCAGCGCCTGGGGGGGCTCATCATGTGGATCCCGGGGATGCTCATCTTCTGGATCGGGATCACTGCCGTGTTCTTCCGGTGGACCCGGGATGAGTACAGCTCCTGGGGAAGGGAGGCGGAGGCCGGGGCGCCCTGATCCCACGGAAACCTCTCATGCTCCTTTCGCTCCATTCGCTACAGACCAGACCACGGAGATACGCCCTGCCGGGCAAGCGGCTCAGGCGACGGCTGAAAGCTCTCGGGCTTGCCCTGCTCCTCTTTGGAGGGCCGGAGCTCTCGGCTCAGGAAGGATCGGAAGCCCCGCGCCCCTGGCGCTTCGAGAGCGAGGTGGGCGCCAGCGTCTTCTTCGGAGCTTCGGACCAGACGTCGGTGGCCACCAAGCTGGCAGCTGATCGAAAGGGCTCCACCTTCGAGCTGGACAACCGGGGGTCATTTCTCTACGGGGAAGCCTCCACCGACGAGGGCATCACCTTCGTCAACAAGCGATCGTGGGAGCTGGGATCCAATCTGAGCTACCGGGGATTCTCCCGGGTGAACCCCTATCTCTTCGGAAAGGGAATCTCCAGCCTGGAGAAGAAGATCCACCGCCGGTACTACGCAGGGGCCGGCGGACGCTTCACCGTTTTGGACGACCGGCGGTCCCGCCTGGACTTCAGCCTGGCCATGCTGGCAGAGAGGACATTGGAGAGGGACTCCAACGGGGCCGGCGACGAGCTCCTGGCCCGGTGGACCGGAAGGGTGCGCTACCGCAGGAACTTCTCCGATGCCCGGGTGGTGTTCAACACCGAGAGCGAGTACAACCCGGTCTTCGACGAGTTCGCCAACTTCACCGTGAAGTCCGAGAGCAGCCTCTCCTTCGCTCTCTCGGAGGTCGTTAGCCTGAAGCTGTCACTGGTGGACAACTACGACAGCCGGGCCAAGGACCGGGGGGCCCGGAGCAACAATGACGGGCGCATCCTCTTCAGCGTGCTGGGGTCGTTCTGACGGGAAAGGGAGGCCGCCGGGGGCCGTGGCCCTCTATCCGGCGGGCACCGATAGGTCGTTCAGGACCGCCACCGTACCTCTCACCACGTCAAGAACCATGGCCCTCTATCCGGCGGGCACCGATAGCTCCCCCTTCACCACCGTTACCGCCTCTCCAGAGATGTGGACCCGCTCTCCCGCCACCCGGAGCCTCAGGACTCCCCCTCGGGGAGAGACCTGCCGGGCCTGGAGCTCCGGTGAGCCAGTCTCCCGTGCCCAGTAGGGGCCGAGCAGAGTGTGGGCCATTCCCGTAACCGGGTCCTCGTCCACCCCCACCCATGGTCCGAAGAAGCGGGAGACGAAGTCCACCTCTTCCTTCCCTGGGGCGGTGACGATGACCCCAAGGGCCGTGGGGCCCAGGTCGATCCTTCCGAGACGGACGTAATCCGGGCGTACCTTCCGGACGTCGGCTTCCGTGGGCAGGCGCACGATCCATCCCTTCGTGGCCATCAGGGTGGGGGCCGCGGAGTCGCACCCCAACTCGTCCAGGAGTCCCGCCGGGGCCGGGGCCGGGACGGGAGAATCGGCGGGGAAGTCCATTCGGAGCCAACCATCCTCTTCTGCGTCCACCTCCAGGATCCCGCTGAGGGTGGAGAAACGGAGGGGCGGCTCTGCCCCGGCTTCCCGCAGAAGGGCATGGGCCGTGGCCAGGGTGGCGTGGCCGCAGAGGGGGACCTCCACGGTCGGGGTGAACCACTGGAGCCTGCGGATCCCCTCGGGGTCCGGGGGCTGGACGAAGGCCGTCTCCGAGAGGTTGATCTCTGCAGCCACGGCCTGCATGAGGTGGGGAGGAAGGGGGGAGTCCAGGAGGCAGACTCCCGCCGGATTCCCGGCGAAGGGCCGGTCGGTGAATGCGTCCACCTGGTAGAACCGGATCTGAATCAACGAGGACATGGGATGCGCCTTTGAGACTTTGGGATTGGTAGTGTCATTCCAGGGCGGGGCACCGCCTGGCCTCTCCGCCTTGCGCTGATCCCGGCTGCCGTCCTTAAGGATACGGCCATATTGCAACGGGCCAAGGTCTGCTTCCCGGGGGCGGGCCTTGCGCTGATCCCGGCTGCCGTCCTTCTCCCCTCCTCCCCCCTCCTCTTCTCCCCTATTCTCCCCTCCCTCCTCCCTCCTCTGCCCTCCTCTTCTCCTTTCCCTCCTTGCTCCTCTTCCCTCCCTCCTCCCTCCTCTGCCCTCCCTCCTCCCTCCCCCTCCGAAGCGGTGGGCCGGCGGGCGGTGCCTGGGGAGCGGCGGGGCGGTGGGTTGTGGGCTCCAGCCCGTGAGCCGGCGGGCGGTGCGTTCGATGCGGTGGGCCGGCGGGCGGTGCGTTCGATGCGGCGGGCCGGCGGCGGTGTCTTCGAAGCGGCGGGCGTCCCAGGGGGCTCCGGCGGAGGGTCGCACGGTAGACAAACTGGCAAGCGTGGTGCGCGGATGGGTAGCTTCCCAGTTACCATACCGCCACGGTGCAAGATTCCACATCTGTCCATGAGGCTTCTGTCTCGTCTTCTGTTTTGTGTACCTCAGGGGGTAGGGAAACCAGCCCGTTCGCATATCTCCAGGCTCCAAATCCAGTTTGTGTACCGCAGCGCGGCGGGCGGTGTGTTCGAAGCGGCGGGCCGGCGGGCGGTGTGTTCGAAGCGGCGGGGCGGCGGGCGTCCCAGGGGGCTCCGGCAGAGGGTCGCACGGTAGACAACTTGGTAAGCGTGGTGCGCCGGAGCGCTACTATCCGCCCTCCATCAGGGAGGTTGCGCCTCCGGGCTCCCTTGGTGATCCTTAGATCATTGCGAGCGGCCCTCGCCGCGATGCTTTCCCCTGGCATGCTGAGCTGACTCCGGAGGAGTACCATGACCGGCCGTGTTGTGCTTGCTGCGTTGATCTCACTTCTGGTTCTGACTCCGCATTCCGCCGCCGGCCAGTCTTCGGGCCTGCTGCTGGTGGTGAATAAGGCCGAGTCCACCCTCTCGGTGGTAGACCTGGCCCATGGGCAGGAGATCGGACGCGTGCCCACCGGCTACGCACCCCACGAGGTGGCGGTCTCTCCCGACGGACGCACCGCCGTGGTGACGGACTACGGGACCGGGCAGCAGCCCGGGAACACCCTCACCGTGGTGGACCTTACCACACTGGAGCCCGTGGCCACCATCGACCTGGCGGAGCAGACGCGGCCGCACGGCATCATGTGGATCCCCGGCCAGGACCGGGTGGCCGTGACCACCGAAGGCAACGGCACCCTCACTGTGGTTGATGTGCCGGGGCGGAGAGTGGTGGGTGCGGTGCCCACCGAACAGAGGGTCTCCCACCAGGTTGCCCTGACCCCGGACGGATCCAGAGCCTTCGTGGCCAACATCGGCTCCGGGAGCGTTACGGTCATCGACCTGGAGGCTATGGCTGTCATCCGCAGCATCCCCACCGGGCAGGGAGCCGAGGGCGTGGCCGTGGCCCCGGACGGGAGTGAGGTGTGGGTGAGCAACCGGGCGGAGAACACGATTACGGTGCTGGACGCACGTTCCCTCGAGGTGCTGGCGACCCTGCCCTCCAGCGACTTCCCCATCCGAGTGATCTTCTCTCCCGACGGAAGCCGGGTCATGGTGACCAACGCCCGCTCGGCTGAGTTGCGGGTGTTCGACGCTTCGAGCAGGGAGGACATCATGGACGTGCCCATCAGGGCGCCCGTCATCGAGGGCCGGGCCCAGGTTATCGCTTTCGAGGGTAGCGCGTCGCCCATCGGCCTCCTGGCGGACCCCGACGGCCGTCACGTGTACGTGGCCGCCGCCAGCGCCGACGCCGTGGCGGTGGTGGATTTGGAGGCGGGTGCCGTGGTGCGCCTCCTTCCCGTGGGGAAGGAACCGGACGGGCTGGCACTGGCTGCTGCTCCCACCGGGAGGTAAGAAGGGTGGAGGAGGGTGTCCGGGGGTCGGGTGGGACGGCCCCCGCGCCTCAGGATACCCTTCTCCGCTTCCCCTTGAGGAAATCCATCATCAGGTACTGGCCCAGCGTCAGGGTAGAGGTGAAGTAGGCCTTTCCACGGGCGATCTCGCTCACCTTCTGGACGAATTGCACCAGGGATGGGTCCCGGGCCAGCATGAAGGTGTTGATGAGGATCCCTGCCTTCCGACAGGCCGCCACCTCCTTGAAGGTGCGCTTCAGGATGAGGGGGTCCAACCCGCCGGAGTTCAGGTAGATCTGGCCATTGGGGAGGGTGACGGCGCTGGGCTTGCCGTCGGTGATCATGATGATCTGCTGCATGTCCTTGTTCTGGGCCCGAAGGATCCTTCGGGACAGCTCCAGCCCCTCCGCCGTGTTGGTGTGGAATGGGCCAACCTGGGCCCGGGCCAGCTGGGAGAGGGGGATCTCCTGGGCCCGGTCCCCGAACGTCACCACCTTCAGGGAGTCGCCGGCGTACTGGGTTCGGATCAGGTGGGAGAGGGCCAGGGCCACCCGCTTGGCGGGCGTGAAGCGGTCTTCTCCGTAGAGGATCATGGAGTGGGAGACGTCCAGCATGAGGACGGTGGCGCAGGAAGACCGGTACTCGGTCTGGTGCACCAGGAGGTCCCCGTAATCCAATTCCAGCGGGACCTTCAGCCCTTCCCTGCGGATGGCGTTGTTGAGGGTACCGGGGATGTCCAGGTTCAGGGTGTCCCCGAACTCGTAAGGCCTGCTGGCGGCATCGGCGGCGATGCCCGTGGCCAGCTCCGCCGTGTCGTGGGCTCCGAAAGCGGCCTTTCCCAGGGCTCCCAGGAGGTGCTTCAGGGTCCTGTATCCCAGGAAGTCCATCCCCTTCTGAGTGAGGTCAAAGTGGACGGTTCGGGCAGCGTCCCTGGCCTCGTCGATCTTTCCCTGCCCCGTAATGTCCTGGACGGGACCTGCCATCCGAGGCTCGCCCCCCTCCAGGGTCAGGTACCCTTCCTCCACCAGCCGACGGACCAAGTCGTCCAACAGGCGCGCGATGCGGGCCTGGACGTCCGCGTCCCCCTCCCCCTCTCCCCGGAGCTCCCGGATCATCTCCGAGGTCAGCTCCCCGCTCTCCACGAGAGCACGGATCAGGGCCTCCTTCAGGGCGCCCAGGGAGGAGTTGTCCTCCATCCCCGACCAGCCCCAGTAGGGGTGGAAGTTGGGTCCTCCGGCGAATCCCCCGTCCAGAAGGAAGTCCGCCAGGTGTTCCATGAGGTTCTCCAGGTTCAGGGCGTCCATCCAATGGCCGCTGTACCGGGTGTAGGTGTGGAAGCGCATGGGGCGGTGATACCTTCCAGGCTATGGTGAAAAGGACCAAAACGAAGGCTGACACTGGCCCGGCCCGGTCCCCGGCCCGGTCCGTCTCTGGTGCCGGACCGAACGCCGGCCCCGGGGCGGGGCAAGGTGCAGGCACGAGGATCCGGCCGGAAACATCCGCCACCGCGGAAGCCATCCGCTGCCTTCTACTGGCCGCCTACGACGCCGGGAAGCGAAACCTCCCCTGGCGTGGGGAGTCCGATCCGTACCGCATCTGGGTGTCGGAGGTCATGCTCCAGCAGACCCGGGTGGAGACCGTACTCCCTTACTACAGGAGGTGGCTCGAGCGGTTCCCCTCCCTGGAGTCCCTGGCGAAAGCCCGGGAGGAGGAGGTCCTGGTGGCGTGGCAGGGGCTGGGCTACTACTCCCGGGCCCGGCGCCTCCTGGGGGCCGCCCGGGTGGTTCGTGAGAAGCACGGAGGCGAGCTGCCCTCCTCGGCGGAGGAGCTCAGGCGACTGCCCGGGGTGGGCGAATATACCGCCGGGGCCGTGGCCTCCATGGCCTTCGGGGAGGTGGTTCCGGCTGTGGACGGTAACGTGAAGAGAGTGCTGGCCCGGCTCTTCGATCTTCCGGACCCCGGTCCAGCGGAGTTGAGGACCCTGGCAAAGGACCTGGTGGACCCCCGTCGCCCAGGTGATTTCAACCAGGCCATCATGGAGTTGGGGGCCACGGTCTGCCTCCCCCGAAGCCCCCGGTGCGACTCGTGTCCGCTGGAGGCGCTCTGCCTGGCAAGGGCAAGGGGGACGGTGGGGGAGCGGCCTGCCAGGAAGGTGCGGCGCCCCGTTCCGGAGGTGGACATGGCGGTGGTGGTTGCGGTGTGGGCTCCCGCCACCCCTGGTGCATCGTCGGCAAGGGGAGTCGACGAGGGAGTTGGCCCGACCGGGGCGGGCCTCCGGTTCCTCCTCCGAAAGCGCCCCTCCCAGGGCCTTCTGGGCGGCATGTGGGAGTTTCCGGGGGCGGAGGTGGGCGCTGGCCGGGCAGCCCGGGATGTGGCCCTGGGATTGGCAAAGGAGCTGGGGCTGGAGGTGGTGGGGGAGCCAAACGAACAGGAGATGGTGACCCACCTCTTCTCCCACCTGAAGGTGCGCTATCGTCCCTTCGTCCTGCTGGTGGGAGGGATGGGTGGGAGCGCGGCGGGGGACTGGCTTCGGGTGGAGGAGTTCACGGAAGTGCCTCTCCCCGTGGCTCAAGGCAGGATCGCCGAGGCAGCCGAGCAGGTGGTACAAACCCGCCACTGGGGTTTATGACAGGGTGAGAAGGGGGTCCGGATCCCCCCTTCCTCTTTTTCTTCAGAGAGGAGACGTCTCCATGATAGCTTGCGCCAGACTCCCGGTCTTTTTGATGACCCTTGGGATGATCCTCCCGGCACCGGGTGCCGCCTCGGCCCAGGCTCTCCCGCCTGACTCACTGAACGACGGGCCCCACGTCTACTGGGAGAACGACTCGACAGCGTTGGTCTTCTATCACTGCCAGGGCTCCTTCCTTGGTCAGCGATTCGTTGGCCGCGGAACCATGATCATTCCAGGGCTGTGCGGCGACTCCCTCGTGGAGTACGTGGTGTCGCCCCGGGCACCGGAAGTGGAGCCCCACACCTTCGATGGGGTCTCCCGGATCTTCGCAGTGAGCGATATCCACGGGGAGTACGACGCCCTCGTGGACCTCCTGGTGAACGCGGGGATCATCGACCAAGACCTCTCGTGGGCCTGGGAGGACGGGCACCTGGTCATCGTGGGAGACATCTTCGACCGAGGGGGGCAGGTCACGGAATGCCTCTGGCTTGTCCATCGACTGGAGCGTGAAGCCAAGGCGGCTGGGGGGAGGGTGCATTACACCTTTGGGAATCACGAGGTCATGGTCCTGCAGAGGGACCTCAGGTACGTACACCGGAAGTACCTTGAAGGCGTGGTGGAGTCCAGCGGCATCGGCTACGAGGATCTCTTCGGTCCCGGAATGGAGCTTGGGCGCTGGCTCCGGACCAAGCATACGGCCCTCCGGCTGAACGGGATCCTGTTCGTGCACGGGGGGATCGGACCCGAAGTGCTCCAGCGTGATCTTGACCTTTCCACCATCAACGAACAGGCAAGGGCAGCCATCGACCTGAGGTCCTACGATCTCATCTTCAAGGACATGCCGGGCTTTCTCATCTATAGCCTGGGCCCGCTCTGGTACCGGGGGTACCACGGGGCCACGTCGTCCTATCCCCGCGCATCGGAGGCTGAAGTCCGGGAGGTGTTGGACCGTTTCGGCGCCCACACCGTGGTGGTAGGCCACACAGACATCGGCGAGATTCAGGCCCTCTATGGGGGACTGGTCTTCGGGGTCGACATGTCCCTGGAGAAGCTTGGTGCCTTCCAGGGCCTCCTCTGGGAGGACGGTGAGTTCTTCAGGGTGCAGGGTGACGGCAGCCGGGAGCCCATGGGGGGTGGAGGGAGCGGCGCACCTCGAAGCCGTTGAACCAGCCTCAGGTCTATCAGCCTGGCGCCTATCAGCCTGGCGCCTACCAGCCTCGCGTCTACCGACAGAGCCAGGCCGGTCCGACAGAGCCAGGCCGGTCCGCTAGGCGGAGGAGGAACCGGTGGAGAAGGGTCCTTCGAAGCGAGCTCGGGCGTACCCTTCGTCGGTGCGTGAGAGCCTCCGCTCCGACACCAGGGCCTCCAGGACCAGC
>Ga0209498_1000680_pt1 | contig 20920 bp, 15 predicted proteins | sample WalLakDeSediment_FD_184131 | JGI IMG/M metagenome (GOLD analysis project Ga0209498, IMG submission 184131) | Lake sediment microbial communities from Walker lake, Nevada to study Microbial Dark Matter (Phase II) - Walker Lake 11/02/13 Deep... | ecosystem: Environmental > Aquatic > Freshwater >...
TTCCGAGTTTTCTAAACCAATTTTACTTGGTCAATATCATCTTCTTTACATCTACGAAGTTTGTTCCATCAATTCCGGTAGCTTCAATTCTGTATAGATAAACACCAGAATTAATTGATGAAGCATCGAAATCAACACTGTGTCCGCCTACTTCCAGATTTGAATTTACAAGCGTAGCAACTTCCTGACCCAGTATGTCGAATATCTTCAGGCTAACTTTAGAATCAACAGCTAGTCTGAATGCAATCTTCGTGCTTGGGTTGAATGGGTTCGGATAGTTCTGATCCAGAGCAAAAGTTGCCGGAGCAGGAACATCAACTTCAACTACATCTGAATATTCAAATGAACCGTCAAAGTCAATCTGTTTCAGTCTGTAGCTGTATGAACCAACAGATACAGATTTGTCGGAATATGTATAAACCTGGGTCTCTGTTGTGGTTCCGTGTCCTTCAACGAATGCGATTGCTTCGAATTCGCCGCCGGCACTTCTCTGAACTTCAAATCCCTGGTTATTGGTTTCTGTTGCTGTTATCCATTGCAATTCAACAACACCAAAATCAGCAATTGCGGTAAATGCTGTTAACTCAACCGGTACAATCCAGTCAAGACACATATCATCCCAATAAATAAAATCTACGTTGAATGAATTTCCAACATATGTGATTTCAAGCTGTGCGTTTGCAGCACCGGATGCCGGTGTTGTAAAAGTTCCTGCATCTACAAGTGGACCGATATTTCCTGTTGGGTTATTATAAGTGCTAAGTATTGTTGATGTAGCGCCACCATCGTAAGTGATTCCAACTGTAATTACTCCGCTTGGATCAGCAAACCAATCTAAGAAGAATCTGAACGACCAATTTGTAGATGTATTATTTAACAGAGGTATAGCAACTGACCTGATTTTTGATTCGCCATTAAATGATGGCGTCCAGCTCATTCTCAATTCAGGAGCAGTTCCACCAGCAAAATTTGAATTATTTGCAGTCCAGTTTGTAAGACCTAAAGGACCAACAATTGTCCAATTACTTAAGTTAGCAAAAGCATCACACCATTCGTCTAAGAAAGGATCTGTAAGTGTTGAGAATGACCATGTTGGACCTTGTGTTCCGCAGGTAGCATCCTTACATACAACATACCACTGATAGGTGGTACCGTAAAGGAGAGTTGGTAATGCAAAAGATGTAATTGCAGGACCGTCATAAACCTTTGTAACGTTACCTGCAGGACCAAACCATAATTCAACATTAACAGTTCCTGCACCGTTTGTCCAGGTAGCAGTATTACCAGTTAACGGAATGCCAGTAGCACCGTCTGGCGGACTTGGATTAGATGGTGCACCTACCGGGCAAGGAGGTCCGTATTGGGTATCTAAAGCAAAAGGAGATAATTGCGCTAATCCCCAGTCAGTTAGTAAAGTTGTTCCACCTGTACCAGCATTCATAGTTCTTAACTGACCGGTGAATGTTCCGTTGTTAAAAGAACTGAGATAAATTGTGCTGGTTTCCATATCATAGCTCATTCCCTGACCAAAGTTTGCATCATATCCCAAAGGACCTAATAGTGTTGCAACTCCGGTTGCAGGGTTAATTGTATAGGCAGCATCAGTTACAAGGTCATAGGCATAGCATACACCGGCTGCACTGAATGTAAGGTCTATCATCAAGCTGCCTGAAACTCCCATATTACCAATGAGGGTTGCTACTCTTGTATTAACGTTAAAGGAAAAGAAACTTGTACTTCCAACGTAATAATACATACTATTAGCAGGATTGAAAGCAAGACCATTTGGTGTTTCACTTCCGCCTGTAATAGTACCTAGTAATGTAACTGCACCTGTTCCTGTATTAAATTGATATAATGCAGGTTGATTTGTTGTCAGATAGTAATTACCATCACCACCCTTAGTCATTGAAGATGCAAAATTAGCTCCTGGGTCGAAAGTTCCAAGAGTTGTAAAGGGTGTTCCAGCCGGAATCGGCATTGATAAAGTTGCAAGTCCCTGGGAATTATGAGCGTATGCAATCGAGGCTGGGTTATCCAGAGTATTTATGATAGTGTGGGTATTTTCCACTTTCATATAGGGTACAGCTCCGGTAGAATTTTGATCCTGTGCAAATACATTAATCCAAGCAAATGCAAGTATCAGTGTGAAAAATATTTGAAATGATTTTCTCATAGAGAGATCCTCCAGAAATTAGTTTAAGATATGTTGATTAGTTGTAGCCAAAAGAAAACACATATTTAGTATTTGTTTATTACCTACAATTGCAAGAAGGAAATAATTCAATGAATTATTATGCACACAAAATTTCCACATCGAACATTACCAAAATTTAACTTTTTATGCAAGTATTTTTAACAAAATTTTTATGTGGAGAATTAGGATTTATCAACCTTCAATTTCCTTACCAAACATTCATCCACCTTAGATTTTGATATTATCATTCTTAGCCAGGGATTCTTTCTCCATTTTTTTCTTGAATTCAATCAGTTTTGTTTGAATGTCAGAATTGACGAGAGCTATTATACTCGCTGCCAGTATTGCAGCATTCTTAGCTCCGTTTATTGCAACTGTTGCAACCGGTATTCCCGGAGGCATCTGAACTATCGAAAGCAGTGCATCCATTCCTTCAAGTGATTTACCTTTTATCGGAACACCAATGACTGGCAGAGTTGTTTGTGCTGCAGTAACGCCGGGCAGATGCGCAGCTCCGCCTGCCGCCGCGATGATAACTTTTAATCCTCTTTCAATTGCCGTTCTTGAGTATTCTGCATGCTGATTTGGTGTTCGATGCGCTGATAGTACCTTCACTTCGTACCCAATTCCAAATTCTTTTAATACTTTAACAGCATCTTCCATAACAGGAAGATCGGAATCACTGCCCATTATTATTCCAACTTCGATTTTTGATTTATTCATTTTATTTCTCTTTGTTTTGTTTGAATATTTTGATCTACTATTAACTCAAGTTGACCGCTTATGTAGTAAGGGGTTAAAACCCCCGCAAAAATTGGATGATTTAATTATCCACGCCCTAAAGAGAGTGTTGCATAACTTGTTAACCAGAACCTTCGAGGTTAAAGTGGCGCAAAACAGACTGCAACCTCGAAGGTTGGAGCTAATTATTCAGTTCTGCAACAGGCCCTAAAGGGCGTGGCTATTAGCCCCGACCTTTAGGTCGGGGAACATAAAATTTACCAAAACAACCTTGGCTTTAGCCCCATACCCTGTAAAACGGTAAAATTAATTTACCAGTTAATTAATTTTATTTCCTGACCATCAGATCTTAGAAGAACAGCCTTGTTCAAATCACTTCTGTAAATTGTAGAACCCTCTGCCTCTAATCTCTGAATAACTTCTTCAACCGGATGACCAAATTTATTTTTAAATCCCGCACTAATCAAGCTAAGCTCGGGAGAAACATATCTTAAGAACTCAACAGAAGAACTGGTCTTGCTTCCGTGATGACCGACTTTCAACACGTCCGAATCAAGAAAATACCCATATTTGGTTGAGTAAAATCTCTCTATGTTTTTCTCAACATCACCTGTAAACAGAAAACTTGTTTCACCGTAAACGAGCTTAAAAATTCCGCTTCTGTCATTTGTTGATTTACCTGACAAGGATTTAATCTCATCATCATATAAAAAATATAAGGCAGTATTTCCGATTTGATGCTTCTCTTCTTTAAAATAATTGATTGGAATTCCCCGCTCAATTATGAATTCTTCAAATCTTAAATCTTTACTAAGCAGGCTATCAATTCCAGGTTTAAAGATTTCATTTATCCGGTCATCAAGAATTAAAGCTACAAATCCTCCATAATGATCCGAATCGATATGAGTTACAATACCGTAATCAATTTTTTTGATTCCCAAATAATCAAGCAGCGGTATTATAACTCTTTCACCATTATCAAATGTGAATGTAGTATTTCCGGCATCAACTAATGCAGTTTTATTATTCGGGAACTTGATCAGGAATGAATCACCCTGTCCTACATCAATCATCAGTACACTAAGAAAACCATCGGGAAGTAATTTTTTATCATCCAGCGAAGAAAAAAGTATCGTGTTGCCAATAACTAAAATCATTAAAGCAATTTTAGACCAGACCCTTGTGAATCTTACGAAAGAAGTCAGAAGCAATGTCAACATCAGATAAAAAATAATCAGATCAAAAAGCGAGAAACTGGTTATGTTAATATGAGAAAAGGATAAATCCCCGGAAAACTTAATCACACTCAGAGTGAATTGAGAATAAAGATCATTAGCTGCAGCAAAGTAAATTGCAATGGATGGAATAATATAAGAGAAGAAAAGAGCAACTATAGCGGCGGCAATTGTAAAACCGATGCTGGGAATTACAAACAGATTAGTAAGTAAGGCTATCAATGAATATTTGTTAAAGTATAAAAGCGTAAACGGTAATGTTCCAAGCTGAGCGCTTATTGAAACACCGCAGAACATTATCAAATACCTCAGGAATTTATTTTTAACATTCCACTGATCAAGAAGCTGCCTGAAATATGGAAGAAGTATTCCAATTGACAAAACAGCGGCAAAAGAAAGCTGAAACCCCGGATTATAAATTTCATTTGGATTCAGGATAAGAATAATCAAAGCAGCAATCGAAATTGAATTTATAAGATTTGTACTTCTGCCGGATAAATATGCAATTATAAGAACAACTGCCATCACTGTTGCCCGGAATACACTCGGCGGTGTTCCTGTTATAAGCATAAATGCGAGCAAACCTAAAACAGTTAAAAGAGATTTTACAATCAAGTTGAATCTTCCGAAAAGAAAAAGAAAAATCAGAATGATATACCCGACGTGCAATCCTGAAACAGCAAGGACATGAACTACTCCTGCATTAATAAACTGAGTTTTTGTCTGATAACTTATATCACCTCTGTCAGCAAGCAGGAGACCGCGCAAAAGAGCAGATGTTTCGGTGCTGTGATGCTCCTTTATTTTGCTGTCAATACTTTTTCTTATCTGATGAATAATATTTTTTACAGGATTTGTTTCGTAATCAAGTATTGTTATCGAAGTAATATCATTCACATTTATTATTCCCAGAATTTCCTTCGATCTCAGGTATGCATCATAATCAAACTCACCCGGATTTCTTTTTTGCTTTCCTCTTGCATAATATCCTTTCACTTCTACCTTATATCCGGGTTTCAATTCAGTATATAGTTCAGCAACTGCTCTGCTCTCAAGTCTGGCTTTGCAAAGAACAACAAATTTATCCTTAACTAAAAACTCCTCGGAATACATTGAATCAACGTCAACGTAAAACAGCAATTGATTATCCCTTATAAGATCTATTTTTTTTATTGAACCGACTGCCGTTGTATTTGGAACCCTGTCAATATCAGAAATGAAAGGATTGAATGATATTTTATTTTCTGATGCCAGCAGGTTGCCAATTGTGAAAATGAGAATTCCTGCTATTCCAAAAGTGATCAACGGATAGAAGATGCTTTCTTTATTTTTTCCATAGAAGAGAGCAATCAGTGCTGTTAATAAGAATAGTATAATGATAAAAAGGAGAGTTAATTCAAAAAAATATGCTGACAGAATTCCAGCAATAAAAAGAACAGTAAATTTTATTACAGGATAACTTTTCATTTACAAAATTTAATTATTGCATTCTTTATTTGAGTTATATCTTTAACAGTCCCGGCTATTTCCTTCCCCGATTTACCGGTAGTAATTGTAATTGCAGGATTCCTTGTATGTGTCTTAACTGAAAGATCTTCAAGGTTTCCATGATCTGAGCAAATTACAAGTGTCATTTTCTTTGAATCAACTTCATCTAACAAAGTGAACAGAAATTCATCCAGCTCATTAAATATCTTTTCAAATTCATTTGCAAGCCTTAAGTGTCCGATATGATCACTAAGATAATATTCATAAAGAGTGAACTTATAATTTTCGGCAATTCTCAATAAACGCCTTGCTGCGGTTTTTGGTTTGATTACTTTCAGATTATAACCAAGCCTTTTATTCCATCTGTCATTTGTGAGTTCGGCGGTTAAAGCTTTCCCTGTACTGACATCACTGACCCGATTTAATCTTATTCCTGTTAGTTTGCAGGTTAAAGTTGTAACACTAAGTCTTGATCTGCCAGAATTAACGTAATCAAAAAAAACTTTTGGATACGCATTTGCAAAATAACTGCTGTTGAATTTATCTCTGAAATAAACAAGTAAACTATCTTTTTTAAGATATGGAATTGTTGTTGTAAAAGGATAAGGTCCATAATGTTTCCCAACAAACTTAGGAGCATTGAAACCACAGAATAATGAAGCCTGACCTGTTCCACTTTGAGGAAGACCATCCACTCCCAATGATGCATCAGTTGGAAATAGAAAATGAGTTCCGGTTGTTAATTTCTGGTTTTCGAGTGAAGGTATTTCACCAAATATTTTTTCAAAGGTTTTAAATCCATATTTAAAGAACGGATTGAATTGATAATCCTTCTTCCCTATTCCAACACCATCAACAAAAACCATTAAAATGTTATTCATCAGTCAGATTATTTTTTTGATTCAACCAAAACTGTTACAGGACCATAGTTAACAAGTTGAATATCCATCATTGCACCGAAGATACCAACCTTAACTTTATCTTCACCAAGAGCAGATTTTGTTCTTTCAACAAACTTATCATAGAGTGGAATGGCTTCCTCTGGTTTGGCAGCATCAATAAAGCTTGGTCTGTTTCCTTTTGCTGTTTCACCGTAAAGAGTGAACTGAGATATTATCAGCATTTCTCCATTAACTTCTTTTACCGATCTGTTCATTTTGTCGTCGTCATCTTCTGCGAATGCATCCCTTTGGGAAAATATCCGAAGGTTACAGCATTTATCTGCAACAAAAATGACATCTTCCTGAGTATCACCGGTTTTTATTCCTAAAAGTATAAGAAGTCCCTTGCCGATATTCTGATAATAGTTTTGTTCCGGTATCGTAACTGATGCAGAAGATACACGTTGAACGAGAGCTTTCATTTTTTTACTCCAAAGATTATTCGAACAATATTCTGGTAGTCTTTAATCGTTGTGATATTTGAAAAATTATTTTTTGCTAAAATCATCTTCACTTCTTCGCTTTGACCCTGAGCAACTTCAAAAAAAAGGATTCCATCATTTTTTAATTTTGTAAAACACTTCTCTGAAATTAATCTGAAGAAAGTGTATCCGTCCTTATAATCAGTAACTGCAATTCGCGGCTCATATTCCTTTATCTCAAGCTGAAGAGTTGAAAAATCATTCTCCGAAACATAGGGAGGATTGGACACAACTAAATCAAATAACGGAAAACCATCCAGATCATCTTCCAAAATATTATGAACAGAAAAACTCATTCTGTTATTTAATTTATGTTTATCAGCATTTGCCTTTGCAACATTTAATGCATCAGAACTTACATCTGTTGAGAAGACTTCAGCAAAAGGCAGATTAGCAGCTAAGGCTATTGATATGTTTCCGCTGCCGCAACCAATATCAAGAATAGTCACCTTCTGTTCTTTTGAATACTGAGTTAAAATATTCTCTACAAGTAATTCTGTTTCCGGTCTTGGTATTAATACAGATGGATTTACATTTAAACCCAATCCATAAAATTCAACTTTACCGATTATGTACTGCAATGGTTCGAATTTGCCTCTTCTTTTTATAAAGTCACGATATTTCTGCAATTCGGTTTCAGCCAAAGGTCTTTCGAATGACAAATATAAATCAAGTCTTTTACAGCCGATTATTTCAGCGAGCAGAAGTTCAGCATTTACACGAGGTGATTCGATTCCCTTTTCAGAAAGGTATTTTGTAGAAAGGTTAATTGCTTCGAGTATAGTAATCATTCTATAATAATTAGATAACCATTCCTAATTTATCAAATTGGAAGGAATTAATCGGAGAGAAAGAAGTATAAGATCAGTCCAAAATCAATTTGGAGTGCAACGAAAGTAATCCCGCTTATTAAATCATATTTATCAGTTTGCTCGAGCGCAGCAGGATCACCAGTTTTCTGGTATTCATCAAACTTTTTATCAGCCTCGAGTTTGTAATAAGCTGTGGTTGCACCTAATGCAATTGCAGTTCCGATAAGTGCCTTGAACAGAAAAGAACCATAAAAACTTTCTCCTTTTTCTACTCCCACAAATTGCAGATCAGGTTTAAATCCAGATGAAAGTTCTTCACGAGAAATTTCCCTTTCAGTATATTCTGGTTTTTGGAGTAAAAGATTTTCGAAATCATTTCTTAATAGAAGCGGAGTAAAACCAATAAGTGAATCTGATTCAAAAACGTAAACATTCTGAGGATGGCTATCTAGAAGGATATTATTGCTAAGTTGATATTCGAGATGGACATCGCTGCAATCACTAATATTTAATGTATCATAAACTCTGGCAGTATTCCACTTATTTATGTCTTCCACCAGTAAAATATTATATAAGCCCGGTTCGAGAATAAGCCTGAGAACATTTCCCTCGCCATAAAATACATCGTCCAGATAGAGTTTTGCGTTACTAATATCAGTTTCAATTATAACATTCGCTTTGCAATCCTGAGCTATGGCAATGGTTGAGTTAAACAGGAGAATAATAAAAGATTTAATAAATAAATTCATAAGCCCTTAGAACTCCGTCATCAAAACCTATAAATAAAGTATTCCTGTGAATAACCGGAGAAAGCTTCGCTCTGCCATCGAGCCGAATTGATTTTTTAATTTCGCCGGTTTCTTTATCGAGCAGCAGAAATGAAAACAGTACATTCGGCAGTATGATAATATTTGAAGTTACTAATGGTGTAACATTAAAAATACTTTCTGATTTTATTTCCCAGTTTAGTTCGCCTGTATTTTTATTTATCGAGAAGAAGGAGCCGTTCAGATTACCTATATAAGCATTGTGTTCATCGACTGCTGCTTCCATCTTGATTCTGAATCCTGTATCGAACTGCCAGATAAGATCACCATTATTCGCATTCAATGCATATACATTGCCGTTTTCATTACCGGCGTAAATAATATTTTCCGAAACAGTTAATCCTGAAAAAAAATGTCCGTCTATCTTTCGTGCATACACTGAATCTCCTGTAGCTGCATCGAGGGCAATAATCTCACCTTTATCATTTCCAAAGATGAAAAGATCATTTGTAAGCACCGGAGAACTTCTGGTTGGTATGCGCGTATGAGTTTCCCATTTCTTCCTTCCATTTGAATTAAACCTGTATGCAATCCCAACTTCAGTTGTGAATAAAACATCATCATCATCACTTACCAGCATTTGAGTTACAACTCTGCCCGGAAGCTCGATGTCTTCCAGTTCTTTACCAAGATTATAGTCGTAAATAATCAATTCCGTCAGATTTTCTTTTTCGAGAGCTACCGGGAAGATTATCTTACTGCGTAATGGTATCGGGGTTGAGAAAACACTTCCGCTGCTGTATTTAAGATATCCTATACTTTTACCGGTTTCAATGTTGAAACAGAAAATCCTTCCTGCAAGATCATTAACAAATACCAGATCGTCGTAAGCAGAAACAGAAGAGTTGGTAAATCCGCCATAGACATCTGACTGCCACTTCAATACCAGAGAGTCAGAGACATTCTGAGGAAAATAAAATACCCGCGCAGGTTCTTTACCAAACATCCGGTAAGGGTTTTCATCTGATTTTGCGGCATACTTTATCCCGGACCTTGCACAGCCTGCAACTAATAATAAAATCGCCAGAGAAAATATTTTATACACTAGAAGTCCCATCCGAAAAAGAATTGATAAAACAATCCATCCTGAAATCTTGTAAAGTTTTGTTCGATTTTTTTTCCCATATCGTACCGGAGTGTAAGCACTCCAAAAAGGTTAAACCTGAAACCAAAACCCACTGAACCGATTGTAGACCTGTAATCATCATTCCATACTCCGCCCATATCGTAAAATACTGCACCTCTTATTCCGGGAAAACCAAGATTAAAAAATGGAAATCTTACACCAAGGTAATCAATTAGTGGAAATCTGAATTCAAGAGAAGTCAGCCATATTTTTTCACCGCGAATACCAAATCTTGGCCAGCCACGCAAATCCCAGCTTCCGCCAACATAATATAATCTTGCTTCCTTACCTTCGTTATAAAATATAGCAGCCCGGAATGCAAGAAGTGTTGTAAGAGCAAATCTCTGATAGTATCTGTAATCACCAATAACTGAGAAATAATTTACGTTGCTGTATTTTATATCGCTTGTATATCCCAAATAGACTACTGCCCTCATTCCGTCAACAGGACCGGTTGGACCCCAGATGGAATTATCTATTACATAACCAAGAACATTCGAGAACAAAATTGCCTTTCGCTCAATTACTTCGGGTATTACTTCCTTGTTGGAATTCCTGAGAGTTATAGTTGCTTCGAGGCGTTGAAATTTAGAGATCGGATAGCTTAAAAGGAACGAACCACCAAAACTTCTTTCGTAATAATATTGATCCGGATCAGCATAATCATAAACAGGACCATTCAAATGGAAAATTCCATATCCGTAATTTACTCTGCCCGCAAAGTTTACCTTCTGAAGAATGACATTAAAACTGTTGAGTATATCACTTGTGACGGTAGCATTATTGTAAATCATAAAGATGTATCTATCGTCTCCAAGAAGATCACTCAGAGAAAATACGGCGCCGCCTCTTGTTCCAAATATCGGATCGGTAGCCACAACTCCCTGAGCAAAATCTAAAGAATATTCTTTTTCATATTCAGCTATTTTTCTTTCAGCCGGAATTTCATAGATCTCTGCAGTCCATATATCAAGCGGTTTATCTATTTTCATTTCGAATGTGTAAAGAGAATCTTCTCTCGTTTCTTTTTTACTGAAAACAAAAAGATTAAAACTAAGTTTCTCAAATCCTGAAAAAGTTATGTAGTTGGAATCAATATAAGCCGGATTAAATACACTCGAGATAAATTCAGAAATTTTATTGACACTGCTGCTGAAATTGTTTTCTACAACAGGTATTTCATAAAGATTCTTAACACCGTTCCGGTCCGAGGTAAAAAGCAGCAAGTCTTTCTCAGGAGACAACACAGGCTGATTACTGTTTGCATCAAGATAAGTTATGTATTGTATATCGTGGTTGTTCAGGTTAATTGAAAACAGATTATACTTACCTGAATACTCTCCGCCTGTTCGATCGGAGGAAAATATGACTTGTTGATCGTTTAATCCAAAGCAAGGATCCTTGTCATCGTAATAATCATTTGTAATTCTGAATAGCTCGTCCTGAAGGAGGTTATAAATGTAAATGTCACTAAAGCCTTTTCTATCAACAGCATTAAAAACAATTTTATTGCCATCCGAAGAAAATTTTGGTGATGTGATGAAGTGAAGTTCCCTGTTTTGAAATGATTTAACTACTCTTTCCTCGTATACAGAATAAAAATGTATGGCATCTGTTCCACCCCTTTTGGTATTGAATACCAGGAGTCCATCTTTTGAAATATCAATTGCAGATTGAAACAAATGAAATGATTCCAGTTCCTGTGTTTGTTCTCCTCTCAAGACTAATTCGGGTGAATCAACAGGAATATGTTCTGGAGAAAGTTCTATTCTGTAAAGAGAAGAATAGCCATCATTATTTGCAAGATAATAGAGATAACTGCGGTTTTGTAATTTGAAATAGACCGGTGTAAAGTTAAATCCTTTCTTTGTTATTTTTAATGAGCCGAATTCGGTAGGATAGCTTGATTCCATTAATGGAAAATATTTTTTCCTGAGCCAGTAATTCCACTCGGCATCAATCTGCTCGAATGATTCCTTGAATGTAGTTTCGAGCACCTGGTTGAAGTTTGAGTACATCCAGAAATTATCCAGCAACATTTCGATCCGTTCTTTGCCGTATTTTTCAGCAGCAAACTCGAGAAAACTTTGACCTTCCTTGTACATTAAAAACGAACCGTAAATTCGGGAAATATCTTCTAGTCTTACAAAATAATTATTCAACACAGCATCCCTTAAAAGCATTTCAGCCTGTGCGTCCCATTCGGTTGAGTAAAATTCTGCAAGCCCTTCAACGAACCAGAGTGGAGGCAGTTTACCGGTCGGGATTCTGTGATCCTTTAAAATTCTGTACACTTTATTTACCATAAACACGTGTACTATTTCATGCCTGATGACATGTCTGAAACCTTTTAGTGAACCTGTACTTGGAAGAACAACCCTTCCTTTCAGAAATTCGAAAAAGCCGCCGACACCTTCGGGAATAAGTCCCGGGGTTATATTGGTTTGCTGGAAATCAATTGAGGTGTTATAAAAAATCAATGGTATTCTGCGCGTAACGAGATGGTTCATTTTTACTTTAAGCTCAGCATATATTTCTTCAGCATATTTGGCTCCAATTTCAGCAACGTATTCCATCTCTCCATAATAATAGATATCAAAGTGGTCAGTACGAAGAATCTTCCAATCGAATTCTTCGTATTGAACTTTATTTCTGCCGAAGTAAAAAAATTGAGCTAAGGTAAAATCGTTAGCAAGAAATGTTACTAAACAAATGAAGAAAAATATTTTTGCAGTTGTAGAAGAGAAAACAAACATAAAACCGGATAAAATTTGTTTTTAATTATTTAATCATCCGGAGCCAAAATATCAAGTAAGCCGCTGCTTCATCCTGTGAATAAAATCTATTTCCGAAGGATCAAATCCGCGCAAAACCGATGCGTAAAAAGATATCCAATCAGATAAGAAAATCAAATCCATTATTCGTACCTTTTTATTTTTTTCACTGCTGCTGAGTGTCAGAACTTCAACATTTTGCTCAGTGATAATTTCTTTTAAGATATCAAAACGCTTTTTATTCCGGGGATGATAATCTATATCAGTTAAATAAATGACTTTTGTGTTGAATTGTTTTTCTTTGTAAGACTCCCAGCCAATTATTTCATTGTGATTCATTTCGGGGAGAGAATGATGAAAAGAGTGAAGCTTTGCGTTTTCATTAAGTTGGCATTTGAATCTATATCCGGCTGAAGAAAGAAATTCAGCAGAATAAATGACGGGAATAAATCCAATAAACTGTTCAGCAAAATGGACGGCATAATTATTCTCTTTCGAATATTCCTGTCCCCTCTTCTGCCATAAATCAATTATTGCATCTACATTTTCACTTTCGTTACAAAATCCAAGCTCCTGCATAAGTTTAAGCAATGAGAAAAAACTCCAGCCAAGAGCAAATCTCGGCTGAAAACCTTCTGCAATTTTGATAGCCGGAATTTTATCAGCTGATGCGATTTCTGCTATCTTACCGCCTGATGTTATTACGACAATATTCGTTTTTCGATTTAACGCCTGCTCAATACAGGAAATTGTTTCCTCAGTATTACCGGAGTAGGATGAGATAATGACAAGAGTGTTTTCATCTGTAAAGGATGGAAGATTGTACCCTCGCACAACAAGAAAAGGAATTTTCAATTCTCCATATAAATAATCGCAAAGTAAATCTCCGCTTATAGCTGAACCACCTAACCCGCAAAAAACAATTGATAAAAATTTTTTATTCCTGATTGCAGCAACATCAATTCTGGAATTCCAGGCATCAGCAGCTTGTTGGTAATACTCCTGAAGAACTTTGGACTGATTTTGTTTGTCGTATTTTTTTATGAAGTCTTTTAAATGCATAAATATTATATGATTTGGCGAGTTCGTATTATTTTATTCTTCTTAAAGAAATCTTCGATTACTGCTTTAACTTCTTCTTCACTTTGCAGCTTCAAACATTGTTGTGCAAGTCTTTTTGCTTTCTTAAAATCACAGCTTCGTATTATTCTTTTTGCATATGGGATAGTTGAAGGAGACATACTAAGACTATCTAATCCGAGCCCAATAAGCAGCGGCATTGCAAGAGTATCAGCTGCCATTTCGCCGCACAGGCTGATTGGCTTTTTGGATTTTTTTGTTTCATCAATAATATGTTTTAAAGTATTAACCACTACTGGACTAAATTCCTGATACAAAGATGATACAAGATCATTCCCTCTGTCAACTGCCATAAGATACTGCACGAGGTCATTTGTTCCAATGCTGACAAAATCTACTTCCTTAGAAAAATCTCTTGCCATCACAGCCGCTGAAGGAACTTCTATCATTATTCCAATCTTGATATCATCATCGAATTTTATTTTATCAGCTTTGAGTTCCTTCTTGCAATCTGCAATTATTTTTTTTGATTCACGTATTTCCTTCAGTGTACTTACCATAGGAAGCATCAGTTTAATATTTTTATTGATGCTTGCTTTTAAGATGGCTCTTACCTGCGTTTTTAACATCGCAGGATTCTCAAGCAGCAGTCTGATTCCACGCAGACCAAGGAAAGGATTTGGCTCTTCAAAATCAAGGAATCGGAATTTATCTCCACCGATATCAAATACACGGATTGTAATAGTACCAGGATAGATTCTCGAAGCCAGCTTTGAGTAAATCTGTGTTTGCTCTTCTTCTGAAGGAAATTCACCAAGTTCATTCAGAATTTGTTCTGACCTGTACAAGCCTATTCCCTGTGCACCGCTGGTAATGACCATATCTATCTCGCCGGATACATCAACATTAGCAAAAAGCTTTACCTCCCTGCCGTCTTTAGTAACAGCTTTTTCATCCTTAAGTTCTTCGAGGTCTTTCTGAACTTCAAGAAGTCGTTTTCTTTTTTCAATAAAAAATTCTTTTTGTTCAGGTGTCGGGTTTGTTATCACGTACCCATAAAAACCATCGACAATTATTTCATCATTGTCTTTTATTTGAGTTGTTGCATTATGTGTTCCAACTACGGCAGGAATGTTTAGTGACCTTGACACAATCGCAGCGTGTGAAGTAAGACCACCATGATCTGTTACAAAAGCAAGCACTTTATTTCTTGATAAAAGAATAGTATCAGCGGGAGTAAGTGAATCACTAACAACAATAACGTTGTGTTCAATTTTAGATTCCCATCTTTTCTTCTGAAGATTTCGGATAATACGCTGTTTGATATCTTCAATATCGAGCGCTCTCTCTTTCATATATGATTCGTGAGAAAGAATCATTTTACTCTGATATTTTGATATTTCATCATCAACAATATATTCAGGAGTTTTCCGTTCGGTCTCAATTCTCTGGATTATTTCATTCAATAAAATCGGATCATCGAGTATCATCAACTGAGCTTCGAAGATAGCTGCACGAACCTCATCCATTTTTTCCCTTGCAACTGTAAAAATTTTATTAAGCTCTTTTTTAGATTTTGCGATCGCCTCGGTTAAATCGTGCTTTGCTTTTTCAACATCATCAATATCCGCTTTGCTTATCTTCAGTTTTTCTTTTGTAAAAAGATAGGCTTCGCCAATAATAATTCCGGGAGCAGCAGCAATTCCTGCAATTTTATTCTCTGCTTCACGATATATGTTTTTGAATGACTTCAAAGCTCGTCGAATCCTCTCTCGAAGTAATCAATTATTTCTTTGGCTGCCTGCTCTTCATCTTCACCGTCGAAAGTCAAAATTAATTCTGCGCCTTCCTCGGCGGCAAGTGTCATCACTCCAATAATGCTTTTACCGTTAATGTTCATTCCATCCCGGGAAATAAAAAATTCGCACTTATATTTTGCGGCCATTTTTACTACTGTTGCAGCAGGCCTTGTGTGCAAACCTGCTTTGTTAATTATTTTAATTGTTTTTTCTATCATCAACTCGTTCGATGAATTAGCGAATCAGCGAGCCACTTAAATATCTTATTATTTTTTTCATCAAGCACAGCAACAGACTTCAATGCTTTATTAGTATAGGCTTTAATCTCTCTTCTTGCATCATCAAGAACTCCAAGTTTTTCATAAATCATTTTATATGAAGGTAACTGGTTCCTCCTGATTCCTTTTCTTTCAATAACTTTAAGAAGTTTTTTTCTGTCCTCCCCGCGTGATTTTTCCAATGCTTCGAGGAATAGAAAAGTTTTTTTCCCTTCAATCAAATCAGCACCGATAGTTTTTCCGAATTCTTTTTCATCCGCAGAAATATCAAGAAGATCATCCTGGATCTGGAAAGCAATTCCAAGATTCAAACCATAACTGCCAAGTGCCTTAACCTGCGATGCTGATCCTCCACCAAGCAGAGCTCCAATCTTGCAGCACATTTCAGCCATAGCAGCAGTTTTCTTCTTTATCATTACAATATATTCTGAAAGAGCAACATTTTTTCTTAACTCAAAATCCGTATCGAGACTCTGTCCTTCACAAACCTCAATCAACCCTTGTGTGAATGCACTTATAACTTCTTTTGCATTACCATTACAATCTTTTAATAAAAATTCATAAGCAATTGAGAGCAAACTATCTCCTGCAAGTATTGCTGTATTATGATCATATTTTTTGTGAAGAGTTAACCTGCCTCTTCTTTTATCAGCGTTGTCCATTATATCATCGTGAACCAGAGTAAAGTTATGAAGCATTTCCACCGCTGCTGCTGCATTATAAGCATCAGAAAATTTTCCGCCTACAGCTTTTGCTGAAAGCAGGACAAGCAATGGTCTTAGTCTCTTTCCTCCGCTATTCAATATATATGAGCCTGGTTCATAAAGCGAAAGCGGCTTTTTGTTTTTGAGTGCGTTTGAAAGAATATGATTAATTTTTTTTCTTTCAGTTTCATAAAGAGCTATATAATTTTGATCTTTCATTAGTAAAGAAACTCTCTTCGGATTATTTTATTCTTTTGAAATTGTTTGATTGAATTTGAACCTGTTAAAAACATTATATTTTTAGTTGTGCTAAACCAATCTGTAATTAACTTGATTACTCCATCAACTCCATTTGCGTTCAGCTCTTTCAGAACTGTTCTGGCAGATGCAACATAATCAGCACCAAGAGCAAAGGCTTTTGCGGCATCCACCGCTGAATTTATTCCACCTGAACCAATGAGAACAAACTTAAATTTCTTTTTGAGTTTTGAATTTTCCCTCAAGCAAAAAGAAGTGGGCAATCCCCAGTCCCAAAAATAATCATCAGGAACTGATTTATTTCTAAGCATTTCAATAGCAGACCAGCTTGTTCCACCGGCGCCTGCAACATCAATTCCTTTTACACCTGTTTCGAGTAAATCTTTCGCAACCGTCCCTGATATCCCTGCGCCGATTTCTTTAACAATTATTGGTGCTTTTATTTCTTTAACACTTCTTCGTAAGCTTTTAAGTAAACCTTTGAAATAAGGATTTCCTTCCGGCTGGAGTAATTCCTGCAGCGGATTTAAATGAATTACAAATGCATCTGCTTCGATAAGGTCAATCAATTTTTTTATGGGATCAGAAGATTTAAGTTTGACAAGCTCAGCAGCACCAAGATTACCAAGCACAGGAACTGTCGGAGCATTCTTTCGAATTATCTCGTAAGTGTTATTATGTGTTTTATTTTCAAGTGCCTGTCTTTGGCTGCCAACACCAATTGGAATTTTTAGTTCTTCAGCAGCGATTGCTAATTGAGCGTTAATATTTTCAGCTTCTTCTGTACCTCCTGTCATACAGGAAATTATGAAAGGATAATTTATTCTTTTTTTAAAAAATTTAGTTTCGAAAGTAATTTTATCGGGTTCAACTTCAGTTGCAGCGTTGTGAATAAACTCATAATAGTCAAAGCCATTCGTTTTTGTTTTAAAGGAAATATCTGCATTTAAACTTAATTCCAGATGCTCCTTCTTTCTTTTCGATATGATGTCGTCTTGTTTATTCATCAGACAATAATGAAACAATTAAATTTGTTGGTGATACAAGTTATTAAATTTTAAGCTCAAATGCCCTTAGTTATTAGCTCACGTTACACAGTACATAGAATACTTTGTCATTCTGGCTCGTCCCGGCTGGACGCTCGTCTCGGTAGGACGAAGTCCTAACGGAGAGTCCTGACGGACTTGTCCAGAATCTGAAAACAATCGATAATCATAGATTCCGGACTCGCTTCACTCGCCGGAATGACGGTCTTTCGTAACTTCAGTAAGTAATATATTCATCCGATGAAATAAAGAGCTTGTTTACTTTAACTCCGCCTCTGACAGCATTTGTTAAAATAATTTCATCAGCCTGATGTAAATCGGTTAAACTTAGAGAGGATTCAATAGTCTTTGGATGATTTTTAATAAAGTGTTTCCTATAAATACCCGCTAATGCCCCTGAATTCAAAGATGGAGTAAACCAATAATCACCTTTCCTTAAAAAAATATTTGTTCTGCTTCCTTCAGCTAATTCATTTCTTTCATTGAAATAAATTACTTCATAGAATCCTTTCTCACAGAAAGAAGCATACTCATCATCATACAATTTTCTGTTAGTAGTTTTGAATTGCCTGAATTTATCATCGGAGTTGATCCTGTTCTCTGATACAATGCTCGAAACATTTTGTGGATGCTTTTTAATATCTGAGACATCCATTCTTATTTGTCCCCATTTACTTAATGCAATTCTGATTTTTTGAGGAAGATGAGGATCAAATACGGCGATTGCAGATAAAATAATTTTTCTTGCTTTCTTTTTATTAAATCTGAATAAAAAGAAATCTGCTGCTGATTCCATTCTTGTGAGATGATCATTAAAGAATTTTATCTCACCATTTTCAAATCGCATCGTATCAAATATTTCAAAGTAATCAAGCGGTTCAGTCAGGAATTTACTTTTTAGCTGCACCTCCTCATATTCGCTTTTTGGATCACTGTCCCAAACAATTCCTGACCCGAGACCCATAACACCATCGCTGTCTTTTTTGTTAATACTGATTGTTCTTATTGCCACATTCATCTTTATATCTTTTGGAGTTATCAACCCAATTGAGCCGGTGTAAATTCCTCGTTCTTCTTTTTCAATCTCTTTAATTATTTCCATTGTTCTGATTTTAGGAGCACCGGTTACTGATCCGCAAGGGAAAATATTTTGAAGTATGTTATTTAGCTTTATTCCTTTTCTCAGCTTGCCTTCTACCTCACTAACCATCTGAAAAAGTGACTCATACTTCTCCAGCTGAAATAATTCAGGAACTATTACGCTTCCGTATTCGCAGATTCTTCCGAGATCATTTCGTATAAGATCCACTATCATCACATTCTCGGCTCTGTTTTTCCCGCTCGTCATTAATTCATTCGATGAAAACTTATCTGAATTATGATCAATTCCACGTCGGGTAGTGCCTTTCATTGGTCGTGATAAAACCTTTCTTCTAAAAATATTGAAGAAGAGTTCAGGTGAAAGTGAGATAACAAACTTGTTATTATTGTTTATGAACGCAGAATATCTTGCTGACTGGTTAAAAAGCAGCCTCTGGAAAAAAGCAGCATAGGAGCCGATGAATGAAAAAGTTCCTTTGACTGTGTAATTAACCTGATATGTATCACCCGATTTAATATAGTTTTTTATTTTACCGATATCATCAAAGAATTGATTCTCACTACGAGTCAACTGAAAGTTGGACAACTTATATTCTGCTGCAGTTTGACTGAATTTTATTTTAGACGATTTGAACTTTTTAATTTCATTTTTATCAAAGAAAAAAAACCGGATGAGTTTTTTATATTTCTCATTAAGATAATCAGAGAGCTTTTCTTCAAATAAATATCCTGCTTCATAATCAATCAAAGAATAACCATAATATCCTTTATCAATAAATTTTTGAATAATGTTAAATGCTGAATCTATCTCATCTTTTTTACTTATCGAGATGATCTCACATGGTTTCAGGAATATATATGATCTGGCTTTTTTATAAACCGAGGGAGTGTAAAAGAAAGCTGAGTCAGGATTCTCTTCGACTAATTTTATTATGTCATCAAAATTCATATTATTTTATCATCAAGAAAAAAATACATTAAAAAGTAGCAGAAATATTTTATGCAAAAACCCCGTCTTTCCTTCTGGCAAATATGGAATATGAGTTTTGGATTTCTCGGAATTCAATTTGGTTTCGCCCTTCAAAATGCAAATGTAAGCAGAATCTTTGAAACTTTAGGAGCCAGTATTGACAACATACCTATTCTCTGGATTGCCGCCCCGGTAACAGGTTTAATAGTTCAGCCAATAATCGGTCATATGAGTGATAACACCTGGAATCGTTTAGGAAGAAGACGACCTTATTTTTTAGTTGGAGCGATTCTAGCTTCGATTGCAATTATTTTTATGCCAAATTCTCCGGCACTTTGGGTTGCAGCTGGAATGCTCTGGATAATGGATGCCGCAATAAATATTTCGATGGAACCGTTCCGAGCTTTTGTCGGTGATATGCTTCCTTCCGAGCAAAGGACTCAGGGATTTGCAATGCAAAGCTTCTTTATTGGAACTGGAGCAGTAATAGCTTCAGCACTGCCATATGTGATGACAAACTGGTTTGGCATTTCAAACGTAGCGCCTGAAGGTGAAATTCCCGACTCAGTTAAATTTTCATTTTATGTTGGTGCAGTAGTATTCTTTCTTGCAGTTGCCTGGACGGTTTTTAGAACTAAGGAATATTCACCTGAAGAGTTGAAAAAATTTTCTGAAGCCGATAGTCAAAGGTCAGAAGTCAAAAGTCAAAAGAGAGTTTTAGTTACTGCATCCAAATTCTTTAAAGATGGATCAATCTGGCTTTTCCTTGGAATTATGATAACAATTCTTATCACAATAAGCATTACTGAAATTGATTACGGATTGTATGTACTTTTTGTTGGTGGCGCAGCTTTCGGAATTTTACAAATTATTGCAGGTTATCTTGTTAAGAAAAATAAAACTGAAAATGGTTTTGTTGTCGTACTTAACGACCTCTACAATATGCCAAAGACTATGAAGCAGCTTGCGGTTGTTCAGTTCTTTTCCTGGTTTGCTCTTTTTTCAATGTGGATCTATACTACACCAGCTGTAACTCATCACGTCTATGGTGCAACTGATCC
>Ga0209498_1000681_pt1 | contig 20909 bp, 19 predicted proteins | sample WalLakDeSediment_FD_184131 | JGI IMG/M metagenome (GOLD analysis project Ga0209498, IMG submission 184131) | Lake sediment microbial communities from Walker lake, Nevada to study Microbial Dark Matter (Phase II) - Walker Lake 11/02/13 Deep... | ecosystem: Environmental > Aquatic > Freshwater >...
ACAGGCAATAATGAGTACAGCGACGAAATTCAGGAGAGCAACGGTCAGTCGGGTTTCTTCAGTTCCGGTCAGAAACCATCCGAAAAATGAAGCAATTGCTATAACAATAACAATGGGTACGAAGACGGATGCAACTTTATCTACTAACCGTTGTACCGGAGCCTTCGATGCCTGTGCATCCTGGACAAGTTTAATAATTTGCGAAAGAACCGTATCTTTACCGACTTTGTTTGCACTGTATGTAAAACTGCCGCTTATATTTATCGTCCCGCCTATTACGGGGTCTCCTTTGAATTTTTCCACGGGTATCGATTCACCCGTTATCATTGATTCATCAACCGAAGAGTATCCCGACTCGATACTGCCGTCAACGGGAATCCTCTCACCCGGTTTAACGATAACCAGGTCACCTACACGGACATTAGCAATATCAATATCCTGCTCCTTCCCGTCCCGGATAATACGGGCAGTTTTCGGTTGCAGTCCCGCCAATTTCTTAATTGCTTCTGAGGTTCTGCCTTTCGCCCGCGCTTCGAGCAATCGACCGAACAGGATGAGCGTCACAATGACCGCTGCGGTATCGTAGTAGACATGCGGTGTTTCACCGGCGGCGGCAAAAACAGAGGGAAGGAATGTCGCTGTTGCACTGTAAAGATATGCGGCTGAGGTACCGATTGCAACGAGTGAATTCATATCCGCGGTAAAATGTTTTGTCACAGCCCAAAAGCCTGAAAAAAATCGGCTGCCCCCCCAAAATATGACAGGTGTCGTAAGTAGAAAGAGAAGGTAATTCCATGTTTGATGAGAAAGTGAATGCAGAAGAGGAAATTGTTCCCACATTAATCCCATTTCGATAACCACGATCGGTATAGTGAGGGCCGCACTGACAATGAGTTTAAGTTTTAGAATTGCATAATCTCTGTCCCGTCGTGCGTCCCGCTCTTTCTTTTCCTGCAAACCGGTAACGGAATAGCCGGCTTGCTCTACCGCTTTACGGAAGGCCTCATTATCAAGCTGGCCCGGAACGTGACGGATGACTGCGTTTTCTGTTGCAAGGTTGACGCTTGCGTTTTTGACTCCGCTGATTGATTCCAGAGCCTTTTCCACCCGCGATACGCAGCTTGCACAGGTCATTCCTTCTATCCCGATCGTAGATTCCTCAAACGGAATTTTATATCCTGCATCGTGTATGGCTTTTTCTCTTTTCATATTCATGATATAATATAACAACGGCATACCTAATTTGCGTTACAAATAGATTAAATTTTTGTATAAAATTTTCAGGTGAGCTGATCGATGGGTTTCCGGATATTTTTTACCATTTTCTTGAATTGTGTCGGTGACATCCCGGTAATCTGCCTGAATTGATTCGAGAGATGCTGTGTGCTGCTGTAATGCAAACGATATGCAATCTCACTTATTGTAAGTTGTTCATACTTGAGTAGTTCTTTTATCCGTTCGACCCTCTGCAGGATGACATACTTTTCGATTGTAATATTTTCTACAGAAGAAAAAAGTGTGCTGAGGTAATTGTAATCCATTTTTAGTTTATCTGCAAGGTATGCCGATAAAGTAATGCGGGGTGTCCGGCTGTTTATTTCATCGTTATACAACAAATCGATTATAGCAATTTTAATTTTCTCGACGATTTTGCGTTTTTGATCTTCAAGCAATTCAAATCCGTTCTTTTCCAGGACAAGCTTGATTTTTTGGGTTATCCCGGATGTGAGAGAGCCCTCAATCTCAGCTTCTCCCAGCGTTACATTTTTCACGATTAATCCGAGATTATCCAGCTCTTCCCTGACGACGCGTATGCACCGGGGGCACACCATATTTTTGATATGAATGCGGCTGGTCATACCAACGTATGTCTGAATTTGACTGAAGCCATTCCCTCTCTAAATTTTTTTTAACAGTGTGGTCTGGATGTTCATTGCATCGCGTAAATTCCTGTTAATCCGTACTGCGAGCACGCGTATTCTACCCAGGTTTGGGTTATCTTCATCCAGATGTTCCCGCATTGAATCGATCAAAGGTTTCGTGTCATTGCAGATTTCGAATAATCGCTCCATTTCGGAACCGACCCGCATTTTTTGCTGGGAAGTGAGAAGTGTTTCTATCTCTCGCAGAGTGAAGATCAGGGCCTTTAGATTCGTATCGATTATGGTAAAATGAGCGCGTGCCACGGTTTCATTATAATTACCTTCGTCTATCATTTGCTGAATCATATACGCATGGCCGCGCACAAGACGACACTCATCGTGCATCGCCTGAATCTTTTCTGTCACCTGTGCCTGAATTGGTAGGATAAGCAGGGCTATATATGTAAAATAGACCATATGTTTTTTCATATTCCCCTCCATGAGCAGCGTGTATAGTCTACCGATAATATATTGTCTAATTTAATAAAAAACAAACATATATGGGCATATGACGATCGGTTTTTATATTGCGAATACGATAATTTCTTTGTATCTTAAAAACTTATGAATATTATCGGTTTCGAGAGGTCAAGTGCTGTGCAACGATGACTTGCCAAACCCCGCCAGGCCCGGAAGGGAGCAACGGTAGGCAATGATCATTGTGTGACACAGCGAGCTTGGCCTCTCTTTTCTTGACGTAGTATCTACTTAAATTTTTACTTGAAACAAACCCTGATATGTATTACATTATAATTAATTATAGTAATCAGGTTTGTAATTACCGGAATTGTTGTATGAAGATTTTTTATCGAACAGTCATCAAAAATTTAATTGCTTTATTCGACCGCTGGATGGCTACGTATTTTTTGATAAGCACCGGTGAAAATCATAGTATGCCTAGTCTAGCTCCGGCGGGAGAAAAAAATTTCTTATTTTTTAACAGATTCCCCGAATGGGAAGAGGAATTTTATCGTAATGAAAAAAGAAATTATCATGAATGCGACCGCAAACGAGATCCGGATTGCAATAACCGAGGATGGTCGTTTAGCGGAAATATTTGTCGAAAACCCGGAATCGGAACGGATGGTCGGGGACATTTATTTAGGGAAAGTTGCGCGTGTTTTACCCGGTATCAAGGCTGCATTTATCGATATCGGTCTTAAGCAGGATGCTTTTCTTCATTTTTCCGATATCGGGAGGAATGTTGATCAATATGCAACATTATTTGAGGATGAAGACGCGGATGTTGACTCGGACGACGAAGACGATGATGAATCCGTGAACAATAATCCAAAGCAGCAAGGTCAAAACACAGCTCCCGCTGCAGAAACAACCCGCACGTTTCGTAGAGGATTTCGTAAGAACACTCAATCACAGGAACGAACAACACCGACACCTCGCGATGTAAATCTTAAAAAGGGACAGGATCTTATCATACAGATCATTAAGGAGCCTGTTGCTAACAAAGGTGTCCGGGTCAGTTCAGAGGTATCCCTGCCGGGAAGATATCTTGTCTTGATTCCATTCGGAGGAGGAAAAGTCGGTGTATCGCGAAAGATTAATAACTATAAAGAGAAGCGGCGGTTGCGGCGTATCGTACGCTCTATGTTACCCAACAACTACGGGGCGATTATTCGCACGGTTGCCGAAGGCCGAGAAGAGTCCTCAATTAAAAACGATTTAACCGATCTACTCGAAACCTGGGAAGAAATCGAACAGAGTGTAAAAACCGAAACTGCTCCGACACTTCTCTATAAGGATGTGGGGACAACATCGAGTGTTATCAGGGATCTTTTTCAGAGTGATGTAGCCCGTGTTGTTGTGGATTCTAAAAAGCTTTTCCGGGAAATCCGAACCTACGTTAAATGGTTTGCACCGAAAATGGCAAATAAAGTCGAACTTTACCGCGGACGTGAACCGGTGTTTGATGTATTCGGTGTTGAGAAGGAAATCGCAAAATCTCTGCAGCGCAAGGTCTGGTTAAAGAGCGGCGGCTATATTATCATAGAACCAACCGAAGCAATGGTGGTCATCGATGTCAATAGCGGAAGGTATGCTGCAAACCAGGCGCAGGAACTGAACTCCTTGCGTACCAACCTGGAATCTGCACGCGAAATCACCCGTCAGATACGATTGCGCGACATTGGAGGTATCATCGTCATCGATTGTATAGATCTTGAAGATGAAAAGAACAAGAAAAAAGTTTTCGATGAATTTAAAAAGGAATTGAAGAAAGACAGGGCTAAATCAACTGTCTACCAGATGACCGAACTTGCTCTTGTCCAGATTACCCGTCAACGTATCCGTCAGAATATCCTGCATAGCTTTGCCGAACCATGCCCGACCTGCGGAGGAGGCGGATTGGTTGCATCCAAAGCATCGATTGTCAACAGGGTGGAGCGCTGGTTGCGGAGAATGGCTTCAAATTCGAAAGAATTTAGGTGGACACTCTACGTGAGTCCGGTACTTGCCGGTTATTTAAACGATGGATTTTTCAGTAAATTGCTGAAGCTGCAGTTGAAATACCGTGTCCGTTTGATTTTGCAATCCGATCCGAACCTCGCAATTGATGAATTCCGTTTCATCTCACACAAGCAGAAAATAGATTTAACTGATAAATATATTGAATAAGAAAATTGCCTTATGAAAAAAACCCCATTCTATGAAAATCACGTACGCTCAGGTGCGAAAATAGTGGATTTCGGCGGTTATGCTATGCCAGTCCAATATACGGGTATTATCGATGAGCACAATCGGGTGCGTAATTCAGCCGGTGTATTCGATGTTTCACATATGGGCGAAATCGAGGTAAGCGGTGAGCGCGCAAAAGATTTTGTTCAATATCTGACGTTAAACGATGTTACAAAACTCTATGAAGGACGCGCACAGTACACCGCGATGACATATGAAAACGGAGGTTTAATAGATGATCTCCTGGTATATCATCTCGGTGACAAATATATGCTTGTCGTCAATGCAGCCAACAAAGAGAAAGACCTCCAATGGATACAAAAGCAGGCTGCTTCTTTCGATGATGTTACCATTCATGATATAAGCGAACGAACGGCTTTAATTGCCGTGCAGGGGCCGAAATCGATCAGTGTGTTGCAAACACTAACAGATACTGATCTTTCAGATATAAAGTTTTATCATTTCCGGAAAGGTACAATATTGGGAACGGATATGATACTTTCCAGAACCGGCTACACCGGCGAACTCGGTTTCGAATTATACTACGACGCTGCCGGTCGCGATAATAATGCTATCTGGAACGCGGTTCTCGAAGCGGGCAGATCGGAACAGATTGGACCGGCAGGTCTTGGCGCGCGGGATACACTCCGGCTTGAAATGGGTATGCTCCTTTATGGTAATGACATGCATGAAGAAACCAATCCTTATGAAGCTGGACTTGGCTGGATAACCAAACCCGATAAGGGGGATTTTATCGGAAGGACAGCCCTCCTTGCCGTGAAGGATAAAGGTACCACTAATACGCTGACCGGTTTTAAAATTGTTGACGAGACCATGGCACGTCGGGCTATCCCGCGCCACGGATTTAAAATTATGCGTGATGGGAAAGAAATAGGCAGGGTAACAAGCGGCACATTATCGCCGACATTGCAGACAAGCATTGCTTTGGGCTATGTGGAGAGGGAGTACGCAAAAGAAGGGAATGAAGTGCATATCGTGGTTCGGGGGAAAGAAGTGGCGTTTGCGGTAACAAAACCACCGTTCATTCGTCGATAAATAATACAGATAAAAGGGGAATACTGATGCATATTGATCTGTTGTTTACACCGGTAGCCACGAATGAATTATTTTTTCGTGACAAAAATGTTGTCGTTATCGATGTGCTGCGTGCGAGTACGTCGATTGTAACGGCACTTAAGAACGGAGCCCGTGAAGTTATCCCTGTTGAAAGTGTGGAAAATGCCGTTAAGGTCTCGGGAAGCCTTTTCGGGGATGTCGTCCTCCGGTGCGGTGAACGGGAAGGGAAAATTATTCCCGGTTTTAATCTTGGGAATTCTCCATATGAATACACACAGGATGCGGTGCAGAATAAATCGTTGATTTTTACCAGTACAAACGGTTCGTTTGCAATGGTGAAAGCAAAATTCGCACGGCAGATTATTATTGCAGCATTTGTGAATATAGCAACGGTCGTAGACTATTTAGTAGATTTGAATGAGGATTTCGTCATTTTATGTGCCGGCAAGGAGCATCTGTTTTGTATTGAAGATGCTGTATGCGGAGGAATGATAATCCAACAGATCGAAAAGAACAACGCGGATATACAGAGAACAGATGCCGCCGTGGCTGCCCAGTTATTATATAAAAATTTCAGTCGCTCAATTCATAAGATGCTCCGTAACTCCGATCACGGGCAGTATTTAATATCGATCGGATTTGAGGAGGATCTAAAGGCCTGTGCAACTGTCGATAACGTGCCGGTTCTTCCGGTATATGAAAAAGGTGTTATTAAATTAAGAAGGGCTGAAATAGCTACACCGAACTAAGTGAACGAACCGGTAACCCCACAGTGTGCGGTTATCTTTGATGTTGTGGAGTACATGAAACAGCGAATAAGAAAAAACAGACGAGCGCAGGAGAGTAAATCGAAGAGAGGGTTTTCTCCGAAACAAAAACGAACGGTAGCTGCGATTGCGATAATCGTTATAGGGATTCTCTCGCTTCTGAGCATCGTCTCTTATACACCGGCGGATGAGGCGATTACGGATATCTCGTTTCTGGAATTGTGGAAAGTGTTCAGCGGAGATCCGGAAATTCAGGCGAAGGCCGATGTTGCACAAAACTGGCTTGGTCTGATCGGAGCGATGCTGTCTCAGTTTATGATAAACTCTGCTCTGGGTTATCCGGTTGTATTGATTCCAATTTTAATTGTCGTATGGGGTTGGTATCTGCTACGCGATAAAGAGACCCGTCGATTAATTGTTCTCACAAATTATACGCTTATCTTCATTGTTCTTACAGCGACAATGTTTGGACTTATACGTTTAATGAGCGAGGAGTCGCCGCTGACCATGAACTGGGCCGGTATGATAGGTGATTATCTTGCCAGATCGATGTCCAAGTTGTTGGGTCTCATCGGCAGCAGTATCGTGACAGTAACGCTGCTCATGAGCATCATTGTTTTTGCCGTCGATCTTGATCTTCAGCGTTCCATCGACCGGATTCGACAAATATATGCAAGGCTCATTGACCGGAAAAACAGGAAGATAAAGGAATGGCGTGAAAAGGCTGCAGCACGTAAACAAAGCCGCCTGTCGGCGAAGGAAGAGGCCGAAAAAGAAGAAGCCTCACCGGGTAGAGATACATATCGCGACCGAACTACATCAAGACGTGAGCCGATTGTCGTGCACAAACCTGAAGAGGAACAACCGGACGTACATCGCGCCAAAGATACTGAGAAAAATGACCTGCATCGTAAAAGCATTATGCAAACAGCCGACACGGGAAAACAGGCTTCCCGAAATGGGGAAACCGATGACGATCTGGAATTGAACATCCGTGACCATGTTGAAGAAGAAGAGCTCGACATCAAAAAAACTCCCAAATCGCATATCGCTACCGACGACGATGAAGAAATTGATTACGTGTTTCCGTCGGTTGATTTACTTGAGAGAGGTCCGCCATCGGGTTCTGTTAACGAAGAGGAAGTAAAAACGAATGCAGAGCTCTTGCGTGGAAAACTTGCAGATTTCGGTGTAGAGATAGAAAGTGTCGGCGTTACCCGTGGCCCGGTCCTTACTCTGTATGAACTTGTGCCTGCGGTAGGCGTAAAAATCAGTAAGATCACCAGTTTGTCCAACGACCTTGCGCTTGCACTTCAGGCAAAAGGTATCAGGATCCTCGCACCGATCCCGGGAAAAGGAGCGGTGGGTGTGGAAATCCCGAATCATAATCCGTCGATTGTAACTTTCCGAAGCGTTATAAACAGTAAGAAATTCCACGAGTCGAAATTTATGCTCCCTATGGCGATGGGAAAAACCATCTCAGGCGAGATTTACGTGGACGATCTTGTCAGGCTGCCCCACCTGCTCATTGCCGGATCAACGGGATCGGGAAAGAGCGTCGGGATCAATACGATAATCACGAGCTTTCTCTACAGACTTCATCCTTCCGATATAAAATTCGTGATCATCGATCCGAAAAAAATCGAATTAACACCGTATCGTAAGCTCGACCGCCATTATCTCGCGGTATCTCCGGATATCGATGAAAAAATTGCAACGAATGCTCAGAACGCGGTCACGATGCTGCGGGGTGTTGAAATAGAGATGGAGCAGCGGTATGACCGACTTGCGAGTGCCGGCGTGCGGAACATTCAGGATTATAATAATAGGGTCAGCAGCGGCCAGATAAAATCGACTGAAGCCGTAAAACATAAAAAACTGCCATATCTGATTGTTATAATCGACGAGCTGGCCGATCTGATGCTGACTGCAGCGAAGGATGTAGAGGATCCTATTGCAAGGCTCGCACAACTTGCCCGGGCTGTCGGAATTCATTTGATACTTGCAACCCAGCGACCATCGGTTGATGTTATCACGGGTGTTATTAAGGCAAATTTCTCAGCACGTCTTGCTTACCAGGTTGCTCAAAAGAATGATTCCCGGACTATTCTTGATATGAATGGTGCGGAACAACTACTCGGTAACGGCGATATGCTCTACCTGCCAAGCGGAAGTCCGAAACCAATACGTCTGCAGAATTCATTCTTATCATCCGATGAGGTTGAACGAATAACAATGCATATCAAAAAACAACCCGGATATTCAAAACCATATTATCTGCCCTCTATTTTAGAGAAAAAGAAAACCGGGTACGGCGGAAGCGGGGATACGCGTGATGAACTCTTTGAAGAAGCGGCGGAACTGGTCGTACGTCACCAGCAGGGATCGGTCTCGTTGATACAGCGGCGGTTAAAAGTCGGGTACTCGCGGGCAGCCCGCATCATAGATGAGCTCGAGGCAGCGGGAATTGTCGGCCCGTTCGACGGAAGCAAAGCGAGACAGGTGCTCGTAGAAACCGATAGCGAACTTAATATTATTTTAGAATCATTGGATTAATAAGAAGGGAGGAATATGCGATCAATCATATTATTGGGGGTATTCGTTTTCACGGGACTGGTGACTCTTTCAGCCCAGCAGAATATCGTGCAAAATGTTCAGCGCACATATCAGGATATCGAGGATGCCGTTATTACGTATGAGCAGATCGTTGAATTCCCGGTGACACGGGCACAGCAGACATTCGAGGGAATTGTCTATATGAAAAGACCAAATTATTATCGTATCGAATCTGAACAGCAAACAGTAGTAACCGACGGGAACACCATTTGGTCATATAACCCGTTTACCGATCAGGTCATAGTCGATATATATAAAGAGGATGAACAGGTGTTTACACCGGATCGGTTTTTATTAAACATCCCTGACGAATTTTATGTAACAGTCGGTGATCGTGAGATGATCGATGATGCGTCGCTTATTTTGTTGAGACTTGTTCCTAAAGACGATCACCAGTTTGTTCGCTCGATGCGTCTATGGGTTGATGATACGAAATGGATAGTCCGGAGAGCAGAAATCATTGACCTGAATGATAACAAGACGACATATCGTGTACGCGATATTCAACTGAATACCGGTGTTGATATGGATCTCTTCTTCTATCAGCCGTCGGAAAACATTGAAATAATAGATTTACGTTAATAAAATCGGTACCGGATGGCATCTCGTTTTCGAACACTTACAAATTTTCTTATAAGCATAGTTCTTGCCGGTTTGCTGCTCTATGTGGCGTTTCGAGGCACAAATTTTAATACGTTGTGGGAAATAATAAAGAACGTAAAATTCTGGTGGGTGCTTACCGCTTTTCCTCTGTTGATCCTCAGTCATTACGTAAGAGCCTGGCGTTGGCAATTACTTCTTGTCCCCGTCAAAAATAATGTTGAACGCCGTAACGCATTTTCGAGCCTGCTGATCGGTTATATGACCAATAACATCGTCCCTCGTGTCGGAGAAATCGTCCGTCCCTATGTACTGGCGCGCATTGAATCTATATCGAAAGCATCGACGTTTGGCTCCGTTTTTATCGAACGTATGATAGATTTGCTCTCGTTACTCTTCGGGATTGGTTTGCTGTTTATATTTTTTCAAAAAACTCTCACTGATCAGTTCCCTTGGTGGGGAACGTTCATCGTTCTTGCCGTTGTAGTGACCGGCGTCTTCATTATCGGTATTTCCTTATTGTTATACAAACGATATCTCATGCTCCGTATTGCAAAGATATTTTTATTTCCGTTTTCTGATCGGGTGAAAGCAAGAGGTGAAGAAATTTTTCATTCATTTGTGGACGGGATGATGATAATCCGTCACAGGGACAACATACGGTCGATCATAGTGTTGACGGTCGTTATGTGGATGCTTTATATTTTAACTGCATATCTTCCGTTATTGGCATTCGATCTGAGTGATACACCGGTAAATCTTCTGACAGGATTTGTTTTAACGGTTGTTACATCGCTGAGTGTCATTATTCCCACTCCGGGCGGAACAGGTTCATATCATACTTTTACCGTGGAGATGCTGACCCGCTTATACGGCATGCAGAGGGAGGTCGCGCTGGGATATGCGACTTTGACGCACGCGGTCGGTTATTTTTCAGTGATTTTTGTCGGTTTGTATTATGTTATTAGTTTGAAACTCAAGGTAAAGGATTTCTTCCAGCAGGTAGAAACAGATGAGCAGCAAGCAATAGATGAATCAGCCGAATCCCCTGTTAATCCATTGAAAAAAGAGGTCTTATGAGAGCGCGATTTTTTTTACCGATGTTTGTTCTGATGTGTTTTTCTGTCGTAAGCGCTTCAGGAAAAAACAATCCGGAAGAAAGCATGGGGTTTGATTACCGGTCCGGTATCGGGGGCGGTATGGGAATAAGCGCTGTCAGTATATCCGATCTCGTGTCGTACCTGAATCTCAGAGAAGGATTTATCCTGCAGGAAAGAATCCCGGAATTTAATTCAGCAGTTGAATTCTTTGTTACTTTTGATTGGTTTACGCGATCCGAGATTGCGTTCGGGTTTGAGTATTCTTATCTTTTTGGTTCGCATAATTTCTCGGGTACCTTTGGGTCGAATGATTATAGCTATTCATTCCACATGCCCGTCATGCTTGGTCACTACCTTCTCAAGGGACCGGGATATTTTTTTAAATTCGGCGGAGGCCTGGGTTTTTTTTTCACAAGATATCGGGAAGATTTGACGGAATTAACGGAACCGATAGTGTACACAGGAGGAGGTATCGGCGGGAAACTCCAAGCCGTCGGACATACTCCCTTCGGTGATAATTTGTACGGTTATGTGGGCGTGGAAATGCGTTTTGCATTTCCCGGCTCTGTCTCAGATAATGAAGGTAGGGTATTACGTTCCGGAGACCAGGATGTTACGATGAACTTTATTTCGCTGGGTCTTAAATTTGGATTGACCTATAATTTTTAATTATAAGCCCCATAAGGAACACACTTTTCGTAATTCATTGAAAAAAGGAGTAACATGAATTTTTTTGATGCACTGATCTTGGGATTGCTGCAGGGATTAACGGAATTTTTACCGGTGAGTTCTTCCGGCCACCTGGTACTCGGTCAGACAGTACTCGGTGTACTTCAGGCGGGCAATATTACTTTTGAAATCTTTGTTCATTTTGGTACCTTGTTTAGTATCCTGGTGATCTTTTGGAGAGATGTCTGGCAAATTTTCTCGTCGCTGTTCAAAGGTCTGAAACTACCGGGTACCATACCGTCGTTATTAAAAAACGATGAACACTTTCGGCTTGCAGCACTTATAGTGGTTGGATCAATACCTGCCGCGGTTATCGGTCTTTCGTTTAAACCGTTTGTCGAACGCGCATTTGCCGACGTTAGCCTTGTCGGGGTTATGCTTATTGTCACCGGTCTGGTCTTATTCCTTACCCGATTGGCCAGACCGAAACCCGATAAAAAAGTCGGGTGGGGAACCGCAATATTTATCGGATTTGCACAGGCGTTTGCTATCATGCCGGGTATATCAAGGGCAGGCATGACGATCAGTGCCGGGTTGTTTTCCGGGGTTGCACGCGAGCAGGCCGCAAGATATTCCTTCCTGCTTGCATTGCCGGCCATTTTCGGTGCCACCTTGCTTGAAACTTTTGAAATATCCGGTACGCCGATAGAAAAAGAATTTATTTATATATTGATAGTCGGTACGGTCGCTGCATTCATCGCCGGTTACGTCGCCATTAAAACCGTTTTTATCGTTCTGAAACGGGATAAATTCAGCTATTTTTCATTTTATTGTTTAGCTGTAGGTTTAATTGTTATATTATTATCATCATAATAGATCGGAGGGATATGCCATGCATAGGTTCATAATCATGTTCACACTCACGACTGCATTGCTTATTATCGTAGCATGCGGACAGCAGAGAAACGGAGACGAAATGCAAACAGAGCAAACGGAAACCAATGATTTCGCGACCGGAGATTCATTAGTGGTTATCGAAACAACAATGGGTGCCATAAAAATAGAATTGTTTACGGAATCGGCACCGAAACACGCTGAGAATTTTAAAAAACTTACCAGGGAAGGATTCTATAACGGTACGACGTTCCACCGTGTTATACCGGGGTTCGTTGTACAGGGGGGGGATCCGAATTCGCGTTCACAGGATAGATCGTTGCATGGCCGCGGCGGACCGGGGTATACCATTCCCGCTGAAATAGGCATCGATCACAAACGAAGTTACATCGCGGCGGCACGGCTCGGAGATCAGGTCAATCCCGAACGTGAATCGAGCGGCAGTCAGTTTTATATTTGTCTTGACAATCTCCCGAGTCTTGATGGTGCTTATACCGTGTTCGGTCGTGTTGTCGAAGGAATGGAAGTTGTCGACCGGATAGCTCAGGTGCCGACAGATATGAACGATAATCCCGTCGAACGGGTAGAAATGATACAAATAACAATCGAGCCGAAATAATAATCTATGAGTAACCGACAGGAATTTTTCACTTCAAGGTGGGGAATGATTCTTGCGGTGATTGGCATTGCTGTGGGAACCGGCAATATATGGCGGTTCCCCCGCATAGTTGCGCAGAATGACGGGGGATCATTTCTGATCCCCTGGGTGATATTCTTATTCATATGGTCTATTCCGCTTATCATTACCGAAATAGCGATAGGCAAGAAAACCCGTAAAGGTACCATCGGTGCGATATCCGAAATTGCAGGCAACAGGTTCGGGTGGATGGGAGCATTTGTCGGTTTCGTTGCAACTGCCATAATGTTTTATTATGCCGTTGTCGCGGGATGGTGTATACGGTATCTGTATACTTCCTTTACCGGATCGATCGTCACAACAGCCGACCATGTTGCATTATGGGATTCGTTTACTGCCGGCTATCAGCCCCTGGTTTTTCATGCAATGGCAATGCTGATCGGTGTGTATATAATCTACCTGGGGGTTGTAAACGGTATCGAGCGCTGGAATCGTATACTTGTTCCGGCTTTACTCGTCATGTTATTGATGCTGGCTGTAAGAGCGGTCACACTCGATGGTGCAATGGAGGGAATCGTATATCTCTTTACGCCGAATCTCGAACGTCTTTTCGATTACCGGATTTGGCTGCAGGCACTCACTCAAAATGCATGGGATACCGGAGCCGGCTGGGGATTGATTCTCACCTACGCGATATATCTCCGGAAAAGGGAAGATATAGCTTTAAACGCAGCCGTGACCGGTTTGAGCAACAACTCCGTTTCGCTGCTTGCAGCAATTATTGTATTTGCGACAATTTTTGGGATCGCAGGTGCAGCGGGTGTCGAGGAACTCGAAATCGGGACGGGTAGTACCAATATCGGTATGGCATTTATATTTTTACCACAATTATTTACCCAAATGCCGGGTAGTCCGATTGTACAGAGTTTTTTCTCAAGTATTTTCTTTTTATCATTGAGCGTTGCCGCGATTAGCTCACTTATATCGATGATCGAACTGGCTGTGCGGATATTTATCGATATGGGATTACAACGGCGTACGGCAATTGCGCTGGTCGGTTCGTTAGGATTTCTGTTCGGAATACCCTCGGCATTGAGTCTCACCGTCTTTTATAATCAGGACTGGGTCTGGGGTGTTGCCCTTATGATCAGCGGTGGATTTATATCTTTTTCGGTTATTAAGTATGGAGTGGATAGATTCCGGCGTGAAATCGTCAACGGCGAGGGCTCCGATGTCTATATCGGGAAATGGTACAATTTTGTGATTGCGTTACTGATCCCGTTGCAGGTTACGGTACTGATCGTTTGGTGGTTGTATTCATCAACGCAGTGGGATCCCGATGGCTGGTGGAATCCGTTTGGAGCTGAAACGCTCGGGACGTGTCTGTTCCAATGGGGAATTATCCTTGCGATATTTATCGCATTCAATAAAGCAATTGTCGGTCGCACCTTAAAACACACTACTCAAAAAAAATAAGGGTACAGTATGGAATCTGCAACCTTATTCACCATGCTTTTTACACTCGGTATCATCTGGGGTGGCTGTGCTTTCGTAATCATACTCGCTATGAGACGCGAGAGGAGTAAGAAGGCACATGAACCGTAAAGCGGGTAAAAAGACAGATCGGCTCTCGATCGAAGGTTTACAACAGGCCGTTGTAAAAGGTTCAATTGCACCATGTTATCTGTGTGCCGGGCCGGAGCAGTATACTGCAGATGAAGCGGTGAATCTCCTCCGGGATGCCATTGTCCCCCCGGAACAACGAAGTTTTAATTACGACGTTTTGTATGGTTACGATGTGGATGTGAACGAAGTCGTTGCTCTCGCTTCGTCGTATCCGATGATGGGTGAGAAACGGCTGGTTGTCGTAAAAGAGTTCGAGAAATTAAAAAATCCGGATATACTGACGCCCTATATTAAAAATCCTCTCGAGACCACGGTGCTGGTTGTTATCAGTGAAGAGCCCGATTTCCGAAAGAATCCGTATCGGGCATTCGATGACGAAAATATACTAGAGTGTAAACCGGTGTACGATAACCAGGTACCTCAATGGGTAATGAAACGAGTCAAACAGTTTCAGAAAACTATAACCGCCGATGCCGCTGCATTGCTTGCAGCATACACAGGGACATCGCTCAGGCAAATTGTCAATGAACTTGATAAACTTGATATATACACGGCAGATCGGAAAAGCATCACTATTGACGATGTCAATGCAGTCGTCGGTGTAACGAAGGCTTACAATATTTTCGAACTTTATAAAGCGATTGGCTTTAAGGATGCATCGAAAGCGATCGATATTTTAGATAAAATGCTTGAGCACGGAGAAAGGCCAACGATTATTGTCAGGATGCTGACGAGACTCTTCAAGCAGATAGCCATGCTCGGAGATCTGCAGGATAAAAATGTACCGAAGCAGAAGATAGCAAGCCAGCTTAAAATACATCCGTATTTTTTGGATGAATATTTCGGATATTTAAGAAATCATCCGATTGGTGCAATGCCCGGTAGATTCCAGTCTCTCCTGAGTGCCGATACGTCTTTAAAAGCAACACAAAAAGATCAACGTCTCATCCTATCAATACTTATTTACCGACTCCTTGACGTCGAGAGTGTTTCTATCGATATATCTGAAGAACTGGAAGGCCAAAATCAGTGAATGATCTTTTGTATTTTTTGGATTTCAGCGGTGTGTCTGCTTATGAATGGCGGTTGTTTGTCGCTATGCTCATAGGGTTGTTTACATTTGTGGGGTTGGCGGAGGGATTGCGGAAGACAACGTCGCTAACCGGCAATGCCACGCGTAAAATCGTCCATATTCTCGTCGGCGTATTTGTATTCTTCGTTCCTCTTTTATTTGTATCACCTGTGCCCGGAATATTAATGTCTCTGCTTTTTATAGCTGTTAATTATTCTTCCGTGAGGTTTCGACTATTGAAAGGTATGGACGATACGACGCGTGAAACGTATGGTACCGTTTATTTCCCGATAGCATTTCTGATACTCATACTCTTATTCTGGAGATCCTACCCGGTTATTATATCAACATCTATTCTTATCCTGGGATTGGCAGATGCCGCTGCGGCATTTATCGGAGAAGCGGTGAAGAACCCCCGGACGGTGAATCTTAGCGGCGATAAGAAATCCTTGCAGGGAAGTGGCGCAATGTTTATCGTTACGTTCGTTGTATCGGCAGGGTGTCTTCTATTGTATCCGTTTGATCTACCCCCGGAAGCATCCCTTGCCGATTCTTCATTTGCTTATATTTTCGCTTTATCCTTCGTTGTGGCTGCAATCGCCACGGTCGTCGAAATGATGGGGGTACGCGGTCGCGATAACCTGTTTGTCCCTATCAGTGCCGGTATAATTCTTTTTATCGGACTCGAGGGGGCGGCGATTCTCGGGACACAGCTTTATATCGGCTTTATATTTGCGGTAGTTATTAGTATCACTTCTCTCCTTGTGGGTTTTCTTGCACCAAGCGGTGCTGCCGCAACGTTTCTGATGGCAGTCATAATTTTCGGCATCGGCGGTTGGAAATGGACTATTCCCATGCTCACGTTTTTTATCCTGTCCAGCTTTATTTCAAGAATAAAGAATAAGAGAAAAGAAGCCGCGGAGGAGTATTTCGAGAAGAGTCATCGGCGGGATATGGGACAGGTTGCCGGCAACGGAGGTCTTGCCTCTGTCTTTGTACTCATTGAGTTTGTCTATCCCGATCCTATATGGTACTTTGCCTATCTGGGTGCTATAGCGGCTGCTACTGCCGATACCTGGGGAACCGAATTCGGAATATCGTTCAGTACCGGAGCACGAAATATTATTACATTCCAAAAAGTACCGCGGGGTGTATCGGGAGGTGTTTCGATAACCGGTACCGTCGCAGGTGTTTTGGGGGGAACGATCATCGCACTCAGTGGATTTGCCTGGTATCATCAGGTCGTAGAAATAATGCCTTCATCGTATATATCCGTTGGATTAATAGCCGGAGCGGGACTGGTAGGTAGTTTATTTGATAGTTATATCGGGGCGACAGTTCAGGCGATATACAGGTGTCCGACTTGTAAGGCAGTCACCGAGCGAAAAACTCACTGTGGTATCCCCGCAAAAAAGGTGCATGGTTTAAGATGGATGACAAACGATTATGTCAATTTTGCGTGTACCGCAATGGGCTCGGGTGTAGCCGTCGTTTTATATCTCCTGTACTCCTGATGTGCTCCTTTCGTATAATATTTCAATACTTAATAACTCACTAGAGAAGGAGATACACCATGGAGCGGTTCAACAGTATATTCGACACACTAAATCACTTTTGGCTTGATCTCGGTGCATACCTCCCAAATCTGATTGTTGCTTTTATTCTTCTGATTATAGGATGGATTATTGCGAAAGTACTGCGCGGTGTGACGGTGCGTGTTCTGAGGGTTCTTCGCATTGATGTTATCGCTGAGCGTGCCGGCATAGAAGATTTCCTGTTGAAGGGGGGCGTCCGGTTTACCACCGTTACTCTTATTGCTGCTATTATGTATTGGGCGATTATCTTCGTTGTATTTCTCGCCGTACTGCATACGCTCGGTCTCGGCATTGCCGCAGATCTGTTTAACCGGGTAATACTGTATCTCCCCAATGTCATCGTTGCGATCGCATTACTTATTTTCGGAACTTTATTCGCTCAGTTTGTCCAAAGCGCATTATATACATACCTGAATAATGTCGGTGTGAGCGGATCGCGACTTGTAAGCGGTATTGCCAAGTATGCTATTATCATTTTCGTTGTTTCTATATCACTCGAGCAGCTTGCAATCGGCGGTGACATCCTTGTTTCTGCGTTCCAGATTGCATTTGGCGCTCTGTGCCTTGCATTGGCACTTGCATTCGGATTAGGCGGCCGCGACTGGGCAGCCCGTATCATAGATAATATGACAAAGAAAATGAAATAAGAGGAAGGAGAGTGGAATGATACTCGACTGTCACGTGCATATCAATAATTACAGTGATGAAACTCAGGACGTCACAGAAAAGACCTTTGAGGAATTGCAGATAACGATGCGCCGGAATCGCGTCGACGCTGCAATGATATTAACATCCTATAAAGTAAATCCCGGACGTCCCTCGACAAAAGACGCTGTGCGATTAACCGAAAACCTTAATCATCTGTATGTTGTTGCGGGCATAAGCTATCTTGATTTTAACCTGAACTATCTTTTCGAATTACGGGACTATCTGAAAGACGGCACCGTCCGCGGTTTAAAATTATATCCGGGATATGAACCTTTTTATCCATATGATGAAATCCTTCATCCAGTCTATGAACTTGCCGGGGAATTTGATGTCCCGGTTATGATACACAGCGGCGATACATATTCACCGACCGGTAAGATTAAATATTCCCATCCGATTCACGTAGATGATGTGGCGGTCGATTTTCCGTCCGTGAAATTTATCATCTGTCACCTCGGCAATCCATGGACACGCGATACTATGGAAGTCGTCTATAAAAATGATAATGTGTATACCGATATATCCGGTCTTGTGCTCGGGAATTTTACCGATCGATTCGAAGTGTTTATGAGAAAACAACTGCAGGAGATGGTACTCTTTGGTGTGGATCCGAACAGTCTCCTGTATGGGACGGATTGGCCGATTTCCACCATGGAAACATATCTTAAATTTATGGATGATCTGAAATTGCCGATGAGCGAAAAGAAGAAGATATTCTGGGAAAACGGCGCGAAACTATTTAAACTTTCTCCGTCCGATTCTCAGTTACACAAAGGCTCAATGTGGGATTTTCTGAAAACCTGATGTAATCACCTAATAATATAACAGAAAAAATATGAATCAATTAAAAAACAGAACGGTTCTCATTACCGGAGCGAGCAGCGGAATAGGCGAAGCATGTGCCCGGAAATTCGCCGGGGCCGGTGCCCGCCTGCTGCTTGTTGCGCGAAGACTTCAACGACTCGAAGACCTGGCATCGGAATTGTCGAATACATATGGTCCCGAAGTCAAAATTCTTAATCTAAATGTCTGCGACCAAAAAAGTGTCGAAGAAGCGATCAATACATTGTCCGATCTCTGGGAAGAGATTGATGTCCTCGTGAATAATGCCGGCCTGAGCCGGGGACTTGATAAAATTCACGAAGGAAAGCTGCAGGATTGGGAGGAGATGATCGATACAAACATAAAAGGGTTGCTGTACGTGAGCAGGGCAGTCATCCCCGGTATGGTCCGGCGCGGAAAAGGGACGATTATCAACATAGGATCGATTGCAGGTCGTGAAGTGTACCCGAAAGGCAATGTCTATTGTGCTACAAAGTTTGCCGTGGATGCACTGACCAAAGGCATGCGGCTGGATCTTGTCGACACACCAGTCAGGGTGTGTACCGTTGATCCCGGACTCGTTGAAACCGAGTTCAGTGAAGTACGATTCCGTGGTGACGTGGAACGGTCGAAAAAAGTCTATACCGATTTAACTCCTCTCACCGGAGAGGATGTTGCCGAGGCTGTTCTCTTCGCAGCAACCCGGCCGCAGCACGTGCAGTGTGCAGAGATACTGTTGTTACCGACCGATCAGGCATCGCCGACGGTTGTTCACCGTGAAAGACATTAATCGGGAGATATTACCATGTCGCGTATATTTTTAATGCTTGGCGCTCTGTTTGCGTTCCTGGGCGTCGCTGCCGGCGCCTTCGGTGCTCATTCGTTACGGGATGTTGTTTCTTTACATTATCTGAATGTCTTTGAGACAGCGGTACGGTATCAAATGTATCATGCGATCGGATTACTCGTAACCGGATTTATGCTCGACAGGCGGGAAGACACATATTTTCGGTTTGCCGGCTGGATGTTTGTTGCGGGGATACTATTGTTTTCCGGAAGTTTATATATCCTCTCGCTCACCGGAAAAAGCTGGGTAGGAGCCATAACCCCTTTCGGCGGAGTATCATTTCTCGCAGGTTGGTTTTTGTTAATTCTCGGTATTTTCACCTCCTCAAAAAATAAACGCTCAATTCTGTAATCCTAAAAGGTGAGAACTATGATGCACAAACGATGTATGATCGTATGTTTCATTACGATATCCTTTCTTTCACTTTACGCAGCAGAGCCATCCCGCGGCTGGCTTACAGTCGATTTTATCATGCGTGATGCCTCCTGGATGGGTACTTCACCGGGCGACGTATTCTGGTCTGAAGACGGAAAAGAAATATTTTTTCGATGGAGAACCGAATCGGATGAGGGGGATTCTCTGTATGTCATATCTGCACAGGGCGGTACCCCGGAGCGTGTGAGTATGGAAACATATATCGATCTGCCGTCACGCAGAGGGGATTATACCCGCGACAGAAATAAAAAAGTGTATGAAAAACATGGTGATATTTTTATCTATGATATCGGTAAAGGATATGAACGGCGCATCACACAAACCCTCGACCGGAAATCTAACCCCCGTTTTACTTTTGATGAGAAAAAAATAACCTTTGAAACCGGCAACAATCTTTTTATGTATGCTATTGAAACGGGGTTATTATCACAACTGTCGAATTTCCGAAGCGGGACACCCTCCCGTGAAAGAGGATTCACCGAAAAAGAAGAATATTTACAACAACAGGAATTTGAATTGTTTGATGTACTGCGTGAAAGAAAATTGCGCCGGGAACAGGTGGAAGCATTGCGTGAAGCACTCCGACCGTCCTACCCATCGCCGTATTTTACGGGAAATAAGTCGATTTCGAATATTGTCCTCTCTCCGGACGAACGGTATATTTCATTTGTATTAACCGAGCAGAACGCACAGGCAAAACCTACCGAGATACCGAATTATATTACAGAAAGCGGGTATACGGAAACGATCCGGAGCAGATCAAAAACAGGATATCCGCAAATGACGATGTCAATGCATGTGTATGACACCGGGCAGGATACGGTGAAGAAC
>Ga0209498_1000682_pt1 | contig 20898 bp, 16 predicted proteins | sample WalLakDeSediment_FD_184131 | JGI IMG/M metagenome (GOLD analysis project Ga0209498, IMG submission 184131) | Lake sediment microbial communities from Walker lake, Nevada to study Microbial Dark Matter (Phase II) - Walker Lake 11/02/13 Deep... | ecosystem: Environmental > Aquatic > Freshwater >...
CTATGTGACCGGGACTAGGATCTCCTGCTGTTTGCTGTTTCCGGGCTAGCGCGTCCACCAACAGGTTTCCGGCGGCATCATCGCCGCCCAGTCTATTGCCGATTCCCAGAACCAGTGTACCGCTCATGCGTCTGTTGTGGCCAATGACTCGCTGGTTGCAGCCATGCGGCAAACATTCTATGCCCTTTCCAGCGAGGTGGCAACAATGGGGGATTGCGGAGCAGTGAAGGGTGACCGATCCAGGTTAAAGGTGGGCGTCAACTAGATGTAGCTGGAGCGGGTGCTGTTGGGTGGCGCGCCAGACTTAGCGTGCTGTCGCCCTCCGTAGCCACCGGGTCAAGGCTACACGGCCGGGTTGATATCGTTGACACGATTGGCCTCGCGTGGCTAGATCGGCTAGAATAGATTGTGGAGTTCGGGAAAGAGTCGTGGGCATAATGGCTCATAATCTATGCCCAGCTAGTGCAACCTTTTCCGGTGTCATGCGTTTAATCAGATAGCCGGTGTCCGATCCGATCTGAGAGAATATGACGTGCGTAGGTGCTTCATGCACTCTATGAGAACTGTATTCCAGGCTGTTCTTGCCCAGACCACGAGGCGGGCATGGGTAATGTTGGCCCTGTTTGCCAGCGTTCTTCTCCTTGCGCTTGCCACCGGCGAGGACGCACTGTACCGGTTGAGCTACTTTCTGGCGCTGGTCGTGGTGATCAGCTACGGCTGGGCCCAGATCAACCTGCGGCGGCTTGATATGCGGACGGAGCAGCAGGACTCGGTCGCACAGGTAGGTGAGACTCTGGAGGGGTCCATCTATGTGCGTAACGGTTCCTGGCTTCCGGTGAGTTGGGTGGAGATCGTGCAGTTGAGCGATATGCCGGGTCGGGGGTGCGGGGGAGCTGCCCAGCTTTCTCCCCATAGCTGGGAGGCATGGCGCACCGACAGGCTTTGCCACTCCCGAGGTGTCTACACAGTAGGCCCGCTGGTCGCCCGCACGAATGACCCACTGGGACTGTTCAAGATTGAGAGGACCCAGGGGGACCCCATGAAAATCGTGGTATACCCGCCGGTGCTGGAGTTGCCGTATTTTCGTCTTCCTGTGGGGGGCCTGGCGGGTGAGGAGAGAGTAGCCCGCCGCGCCCGGATCCGCAGCGCCCATGCAAGTGCCGTGCGCGAGTACAGCCACAACGACAGCCTTAGTCTTATCCACTGGCCCTACACCGCGAAGTGCGATCGGCTGATGTGCAAGGAGTTCGACGCGGGCGGCTACGGCGATCTGTGGATTGTTGTGGATCTTGAGCGACGCGTTCAGCAGAGCAAGGGCTGGGAGAAGACCGACGAGTATGCTGTTGCCGCCGCTGCTTCGATCGCTCATCGAGCTTTGACAGAGGAACGTCCCGTGGGGCTGATTGCTTACGGTGATCAGGAGTATCTGTTGCCACTAGGAAGCGGCAGCAGACAGATGTCCAGAGTTCTGGAAACACTGGCGACATCAAAGACCGAGGGCGACGTCGCACTTGGGTTCGTACTCGGGCAGAACGCAGCGAGATTCCTGAGCTCCGCGTCCGTTCTTGTTGTGACCTCATCCATCGACACCGAATGGGTAGACGTGCTGCAGAGCCTGGCAGACAGCGGGCTAAGGGCGACTGTAGCACTGGTCGACCCCGAGAGCTTCGGAGGAGACCGATCTTGTGTCGATGTCGTGATGAAGCTCGCGGTCGCCGGTATTGAGACATACATAATACGTAGCGGAGATCTGCTTTCCTCTGCGCTATCCCGATCGGTAGCTCCACATGACTTGGCCATACTTGAGCGATGGAGCTTGGGTGAGTTGGCCCCAGCTTCTGAAGCATAGCAGGTTACAGATATGACGTCAGGAGTAGCCAAAGTGCATGCCGCCAAGGCCCGAGCACTAGATACGCTGCGAACGCACGTATCGTGGACCCTGCAACATGTCAGAAGTGGGCTGCAGCGGATGGTGAGGGGCCCTTCCGAAGGCTGGATGACCTTCGTCTTGTTGGTGCTGCCCGTATTGCTTGCAGTCTGGATAGTGGGCGATGCCCAATGGGTGGCGACGCCGGGATTGTTTGGCCTGGCACTGTGTGGTGCGACACTAGGCCTTGTCCTCGCCAAGATAGGGTTCCGGCCCTGGTGGCTCTTCACAGCTGGGGCGCTCTTCGGCCTCGTCCTGAGTTTCTACCAGCTTACCAGTCTGGCGGAAGGTGTGACCAGACTGGAGCGGCTGGCTGACGTTGGCACTCGGTTGTTGGCTTGGGGGGAGGCTTTGGCGAGTGGGGGCACTAGTAGTGAGACTCTGGCATTTAGCTTGTTCGTCTTGATCATCTCCTGGCTGGTGGGGTTCGTCTCGTCATGGTTTTTGTTCCGGAAGCGCAGCGTCTGGGGTGCCCTCCTTCCCGGGGGCGTTGCCGTGGTTGCCAGCCTGATAGATTTCTCGTCTCGAGCGCAGATGTTCTATCTTTATCTATATCTGTTTTCTGGAGTCCTATTGGGAGCGCGTATGTTCCTGTTGGAGCGCAGGCTTGACTGGGAAAGGAGAGGGGTTGAGCATCTTCGACCCGACTCCCTGGTGCGTCTGCCCGATGCCTTCTGGTTGGCGGTGGTGATTGTTCTGGTAACTTCGCTGCTCCCTGTGCAGGCGGGTACAGCCGAACCGGTCGCCGCAGCATGGTATCGGATCAGCTCTCCTGCCCGAGCCATGGGGGACGAGTTCGCCAGGGTTCTGGTTGGGGTGCAGGGTCGAGAGCCCGACCCAGGTCACGTCTTTGGGCCGACCCAGCCCTTTGAAGGGGGTACAACCTTGAGAGAGGAGCCGACCTTGATTGTGGAGGCACCCTTCCCCATCTACCTTCGGGCCAGAAGCTATGATGTGTATACACCAGCAGGCTGGGTGACCGGCGAGACCATGCTTGTCTCTGCCGCATGGACTCCTGAACGGGGAGTAGCTGCGGATCTCCAGAAGCTGCAGGCGTTCGAGGTGACGATAAGGGATCTGACGCCTCTGGCGGCAGGTGACCCTCTGTATCTGGGGGGCTATCCCGTCTACGTCTCCGTAGACCATCAACTGGAGGTGGCGCATCCCGTTCGCTATGATGTACCCATCGATGCAGGCTGGCTTGGGGCCGCTCTGGCAGCAGATCATCTTCCGGCTGATCTGCAGACAATGGCTCGAGGGCTACTGGACCTGATCAACGCCTCAGACGGACAAGTGAGGGCGGCAGAGGTCGCGACATTGCTCCCGCAGGATCTCACGATAGTCGTCTCGGAGACCATGGAAGGAGTTTCAATGGTAACCCTGGAGCGGCATATGCCGATTCCACCGGATACGATCTCGGTACGCAGCGTGGATGGACTGGCCGCCGGAAGTTCATATCGGACCACCGTGTATGTGTCTGTGGCCACTGAAGGCGACTTGCGCGCCGCTGGTGCCGAGTATCCCGGCTGGATCCTGGATACATATCTGCGGCTTCCCGATGCCCTGCCCTCGCGGGTAGTTGAGCTTGCGCTCGAGCTGACGTCGGGCGCTGAAAGTCCGTACGACAAGGCTGTAGCCATCCGCGACTATCTTCGTGCGCTGAGTTATGCACTGGAGATCGAGGCGCCGCCTGAAGGAGTTGACGGCGTCGACTATTTCCTGTTCGATGTGCAGGCGGGCTACTGCCAGTATTTCGCCTCCGCTATGACCGTGTTGCTTCGCTCTTGTGGGGTGCCTTCTCGCATAGCGGTGGGATATGGCCCTGGTGAAGTGGTTGGGCCACGCGAACCCGAAGATATGATCGGTGCTACACCGGACGAACCCCAGGCCGGGCCGCTGACGTGTATCGTTCGAGACAGCCACAGCTGGAGCGAGGTGTTCTTCCCGGGTTATGGCTGGATACTGTTCGAGCCCACCCCAGTCTATCCCCTTATTGCCCGTGGAAGCCCGGTGTTGCCGATGCCTGGAGGTCCTGACGGGGCCGTGGTGCCGCCGGGCCAGACCGGCCCTAGTCCTGCTGAGGGCAAGGATGCGAGAACGGTTGGGGCACCGTATGTCCGACCACTGGGCATTGCGGCGGGGCTGGCGCTGCTCGGCATTCTCATCTGGCTGGGGTGGCGACGCCTGTTCGGGCCAGTTTCTGAGCCAGGCGTAGCGTATGCCAGGATAGGATATCTCGCGACCCTAAGCGGTCTGGGTGCTAGCTTGAGCTTGACGCCCTACGAGTATGGGTGCGTGTTGAGGGGGGCCATGCCGGAGGTCTCGGCAGAGGTCGACACAGTCGTGGATACCTACGTGCGTATTCACTACGGACGCAGGGTACTGACGGGTGATGATCGTCTAAACATCGCAGAGGCATGGCCGCGAGTGCGCGACGGACTGCTGCGGCGAGCAATCCGCGGCCTGTTACCACGTCGGTTCTGGTGATCGAGGTGGCCATTCCCGCTTGCCTACCGAGGACTTGAGCTCAGCCACGGCCGATTCAACTGACTGCGCTGGGCAGCATGAGTGGCTTCTGGAGGGTGGGGTTGGCGTATCTCTAGTCTCGACGCGTCTCAGACCAGCCGGTTGGTCGACCACCGGGAACTGATACCTGGCCCAACACATCTTCAACAATGCTGTGCGTCTCGACACGCTTCATCCGGGCCGGAGGAGTGACAATGACACGATGCGCCATCACCGACACCGCCAATTGCTTTACATCGTCTGGTATGACATAGTCCCGGCCTCGCAGCAATGCTAATGCCTGACAGCAGCGAAACAAGGCCAGACCCGCGCGAGGCGAGGCGCCGAGCGCAGCATCGTCGTGTGTCCGGGTGGCGTGAACAAGCGAGACTATGTACTGCTTAATCCGGTCATGTACAAAGACCTGTCGGACAGCTCCCTGTGCTTGACTAACCTCATCTGCACCGGCGACACTGCCAAGGCTGTCAATAGGATGCTGCACGCGCTGGCTATCTATTATGGACATCTCGTCGGCAAAGGAAGGATAGCCCAGCCGTATCCGAATCATGAAGCGGTCGAGTTGAGCCTCCGGCAGGGCGAAAATGCCCTCGTGCTCGATGGTGTTTTCAGTGGCTATGACCATGAAGGGAGCGGGTGTCCTGTGGGTTATGCCGTCCACCGTGACCTGTCTCTCCTCCATAGCCTCCAATAGGGCTGACTGCGTCTTTGGTGTGGCACGGTTGATCTCGTCCGCCAGCACGATCTGTCCCAGGATGGGACCGGGACGGAACTCAAACTCACGGGTCTGCTGGTTGAATATCGACACGCCTGTGATGTCGCTGGGGAGCATATCCGGGGTAAGTTGTATCCTCTTGAAGAGGCAGTCTATCGATCGTGCCAGACTCTTGCCGAGCATGGTCTTGCCTACTCCCGGAACGTCCTCTATCAGGATGTGCCCCTGACTAACGAGTGCTATAACTGCCAACTCCACCGCCTGCGCTTTGCCTATGATGACCTTCTGAACGTTGTCGATTATCCTGCGGGCGATATCCTGTGCCTGAGATTGATCCACTGGTGACCTCCGCTGTTTCTATATCGGTTTGATGTTCTATGCCTGTCCAGACAATGTTTGTGTGGTTCCGTGTATTGCGGGGCATTCTAGCACACCCCTTTCAGACCGTAAAGAACGGGCCGACGTTTGGGGGATGCTAAGGATAGGCCGACCGATGGTTCAGGACAGGTAGCTGTGAGCCCTAGAAGTGCCAGCGCAGACTAGCTTATGCGGCCAAACTCCTTCTCCAGTCGATGAGTGCTCAGGTGAATCATGGTCGACCTGCCGTGGGGACAGGTCCGCGGCTGCCCGGTCTGCTCCAGTTGCTTGATCAGCCCCCTCATCTCCTCAGTGCTAAGCTGCTGGCCAGCTCGAATAGAGCCATGACAGGCCAGCGACTCCGCGATCTTATCCTCCCAGCGACTGGGGCCTTCCCGGATGTCAAGGCTGTCGAGTAGCATGGTCACTGCCCCGATGATGTCACCTTCGGTCAGTACGGCGGGAATGGCCCGTATCAGGTAGCTTCGGTTGCCGAACGGCTCGATGGCGAAGCCGAACTCACTGAGAAGGTCCAGGTTGCATCTCAGCGTCTCGTCTTCCCGGGGGCTGAGTTCGATGGTCACCGGCTGGAGCAATCCTTGTACCTCGACGTCCTTACGAGACCGCTGAGCGAGAACCCGGTCGTAGATTACACGCTCGTGGGCTGCGTGCTGATCGATGAGATACAGCCCGTCAGGCCCCTCCGCAATCACGTACGTGTTGGCCAGTTGTCCCAGCACCCTCAATATGGGCAACTCCATAGTTGGCAGTTGCGCAACGGCAAAGGCTGGCTCGTTGTCCATTACCATAGGTGCAGATTGCAGCACTGGCGAACCAGGTGAGAAGGGCGTAGCCTTTGGACTGGCGGCCACAGGTGTCCTGGCCAGTGCCTCCTCTACTGCTTTGCGCACGTCGCTGAACACAGCCTGCTCGTTACAGAACTTAACCTGTGCTTTGGCGGGATGAATGTTGACATCAAGCTCCTGAGCAGGCAGCGAAACGGCGATCACGACAACGGGATGCTGGCCGTCGCTCAGCAACCCCCGATATCCTTCAGCCGTCGCTCGGGTCAGCAGGGGACTACGCACCCACCTGCGGTTCACAAAGAGGCTAAGGTAGTTGCGTGTCGAGCGCGTCAGCGCCGGCGGGCTTATCAGTCCATCGACCTGGGCCAGGCCGCCCTTGTGCTCAAGCCTGATCATCCTCTGCGCGACCTCGGGGCCATATATCTCGCCTACCACCTCCCGCAGATCGCCGCCGCCCGTGGTCCGCATGCTAGGCCGTCCATCGACAGTCAGGCTGAACTTGACCTCAGGGAAGGCGAGGGCATACTGGCTCACCAGATGGGCTATGTGGCCGCCTTCAGTGCTGGTTGATTTGAGGAACTTAAGCCGCGCCGGGAAGTACCGGAACAACCGACTTACGGTGATGGTAGTACCCCGGGGTCTGGCCCTGCCCTCCCTGCGTACTACCACCCCTTCTTTCAAGGATAGATAGTTGCCTGTTGGGTCTGATGAGGCCTGGGTGTGCACCTCGACATCAGCCACGGCGGTGATGCTGGCCAGGGCTTCGCCTCGAAAGCCGAGACTGGCGATTCTGTCCAGGTCTTCCAGGCCTCCGATCTTGCTTGTGGCGTAGCGTTGAAATGCGAGCTCCAGATCCTCAGAAGGAATGCCCACTCCGTTGTCGCTCACCTTGATGAGCTCTGCCCCGCCGGCCCTGGCCTCAACGGCGATCTGGGTCGCCGCAGCATCCAGTGAGTTCTCTATCAACTCCTTGGCCACCGAGACAGGCCTCTCAATAACCTCGCCCGCAGCGATCTTGGCGACTACGTCAGGGGTCAGCGTTCTTATGGCCATCTAGAGTACAGTCTACACGGTTACGTGTATGATGTCAAGTGTCTACTGGGAGACCGTGACATCATCATCGGTCTTTTCCAGGGGCGCCAGGCTGGCCAGGAGCTTCTTGACACCTGCAGCCTCAAAGACCACGGTCAGCTCCTGATCGTCTCTGACCTGGCTGCTGTTCATCACGATGCCGAGGCCGAACTTGCTGTGGCGGACATGGTCGCCGACCCTGAATGACGGGGTCGCGGAGGACGTTTTTCGGCCCTGAGCCTCGCGCACGGCTTCGAGACGAGGAACCTGGGCCTGCCTGTCCGCCCGCGGGTCTCCCGAGCTTGTCAGATGCGGTGATATGTCGTTGAGGAAGCGAGACGGTGGGTTTGCTGTAGTCCCGCCGAACAGGCTCCGGCGATAGCTGCGGAGCAGGTAGAGGCGTTTCTCTGCCCTGGTTATCCCCACGTAGCAGAGGCGCCGCTCCTCTTCCATCTCGTCGGCATCGTCAAACGACCTTCTATGCGGCAGGATTCCTTCCTCAAGACCAACAATAAAGACCACCGGAAACTCCAGTCCTTTGGCTTGATGCAAGGTGATCAGTGTGACCGCCTCAGTCCCTTCATCCAACTCATCGATGTCCGCTACCAGGCTCACCTTTTCCAGAAACGCGGCCAACGCTTCTTCAGGATCCAAGTCATCATACTCCGCGGCCACATTGCGCAACTCAACTACGTTCTCCCATTTCTCCTCCCCTCCCTCCCGGTCGATGATGTAATCCCTGTATCCTGTTTGGGCCAGTATCTCGCCTACCAGAGCAGAAGGGCTCATTTCTGAGCTCCGGTCAACAAGGCTGGATATGAGCGCATCAAACGCGGCTAGAGCCTGTGCAGTGCGGGGCGGCAACGATGCCCCCGCCTCTGCAGGAGTTCCAGCCTGGCTGGTTTGCCTGACGGCCTCGAGTAGAGCGGTATCATCAAGGTTGGCCCGGGTCTGAAGGTGACTGATGGTGCGTGGTCCGATGCCTCTGCTGGGGGCATTCACTATCCTCAAGAAGCTGACATTGTCAAGGGGATTGTATACGAGCTTCAGGTACGCGATTATGTCTTTCACCTCTTTACGTTGATAAAAACGCGTGCCGCCGATGAGCTTGTAAGGCACGCCGTATCTGAGGAGGGCTTCCTCCAGGGCGCGTGATTGGGCATTCACGCGATACATAACAGCACAGTCCTTGAGCGACACCGCTTCCTGGCTGACGAGCCTGTCGATCTCGGTGACCACGGACTGTGCCTCTTCTTCAGCGCTGCAGCTCTCGATGATATTGACTGCGCAACCATCCTCATTTCCGGTCCATAGCTTCTTCTTCTTGCGGCGCACATTGGCTGAGATGACATCGGAGGCTACCTCTACGATTGTCCTGGTGGAGCGGTAGTTCTGTTCCAGGTAGACCACCTTGGCCTCCGGGAAGTCCTTCTCGAAACTGAGGATATTGCGGAGATCGGCGAATCTCCAGGAGTAGATCGACTGATCAGGGTCACCGACCACACACAGGTTTCGGTACTTGCCCGATAGCTGCTTCATCAGCATGTACTGGACGATGTTGGTATCCTGAAATTCATCTACCATGACATGAACATATCTTGACTGGTACAGGTTGAGGACTCCCTGATGGTCCCGGAACAGTTGAACTGTCTTCATGAGCAGGTCGTCGAAGTCAGCGGCTTGACTCTGGTTCAGCAGGTGTTGATAGCGCTGATAGACTCTCTGCACTATCTCGTCGAAGTAGCTGCTCACCACGTGAGCATAGTTCTCCGGGCCGATGAGGCGGCTTTTGGCGGCGCTGATGGCCGCGCGAAGAGCACGAGGAGCATACTGCTTAGGATCCAGGTTCAGTTCCTCTAGAGTTCGTTTTATCAGGCCCAGCTGATCATCCTCATCATAGATGGCGAATCTGGAACCAAGGCCTATGGCCCTGCCCTCACGACGCAGAATACGGGCGCATATGGCATGGAAGGTGCCCAGGGTCAGAAACCCCGCCTCCTCGCCAAGAAGTTGCTGCAGTCTCTCCCTCATCTCACGGGCGGCCTTATTGGTAAAGGTGACGGCCATAATGTGGTGGGGACTGACGCCGCAGCGACTGACCAGATAAGCGATGCGGTGGGTGATCACCCGGGTCTTGCCGCTGCCGGGTCCGGCCAGAATAAGCACCGGACCTCCGATAGCCTCTACAGCTTCTCTCTGCGGGGGACTGAGCGTGGCCAGAATATCCATGAAGGGTTAGCTTGTATTATAGCATTAGACCGATAGGTCCCCAAGCTCCGCGGCCGTCCGGGATAGTTAGCTCTGATGTGAGGTGGTTCGGACCGGAGCGTGAACCATATTCTGCGGTGCGGCCGGCGTGGCCAGGGGCGCACACGATGGGCCACCTGCAAGCATGGGCCCGTGCACGAGCATTGGTGGGTTGAGCCGGCCAGAGGTTGTTGTTATACTAAATTGTGACCATGCCTGATCTGAATGAATGCCAGAAGGCACTGGGGATATCCTTTAGCAGGGTAGCACTTCTCCAGGAGGCGCTCGTGCATCCGTCCTATCTGAACGAACACAAGGAGTCAGCCGAGCCCTGTAATGAGCGTCTGGAGTTCCTGGGCGATGCGGTCCTGAACTTCATAGTGACCCAATGGCTATATCATGAGTTTCCCGACCTCGCCGAGGGAAAACTCACCGAGATTCGTGCCTCGCTGGTCTGTCGGGATACCCTGGCCGGGGTAGCATCTAATCTCAGGTTCGGTGACTGGCTTATGTTGGGGCAGGGCGAGGATGCTAATGGCGGGAGGGCCAAGGCAGGCAACCTTTCAAACGCGATGGAGGCATTTATCGGCGCCCTGTATCTGGACCAGGGCCTGGCCAGGGTCAGGCTGTTTGTTCTGAGGCAACTCAAGCGGGAGCTTGCCCAGATCAAGGCAGGAAGGACCACGCCGAACTACAAGGCTTTGGTGCAGGAGTTGATCCAGGGACAGAAGAGGCCAACACCTGTTTACCGTCTTGTTGAAGCTAGCGGCCCTGACCACAGTAAGCAATTCACCGTCGAGATCGTGGTGGAGGGAGAGGCAGTGGGCAGAGGCACAGCAATGAGTAAGAAAGCCGCTGAAGGCCAGGCCGCCAGGGCGGCCTGGGAGAAACTGAGGTGTAACCATGTCTAGACGCGGAGATTATCGAAAGAGAGAAGTGAAGAAACCCAAGAGAGGGACGGAGAAGGGCAAGCCGATCTCGGAACTCGTGCCCCAGCCGGTGACAGAAGTGATCAAGAAGAAGAGGAAGCCGGCTGAGGAACCCGAGGAATAGACAGGGTTGGCGGCCTATGTCCGGGTCTACCGCAGTGGCGGGCTAAGGGAGCGGGTAAACGCAGCTGTAATCCGGCTGGAGAAGTGCTCCCTATGCCCTCACCAATGTGGTGTCGATCGCGTGGCCGGAGATGCTGGGTGGTGCCGCACATCACGCGAGGCGGTTGTGGCCAGCTACGGAGCCCATCTCGGCGAAGAGGGTCCTCTGGTGGGCAGACGAGGTTCGGGCACCGTATTTTTCGCCAACTGCAACCTCGAATGCCTGTTTTGCCAGAACTACTCCATTAGCAGGATGGGCGAGGGTCGGCGGGTGAGCAGGGAGGAACTGGCCAACATGATGGTGTCCCTCCAGGCCAGGGGCTGTCACAACATAAACCTGGTCTCCCCGAGTCACGTGGTTCCTCAGCTTCTGGAGGCGCTGGAACTGGCAGTGCAGTCAGGTCTGCGTATCCCGCTGGTCTACAACAGCGGGGGCTATGACTCCGTTGAGACGTTGAGAATGCTTGATGGCGTTGTCGACATCTACATGCCTGACATGAAGTACAGTGATGCGGAGACCGCCAGACAGCTGTCCGGCATAGAGTATTACCCGGAGATCAATCGGGCCGCCGTTAAGGAGATGCACCGTCAGGTGGGTGACCTGGAGATTGACGGGCAGGGAGTGGCCCGGCGAGGACTCCTGGTGCGCCATCTGGTGCTGCCTGAGGACCTGGCAGGAACGAAAGCAACGGTGGACTTCCTGAGCAGAGAGATCTCCCGCAACACGTATCTCAACATCATGGCTCAGTATCATCCCTGCTACAGGGCGTCCGGTATTGCAGGCCTTGACCGACGGGTATCATCCATGGAGTTCGCCGAGGCGTTGTCGCTGGCCCGGGCAGCCGGGTTGAACCGGCTGGATGCGCTACCTCGCGAGTTGGTCCTGCCGAACGATGAAAGCGCACCCTAGCGGCAAGGTAGCGACGGAAAACCGCGGACAAGATCGAAAATGATCGTAGAGAACGCAAGAAACGGAATGTCTGAGACGGGACGGCTTTCTGCTGTGGTTCGAGGACATGTGCAGGGCGTCTTTTTTCGATACTTCGTCACCAATGCGGCCAGGGAGCTGGGTCTGACTGGATATGTCCGCAATCTGGCCAGCGGAGATGCCGTGGAGGTTCTGGCCGAAGGAAACAAGACACTGCTGAATAGCCTGCTGGATCGACTAAAGGTAGGTCCGTCGGGGGCTCACGTTGAGAGCATAGAGGTGGACTGGTCCGACTACTCAGGGCAATTCGTCGATTTCAGTGTAAGGCATTAGAGCAGGTCAATCCTCGAGTTGACCCCTGCCTTCGGTGATGAGTCGAAGGTGCTCGCAGTCAACGCCGGCGATCTCCGAGGCCTGAATATCGACCTCCTGCGGTTCGCCCACCAGGACTTTGCCGTAGTCCTCCCCATGTCCCTCGGTGAGATCATCGGTGTAAGTGAACTTCTGACTGGCCTCGATTATGCCCAGGTCGAAGGGCAGTGTGAAGTAGAGGTCGGCAAGGACTTTCTCGATGCCTAATTCATAGAGTGCTCCCCAACCACCCAATGTGCCTTGGTGGTATTTGCTCACGGGGAGCAGGCTCAGAAGGTTTGCCACGCTGAAGTGCCCGCAGCCGGCTGAAACCTTGAAGGGGGTGACGCTGATCAAGAAGTCGCTGCGCAGCACCACATTGGGCACCCAGAAGCTCTCCACGGCGTAGAACTGCGTCAAGGGATTCTGTACCTCGATAAAGATGGAGTCCCTGATGTCCAGCATGAGAACATGACGAAAACTGTAGCCCAAGGCCTGATACATCGGGTATATCGACTCACCGCTGGGAGTGCCGTCGGCAATCAGGATATCAGCGTTGCTGACCTTCCTGATTCCCCTGATAATCGTGTTCAAAAGCTTGGGACTGGTGGTAACCGGGTATGGCAGGGAGTAACCGGCACAAGGTTTGATCAGAACTCGCCTCGCCCAGGCAAGCTGTGGAGGAGGGGTGAACACAAAGTCGGCGTCCCTGGCAACAATCGTCTTCATATCAACCACAGAATCTGCACAATCATAGGGCGGGCCGTAGCAGCACTATCTCCGTTGAGGCCGGAAGGCTGTCCCGCTGGAACTCGACCTCGCTGCTATCCATCGTCGCTACCTGTTGTTTACCCTTGACGAAGTCCTCAGCATCCGCTATAGGGAATTCGCATCGAGGCGTGCGAAAATGCATGGGGATCACTATCCTGGGCCTCAACTGCTCAACTGTCTGGCTGGCAACAGGTGCATCGATGGTGTAGTAGCCGCCGACAGGAACAAACAGGATATCTATCGCTCCTATCTCGTTGACCTGTGACTGATCCAGCGCATGGCCCAGGTCCCCGAGATGACATAGCGCTAGGCCGTCTACGTTGAAGCAGAAAACCGTGTTGGCTCCTCGCTGCTGCCCCTGTGAGGCATCATGATATGTTGAAATGCCCCTGAACTGAATGCCTCCAGCGGACCGAGCACCGCTGCCTCTAACGATCTCTGGTTTGCCCTGCACAGTGGAAACGTTGTTGTGGTCGCCATGGTCATGGCTGACCGTAACGACATCAGCCGCTTCGGTAACGGGAGCATATTTGATCCCTCCGGCCACGGCATATGGGTCGGTGATTATCCGCAGGCCGTCTTTCGATGTAATCAGAAAACACGCATGTCCTAGCCACTTGACCTTCATGTGACCTCCCGGCTCTTCGCCTCGTTCAGGGCTAACTTGATCAGGGTTCTCACGCCGAAGCCGCTGGCCCCCTTTACCAGGTAACCGCTCTCTTTGTTGCCATAGGCAGGACCGGCGATATCGATATGGGCCCAGGGAGTATCGCCGGCAAACTCGGACAGGAACAGAGCGGCGGTGATGGCGCCACCCGGCCTCTCGCCGGTGTTCTTGATGTCGGCGATCTCGCTCTTGATCTGCTCCCTGTACTCATCGGCCAGAGGCATCTGCCAGATTCTCTCCCCCGTCGCTTGCCCAGCCCTCAGGACCTTATCCGCCAGGGATTGATCATTGGCAAACAGGCCGGCGTAGCGGGTGCCCAGAGCAATCCGGCAGGCTCCGGTCAGGGTAGCCACATCCACTACAGGAGATAGACCGAGCTTGAGGGCATAGCACAGGGCATCAGCCAGAACAAGCCTTCCTTCAGCATCTGTGCTGATCACCTCTATGGTCTTCCCGTTCATGGCCTCCAGCACGTCGCCGGGTTTCAGGGCGGTACCGCTGGGCAGGTTCTCTGTGGCCGGGATGATGGCCGTGACGTTTACATGGGGTTTCAGTCGGGCGATGCCTGCCATGGCTGCCATGACGGCAGCAGCGCCGGCCATGTCGCTCTTCATCTCCCCCATCCCTTCGGAGGGCTTTATGGAGATCCCGCCGGAGTCGAAGGTGATGCCCTTTCCCAGAAAGCCCAGGGCACTATCAGACTCCTGGTCGCCTCTGTAGCTAAGGTTAATCAGCTTGGGAGGCTGGCTGCTTCCCCTGGCCACCCCCAGCAGCGCTCCCATGCCCATGTCCTCCATGTCCTCCCGGTTCAGTACTCTGCACTCAAGGCCATGCTTGGCGGCCATAGACACAGCGGCCTCAGCCATCCGGCTGGGGGTCATGTGATTGGCCGGCTCATTGACCATGTCGCGGGCCAGGCTAGCAGCTTCGGCCGTAGCCCTGCCCCTGAAGATGGCCTCCTCCACCGCCGGGACCACGCTCTCTTCCTTCACCACCAGGAGGATTTCGGCGACATCCTCGTGCTCGGGCTTCCTGTATTTTGTGAACGTGTAGAGGCCTAGCAGCGCCCCCTCTGTGATGGCCTGGGCCGAAGCTTGCGGCTCAACCCCGCCTGCGCCTGATCCATGCAGTACCGTGGCTATCCGGCGGCAGTTTAGCCTGCGGAGCGCGCGGCAAACCTCTCCGCTCACGCCGCGGATCCTATCGGTATCGAATCCTTCAGGCTTGCCCAGTCCGGCAATGGCCACTATGCCGGCCGCGACCCGCCGGGACTGGCCAAAGGCATGAACGATGCCGACTTCGCCGAATTTGCCTTTGATTTCACCCCGCCTTATGAGCGAATCAACAGCTCCATCCATGACACTGTCAATAGCGGCGGTAGCACCACCCGGCCTGTCCACGCCCTCGAACAGGTTCACCACTATGGCGTCGGCCTCCACCTCTGCTATGTCGCCTGCTATGGCTGTGATCTTCAGCATATCTCTCCCTGCAGGGAATAACCCTAGAACATCTATTTTACTTTATTGATGCAAAGAATTGAAGAGGTTTTGCAGGAAAACTGGCCCGTCATGTTCTTGTGGTTAGCACGATATTGTCCAGCGCATTGCTAACATCGCGGAAGGTGTTGACGACGAAGGCGACTTGAGGGCTAAATGCAATCGGGAGAGGAGTCTGGGTCCCAAAAGAGTCAACAGGCCGACACCAGTCTATGGCGACATCCACTGGAAGTTGGCGGTTATCGAGTAGTTGCCCCTGATGGCAATGATGGTTGACCCGGAGTTAACGTGCTTGATGGCGCGCACGTCCCCGGTCCACCGGACAAACCGGTACCCCGGATCAGGCTGTGCCAGCAGTACAACTGTGGCACCGGCCGGGTAAGCGAGGGCTCCTTCGCCGGGGCTCACTACTGCTCCGCCAGCGGTACTCGATATGGTGAGGACATACTGGTTGCGGTCACAGCCGGCTAGACCCGCGACCAGTGCCAGGATTCCCAGGAACAAGGCAACTCGGGCTATGGAATGCAGTCCCTTAGAGTTGAGCACTATGCACATGCTTCACCTCCTCTGCGGGCGTGATCTCATCCCCTCAGTATGGTATGCCGCCGGGGCTCCCCTGTCAACCGAGCCACGGAAATGCCTTCGCAAGCATAAGGATGCGCCACCACGGAGTTTGCCAGTCCATAGCATCTGACCGGAGTCGGCCACTCATCGTTGGTTTTCTCAGGGAGGCCCTAGCCAGCTCAGGAAGGGATACGTCTGGCCATCAACGATGTTCCACGCATAGGCACGGTTGGCGGTACCAGGGGCGACTTCGCCCAGATCCCACGCCTCTTCCAACCCTGCGCTTGCCGTGTCGGTAAAGGTTTCGACAGTTCTCATCGCCGCCGACGTTTTGCCGATGCCTCCTTCGCTCACTTCCATCCCGGAGCTCTCGGTATCCCAGAAGGAGTTGACCACACTGCCCCCCAGCATTCCTCCCACCAGGCCTCCGACCCTGGTAAGACCAGCCACGCTGCCCGCCGAGTAGGAGTTGGCCAGATTGCCGTAGTAATTCCACCCCACCAGGCCTCCGACCTTGGAGTCGCCGGTCACGCTGCCGTGCGAGTATGAGTTACTGATAGTGGCGCGGAGCCAGTTATCGCCGGTCAGACCCCCCACAGCCGTTTCGCCGTCCACGCTGCAACTGGAGTAGGAGCTGAGAAGAGTGTGCTGATTCCAGCCCACCAGTCCACCTACACGCTCGCTGCCGCGCACCGTGCCGCTGGCATACGAATTGCTTACAATGCCACCGTTGTGTCCCACCAGGGCGCCCACATTGGCATTGCCGACTACCCTGGCGTCGACCACTGCGACGTTCGCGATTACTCCGAAGTTCTCTGTGTGCCGCATCCATGAAGTGCAGGCAAAGAGGCCAACGTAGTCTTCGTCAGGGCGGTTGATATGAAGGTCCCTGATCTCGAATCCCCGACCATCGAAGCTGCCCACAAAGCTGTTGGTGGATGCTCCGATCGGCGTCCAGCCCCTTCCACCGTTGGCCGTAGGACCGGCCAATTCAGCGTAACCGCGGGTAGTGGCATCAAGGTCGTTTACCAGAACGTAGTCTTCCTCCATGTCGTCCCTGACCGCGTACAGATCATACCAGTCCCGTACTTCGGTGGGACGGGGCGGGCAGCCAGCCAGACCTGCCATCAGCGAAACCGCAATCAACAGGATGCCCACGACCCGAGCAAAGCACAGCCTTCCCGAGTCAGGTGGTCGTCTCATGGTTCCCGTCCGGGTATCCTCTGCATCTCAGTCCTGTCGCATGCCGTGAATCGCGCTACTGCGCATCGCCTGAGTGATCGCCTCTCCGTCGCCGTGTCGCTACAGGTAAGACCAGTTCTTCATCCTTGCGCAGCTCGATTATACGGTCACGGATCATGGCGGCCCTTTCGAACTCCAGGTTCTTGGCCGCCGCCTTCATCTGGGACTCCAGTTGCCGGATGAGCTGGGCTATCTCCTCTCTGGAAACGGGGCTAGCGGCATATGGGGCCCTCGTCTCGGCTACTGCCTGGACCCTCTCGGTTATGTCCTTGATGGCCTTTTTGATCCCCTGGGGAGTGATGCCGTGCTGCCTGTTGTAAGCGTTCTGTATTCGACGGCGGCGGGCGGTCTCCTCTATGGCCCTGGTCATGGAGCTGGTAACCGTATCGGCATACATAATGACATGGGCGTTCAGGTGCCTGGCGGCACGTCCCATGGTCTGAGTCAGCGCTTCCTGTGACCGCAGATAGCCCTCCTTGTCTGCGTCAAGGATGGCTACCAGGCTGACCTCAGGCAGGTCCAGACCTTCACGAAGCAGGTTGATGCCAACCACGACATCGTAGACACCCAGGCGCAGATCACGCAAGATCCGCACCCTCTCCAGCGTATCTACCTCCGCATGGAGGTGATGTGTTCTGATCTCCATCTCCCGCAGGTACTCGCTCAGTTCCTCCGCCATGCGCTTGGTCAGGGTTGTCACCAGGCAACGTTCCCCACTGGCTACCCTGCTCCTTATCTCCGAGATGAGGTCATCGATCTGCCCCTTAACGGGCTTGACCTCCACGGTGGGCTCCAGCAATCCGGTGGGTCGAATCAGTTGCTCCACCACCTGCCGACTGCGCTCATACTCATAGGGCTTGGGTGTGGCGGAGACGTAGATCACCTGGTTGATGTGCCCGCCGAATTCCTCGAAGCTGAGGGGACGGTTATCCAGCGCCGAGGGGAGGCGGAACCCGTAGTTAATCAGCGTCTGCTTGCGAGCGGTATCACCGTGGAACATGCCCCTGATCTGGGGCAGGGTCATGTGGGATTCATCGATAAACAAGAGGAAGTCGTCGGGAAAGTAATCCAGCAGCGTCCAGGGTTGACTCCCCGCAGCCCGGCGCTGCAGATGACGTGAATAGTTCTCCACTCCGGCGCAGTACCCCACCTCCTTGAGCATCTCCATATCGTAGTTGGTTCGTGCCTCAAGTCTCTGAGCTTCAAGCAGCTTTTCCTTTCCCTTCAACTCATCCAGCCTTTCCTCCAGTTCCGCACTGATATCCTCGATGGCAGCCAGCAGGTTCTCCCGGGAGGTAACGAAGTGCTTTGCTGGGTAGATGTCAACGCGATCAAGATCGGCCAGCACCTCACCGGTCAGCGGGTCGATCCGCACAATGCGCTCAACCTCGTGCCCCCAGAACTCGACTCTTAGGGCCGTCTCCTCGTAGGCCGGCTGAATCTCAACGGTGTCGCCTCGAATGCGAAACTTCCCCCTGGTGAAATCATAGTCGTTTCTTTCGTACTGCATGTCTACCAGATGTCGTGCGAGTTTCTCTCGCCTGTACTGGTTGCTCTTCTCGATGGTAAGGACAAAGCTCCGATACTCTTCAGGTGCGCCCAGGCTGTAGATGCAGGAGACCGAGGCGACGATGACTATGTCCCGGCGGGTTAGGAGTGACATGGTGGCGGCGTGACGGAGCTTGTCGATCTCCTCATTGATCTCGGTCTCCTTCTCTATATAGAGATCCGTACTGGGGATGTAGGCCTCGGGCTGATAGTAGTCATAATAGCTCACGAAATACTCAACAGCGTTGTCGGGGAAGAACTCCTTGAACTCGGTGGCCAGTTGAGCAGCCAGAGTCTTGTTGTGACAGATGATCAGGGCTGGCCTCTGTACTCTCTCGATGATGTTGGCCATAGTGAACGTCTTGCCGCTGCCGGTGACTCCAAGCAGCGTCTGTTCGTGGTAGGCCTTGTTAAGGCCACCTACAAGCTGATCCACGGCCCGGGGTTGGTCGCCGGTGAGGCCGAAGTCGGAGACTATCTTGAACTCGGGCATCTTCTTCGCTCAGTTCGTCAGGAGAGACACCGTCTCTAATATACACGAAACAAGGGAATGTTGCCTTATCGCACCAGCGCGGCCCTTGCACAGGAGCCATGCAGAGGAACGCTTGTTTGAGCCCCCAAGCCGTGTTAAGATTGACCATAGTTGCAGGGTGCAGAAAGGAGACTGACGGCATGAAGTCCTATGACGAACTGGCTAAGGATCAGGCGCAGCGGGAGAGCAGTCTCTTATCGAAGTTGGTGGCGGAGGCGGGCATAGAGGAGTTGACTAACTTTGAGGCCGGGCTGAGCGGGCGGCAGAGCGAGATCCTGTTCAAGATCACCACCGAGATGGAGGATACCCAGGAAGCCCTGAGTCAGGTTGAGGCGCTGGCCCAGAGGTTGAGGCGACATCTGGACAAGCTCAAGAAGCTGCACCAGACTCTCTCTAAGTAGCGCCCGACATAGGTTCGGCGGTTAAACCAGGTGTTGCTGTCTACGTCAGTGAGTACATCCTGCGCGCTTCGGCTGGTTAGTCTCCGGCCAATGGAAAAATAGAGCAATGCAATCCACATTGGATTCATCGGTCAGAGTTCGATTTGCGCCCAGCCCCACCGGGTACCCACACCTGGGCAACATCCGGACTGCCCTGTTCAACTGGCTGTTTGCCCGCCATCATGGGGGCAGGTTCATCCTCCGAATCGAAGACACCGACAGTACCCGCAAGGTCGAGGGCGCAGCCGAGGCGATACTGGAGGGCCTGCAGTGGCTTGGGCTGGACTGGGATGAAGGCCCCTTCTTCCAGTCCGAGCGTCTGCCCTTATATCATGACATAACCCAGAGGCTGCTTGAGCAGGGGCATGTGTATTCATGCTATTGCTCTCCAGAGCGACTGGACGCGATGCGTCAGGAACAGGCAAGACTCAAGCAGCCCCCCAGGTATGATCGCCGGTGCCGTGACCTGACAGCGGAGGAGAGGGCCCGACTCGAGGCAACGGGAGCGAGGCCGGTGGTTCGTTTCAGGATGCCCCTGCAGGGAGAGACCAGCTTCCACGACTTGATTCACGGCTCGGTGACCTTCAAGCATGATACACTGGACGACTTCATCTTGCTGAAGTCGGATGGTTATCCCACATATCATCTGGCAAATGTAATCGATGATCATCTGATGGCGATTTCGCATGTCCTGAGGGCTGATGAGTGGCTTTCAAGCGTGCCCCGCCATGTCTTGCTCTACAGGGCGTTGAACTGGCAGCCGCCCTTGTTTGCCCACCTCCCTATAATCCTCGGTTCTGATCGGGCCAGGCTGTCCAAAAGGCATGGCGCCACCGCCATAACGGAGTATCAGCGGCAGGGATATCTTCCCGATGCCATGGTCAACTTCTTGGCCCTACTGGGCTGGTCGCTCGATGACCGGACTGAACTGCTGTCCCGGGAGGAGTTGGTGAGACACTTTTCCCTCGAACGGGTGGGAAAGACCGCGGCCGTCTTCAACAGGGAAAAGCTGGACTGGATGAACGGGGTCTATCTGCGCCAGTTGAGCCTGGGCGAGTTCGCAGAGAAGACCATGCCTCTCTTGGACAGAGACCTTCCGGAATCTGTACAGCGACCCCTGGATAGCGGATTCGTCATGAGGGTGCTATCTCTGATCCAGGATCGGGCCAAAACACTGGCGGAGGTTCCTGAGCTTACCAGCTTCTTCTTCCTGGACGGGCTGGAGCTTGATTCAACACTGCTACTGGGGGGCAAGATAGAGGCTAAGACGGCCGCTGCGGCGGTCGCCATCGTGTCGCAGCGACTGGCAGAAGCCGCAGACTGGGATGCAGCGGGGCTGGAGGCTATCCTGCGCCCGCTGGCCACGGAACTGGGACTGAGCACGGGCAAGCTTTTCGGCCTTCTCAGGGTGGCCGTCACGGGGCGCACGGCGGCTCCGCCCTTGTTTGAGACCATGGCCGTATTGGGAAAGCACAAATGCCTGCACAGGCTGAGCACGGCAGAGCAGATCCTCTCCGATGCATAGGTAGATACGGACAAGATCACCTACCATCTCAACCTTCTGCTGTGCGGACCTTCCACCCCGTCGCACGCCGGCAACCACATAGTTCCTGCGTCGTCCC